>Ga0160433_100253_pt1 | contig 37386 bp, 32 predicted proteins | sample HID1972K_E0MG_FD_108235 | JGI IMG/M metagenome (GOLD analysis project Ga0160433, IMG submission 108235) | Enriched pill bug-associated microbial communities from UW Madison campus, WI, USA - HID1972K_E0 MG | ecosystem: Host-associated > Arthropoda: Insects > Digestive system > Unclassified ...
CTCCGCGAACGAAGTTTGGCGCCGTGGTGGTCACAGTGGCACGAAGGTTTGTACCAAATTGTTCCGATGAAATCGTAACGAACGTCGCCCAATATCCCACTGCGAGCCCCATAAAGAAAGCCAGCCAATGAAATTGACGCTCAGTGATACCCGTACTACTGAGGTACCAAACGGAGCTACTAACGATCATGATCTGGAAAACAAATACCGCGAGCTTTCGCGACTTGGTTACCTGAGCCAAAAAGCCAGCAATAATGTCCCCTAAAGAAATGCCTATATAAGTGAACATAATGCCTTTACCTGCACTCAACACTGTTTGGGCACCCAACGCCCGACCGAACTCCGGAGCTTGCGTAACAAATATTCCTACTACAAACCAGATCGGCAAACCAATAAGCAAACAATATATATAACGCAACAGTCGTTCTCTCGAAGCGAAAAGCATCCATATATCACCTTTTTTGACTTGTTTGGAAGCAGTCTGCCTGAACATACCCGACTCAAACGTACCGACTCGTAAAACGAGGAGCAATAAGCCTATTCCTCCGCCCACAAAATACGCCTGACGCCAGCTGAAATGTTCTGATACATAATAAGCCGCTATGGCGCCCAGTACGCCTATACCAGCCACCATCATCGTTCCATAGCCCCTTTTTTCTTTGCTCATGCTTTCGCTGACGAGTGTAATTCCGGCTCCAAGTTCACCGGCAAGTCCTATACCCGCAATGAAACGGATAGTAGCATAACTATGAATATCATTTACAAATCCATTTGCAATATTAGCTAGCGAGTACAACAGGATTGAGCCAAAAAGAACCCTGATCCGACCGAACTTGTCGCCTATTATTCCCCACAGAATTCCTCCAATGAGCAGCCCTCCCATCTGCATATTCAATACATATTCACCGTCCAGGCGCATATCGGCATCGGGTATTCCAATATCCCGGAAACTCTGCACCCGCACGATAGAGAATATCACCAGGTCATATATGTCGACAAAATAGCCGAGAGCGGCAACAATTACCAGGATGATGATGTTATTGGACTTGATATCAGGCTTAATGGTCATTGGTAGATTTTATTCTTTAAATCTATACTTTTGACTTAAAATTACGAACACTCAACCGACTAAAAATGAAAGTATTTCAGCACGCTTTGAAACTTAAGCAGCGCTCCAGAGGTTTTCACCTGATCACGCAAGAGATCGTCCGTGCATCTCCAAATATTTCCGAGATCAAGGCCGGGATGTGTTTCGTGTTTATACAGCACACTTCTGCATCCCTTAGTATCAACGAAAACGCAGATCCCACAGTTCGTCGTGATTTTGAAATGTTCTTTAACAAAAGCGTCCCCGAGAATGACCCTGATTATCTGCATACTGATGAAGGACCAGATGATATGCCCGCCCACCTGAAGGCTGCGTTACTTGGATCTTCTTTAAGTATTCCTATTCAAAACGGCAGACTTGCTCTGGGTACATGGCAAGGCATTTACCTTTGCGAACACCGCGATTACGGCGGCGAAAGAGCAATCCTGATTACAGGTTGGGGAGAATAAATGAGGGAAAAGACTACCTTCGCAACTTAATTACATCTCATGTCTGACACCAGCACTCGTTTAAATAAGTACATCAGTGAAAGCGGACTCTGCTCCAGAAGAGCGGCAGACAAGTTCATTGAGAACGGCAATGTGTTCATCAACGGAAAACGCGCAAAGATCGGCGACCAAGTCTACGCTGGAGACCTCGTGAGTGTGAACGGTCAGAATATCGAACCACGGGAAAGTTCAGACTTGCTCCTGCTTGCCTTCAACAAACCTGTTGGTGTAACGTGTACTACCGAAAGCTCAGATAAGAGCAACATCGTCGACTATATCAATCATAGTGATAGGATCTTTCCAATTGGCCGACTTGATAAGGATTCCCAGGGACTTATCTTTCTGACCAATAACGGGGATATCGTCAACAAGATTCTCCGGGCGGGGAACAACCACGAGAAGGAGTATCTGGTAACGGTTGATAAGCCGATAACTGACCAGTTCTTAGCTGGCATGGCGGGAGGCGTTCCCATTATGGATGTGATGACTAAAAAGTGTAAGATCTCTAAGGAAACGCCTTTCATTTTCAGAATCATTCTTATTCAGGGGCTTAACAGGCAGATCAGACGAATGTGTGAGTACTTTGGATATGAAGTATTGAAGCTGGAGCGCGTTCGGATCATGAATGTAAGGTTGAAAGGTTTACCTCTGGGCGACTGGAGAGAGCTCACCGAAGATGAGATGGTGGAAGTTAATCGACTGTTGGATAAATCCAGTTCAGAAAAAAGCGTATTGCCAAAAGATAGGCCGTCCAGCCGAAATCAGGCTCCAACAAGTAAAAAGCCTTCTTCCAACAAGTCTGCTAAAACGCAGTCATCACGTAGCAGTTCCGGCAAGCCCGCCTCGAAAGGAAAGGCCCATGCTTCAGCAAGGTCCGGAAGCAAGCCATCATCTAAATCGTTGAAAGGCCAGCGGTCTAAGCGTTGAAGTCAGGATATTTAACTACTTCTTCCTGATATAGATATGTTTAATATTGCGATTCCCTGTATCCCTCTCATCTATCTCAAAGCGGTTGATACTTTTAATCAGTGGGAGCATTTTCGGATATCCGTAATTCCTGGGATCAAAATCCGGCTTCTTTTTTAGCATAAGATTTCCAAGCTCACCAAGAAAGGCCCATCCATTTTCATCCGCCAGATCAGAGATACTGTCAGAAAATAGACGAATAATCTTCGGGTCAATCTTACTCAACGGCTGATTTGCCGCTTTAGGCTTCCTCGGAGACGCTTTTTTTGCATCCACCTCCTCCGCTGCAGGTTCATCAGACTTTAGTATTTCTATATAAATAAACTTATCACAAGCCGTAATGAACGGGATTAAAGTCTTCTTCTCTCCTATTCCGATTACTTTCATACCCGCCTCCCGCAAACGCGTAGCAAGGCGCGTAAAATCACTATCACTGGAAACGATACAAAAGCCGTCAACTTTGCCGGTATAGAGAATGTCCATCGCGTCAATGATCAATGCACTATCCGTAGCATTCTTCCCGGTTGAGTAGCTGTATTGCTGGATGGGTGTAATAGCATTTTCCAATAAAACCTTCTTCCAGCCTGAGACAGTGGGCTTGGTCCAGTCAGCATAAATACGCTTGAAGGTCGGCGTACCGTACTTGGCAATTTCCTCAAACATTTCCTTCACGTTGGCATAGGGAACGTTGTCAGCGTCAATCAGGACAGCCAGCTTAAGATCTTTCTTAGTATCCATTTTTTAAAGCAATGGTCCAAATATCCTTAATTTATGTGATAGTGTCGCAACGCGATCTTTCGCATAGAAATGACAATTAATCAATAGCATATTCAGTCCTTAATGTAATCGAGGCTGTCTTGTTCTTCGAGGCGGTGTTGAAGGTGCCGCCATAGCTGTAATTTTCGTTACTGTTTTGACCTGTTATCTGAAACACACCCATATTAGCATACTTAAGTTCACCCAAACTGCTCCCGGCATTTTCAGCAATGCTTCCTGCCCGGTCCTTTGCATCTTTACTAGCCTTACTTAAAAGGTCAATTTTCAACTCAGACAGACGCGAATAATAATACTCTGGCGCATTAGAATTAAGCTCAATGCCCATTTCAATCAGGCCGGTTATTTCTCTGCTTACCTTTTCAACAAGATTGATATTTTTCGATTCAATTTTGACAGTCTGAATTAGGTTATAACCTGCAAATGTTGTTGAACTTACCTGCCCCATATTGGTATAAGAATACTGGAATTCCTTGTTAATGGTAACAGATGAGAAGATCATCTCATTTTCTTTAAGACCTTTGCTAATAAGATATTGTTTAATGGCATTTTCATCTTTTTTAAGAGCAGCATAAGCCTCACGAAGATCCAGGCTTTTTTTGTTGTAATTACAATTCCAGACAATCAGGTCACTTACAAAGTTCTTTTCTGCCAAACCGGTAACGATGATGCGCTTTTTATCTTTGTACTTATACTTGTATGCTCCGGCCAGGACAAAAGAGCCTATTAATAAAGCGACAGCTATTACAGATGCAGTAATATATGTTCTCATTTTATGTATACGTTGTAATGAAGCTATTGTAACAAGTTGAAACTTCTGGACAAGTAGAAGCGATGCGAACTAGTGTCCCGCATCGCCTTCCTTCTTCAGCTGATCCAGAGACAGGTTGGTAGTACCTCCGAGATTCTCCTGGATTTCTTCTTGTGTTCCCTGTGTGGTTAACGGTTTCGCGTTTGCTTCGTTACTTCCGCTATCTGATTGTTGTGTCGCTTCTGATGATGGGCTGTTTTGTGCCTGATCATCTTGCTCCCTGTTCTGGTCTTCTGGTTCGATATTATGTATCATATATAGTCCTTTGATATCATTAATGCTTTTATAGTCGTTTTGTTTGTTTTGTCGGCCAGGTATCTTGTAATTCCGGCTGCGTTAGTTTAAAATCCGGATTTTCATAAAAAGGTTAATCACGTATCTTTGCGTAAACATCAACCATAACAATGTCCGGCCAAACTTCACCTATCCGTTCCCTTCCATCAGGGGTATTCTCCATTATAAAAAGATCAATTCGTGGAGAAGACATTGATCTGACAACAGGGAGTCTACGGACGGCTGTCATTCTACTAGCCATCCCAATGATGCTTGAGATGGCTATGGAGTCAGTGTTCGCGTTGGTCGACCTCTACTTTGTAGGTCACCTGGAACACAGTAGCTTCGCCATCCAGACGGTTGGCCTTACAGAATCTGTGTTAGCGGTGCTCTATTCACTGGCTATTGGTCTGAGTATGGCTACAACTGCAGTAGTAGCACGCCGGATTGGCGAGAAGAAGCCGGCCGAAGCCTCAAGGGCAGGCGGACAGGCTATCTTTGTCGCTCTGATTTTAAATTCGATAGTCAGCGCGCTAGGTGTCATCTACGCAAAAGATATTCTGCTACTCATGGGAGCATCAGAAGAGTCTGCCCGGCACGGTGAACGCTTCACTCAGATAATGATGGGCAGCAGCATCTTCATTATGCTCTTGTTTTTAATAAACGGGATCTTTCGCGGAGCCGGGAATGCTGCGATTGCGATGAAAAGCCTTGTTGTTGCTAATGTGATCAATATAATTCTCTGCCCCCTGCTAATTAACGGCATAGGTCCGATTGAAGGGCTCGGATTAACGGGAGCAGCTATCGCTACAAGTATCGGACGCGGCACCGGGGTTATCTATCAGCTCTATCACTTGACCAGCGGTAAGCATATTATCAGAATTTATCTCAGGTATCTTAAGCCTCGATGGTCTGAAGTAGTCTCCCTATGTAAGATTGCCGGACCTGCAGTCCTGCAATTTGTGATTGCCTCTTGTAGCTGGATTTTCCTCGCTCAGCTCGTCGCTGTTACGGGTGCAGACGAAGGTTCTGCCGGATACCAAACCGCGCTGCGGCTTATGATGTTTTTTATGCTGCCTGCCTGGGGATTAAGCAACGCAGCAGCGACCCTTGTCGGCCAGAACCTCGGAGCGGGGCTCTTAGACCGTGCTGAAAAGGCAGTCTTCAAAACCGCCAGGTATAATGCAATCTATATGCTGATAGTTACAGCTATATCATTCGCTTGCGCAGATCTCCTGGTGTCCTTTTTCTCAAATGACCTGGAAGTCAGAAAGGTAGCTAAAGAAGCAATATACATTATGAGCACCGGCTATGTACTTTACGGAATTGGTATGGTCCTGATTAACGCATTCAACGGTGCAGGCGACACGCAAACTCCAACCTGGATTAATTTGTTTGGATTCTGGCTCTTCCAGATTCCTCTCGCACATCTGCTGGCGAAGCATTTCAACATGGGGCCTACAGGCGTATTCATGGCAATCCCCATAGCAGAAAGTTGCATCACAGTAGCCGGAGTAATCTTGTTCAGGATGGGCAAATGGAAATCCATTAAAGTTTAAAAAATCCAAAGTCGGCTCATTGACTAAATAATAAATATTTCCATATTTCACTACAGTTATGTAGTTTAGAAAAAAGCCAGTTAGGATAGCCGTATGATCAGCGAGGATGGGTTCACTTCAATTTTTAAATATTTGCCAAGTCCGGGCATAGTTCTTTTACCTGACGATCCAGACTTCACTATACTGGCAGTCAACGATGCCTATCTGGAATTGTATAATTTGCGTAAAGAAGAGGTAATAGGCAAAGGGTACTTTGACATCTTCCCAGAGAACCCCAACTATTCACTTTCTGACCTGCGGACCTCGTTTGGTAGGGTCTTGAAGGAGAAGAAACAAGACTTTTTTCCGCTCAGGGGATTTAAGATCTGCAACCAGGATCAGGGCACTAACGATACCAGATACCTGGAGATTGAAAACATTCCAATATCGGATAAGGCCGGTGAAATCTTGTATATCTTACACGTGATAAGCGACATCACCGGAAGCATTGATGCCGCCGCCCGGATAAAACGAACAGACGATTTCGAGCATCTGGAGCGCGAAATTCTTGAATTAAATTTCAGGAAAAATATCTCAATCGAAGAGCTGTTAACGCGTTATCTTAAGGGCATCGAATCGCTGTTTCCCGGTATGCATTGCTCTATTCTCAGAGCGAAAAATGGCCATCTTCATAAATGGTCATCGCCCTCATTGCCTCCGGAATATATCGATAAAACCGATAATCTGCCCATTAATGATAATGTTGGCTCTTGCGGTACAGCAGCCTACCTTAAACAGATGATCGTGGTGAAAGACATCGAAAACGATGTAAGATGGAAGGACTATAAAGGCGTTGCTCTCAAATATAACCTGCGCGCCTGCTGGTCATACCCTGTTATCGATGCTGAAGGTAACGTTATGGCCACCTTCGGAATATACTATCAGGAAGTAAAAGAACCCGGATCTGAAGAACGGAAGATCATAGTTAAGGCAACCACTATTTTAAAGTTAATCCTCGAAAACCGTCAACATATCGAAAAGGTTAAGGAGGCGACGCTGATGATGGAACAAGCACAAAAGATCGCTGGTTTCGGAAACTGGTCCTGGGCTCTTGAAACAAATGAGATCACATGGTCTAAGTCCCTCTTTTCTATGTACGGGATATCAGTAGATCATCTTAGCCGAACGTATGATGACTATCTGGAGCTGATCCATAAAGATGATGTTAAGAGAGTCTCAACCTACCTGGCAGAAGCAATCAGGAGAACAACGGAAATCAACTTCGAAACACGAATAGTTCGCACTGATGGTCAGATCAGATATCACAAGACCTGGGCAAAACCGCAGAAAGATGAACACGGTAAGCCTCTTAAGCTTATCGGAGCTTGCCTGGACATCACGGAAAGCAAACAGATTCAGGAAAAGCTGCAGCTTAGCGAAAGCAGGTTGAGAAGCCTGGTCGACTCGCAGACAAATTATGTCATCAGGACAAACCTCGACGGAAACTATACTTATTACAACAAAAAATACCGTGAGGATTTTGGCTGGTTGCACCCGGAAGGATCACTCATAGGCAGAGACAGCATGCAATCTGTACTACCCCACCATCATAAGCGTGTATATGATACGGCAGAACGCTGCCGCTTGAATCCTCACAAAGTGTACGCCGTTGAGCTGGATAAGTATCAAAGGGATGGACGAACTAAATCAACGATCTGGCATTTCATATGCCTTACCGACCTGAGTGGTAACCCAGCAGAGATTCAATGCATCGGGATAGATAATACAGAAAGGAAACGTGCCGAAGTTGAGCTGAAGGCAAGTCACAAACGCTACCGGGAGCTGTTCCATCTAAGTCCTCAACCCATGTGGGTGTATGAACTCGATACTCTTAAATTTCTGGATGTAAATGAAGCAGCAATAAGGCATTACGGCTATAGTAAGAAGGAGTTTCTCTCCATGGACCTTACCGCGATCAGGTCAAAGGAGGAGGTGCCGTCACTTCTGGATGCTGTCGAGCGTATGAAAGGCGAATCCGGAATGATCCAGCATGGCATCTTTAAACACAAAAAGAAAAACGGCGAGAGCATTTATGTTGATATGCGCAGCAATGTGATCACTTACAATGATAAGGTTACTCACCTCGCTTTAGCGAATGACATCACCGAAAGACTTCATTACGTGAATGCTATAGAAGATCAAAATAAGCGGTTTAAGGCGATCGCCTGGATGCAGTCGCATGTCATGAGAGCTCCGGTAGCACGAATTATGAGTCTTGTAGACCTGCTCAGCAATCACCAGAATACAGAACCTGAACGGGAAGAATTACTGAATTACATTCTCCAGTCAGCGCATGAACTGGACAAGATAGTCAAAGAGATATCAGCACAAACACGGCATTAATTAAATTTTGCTTCGTTTTTTCAGAAAAAATCTCCAATCTTTGCGCCTCCTTAAAAAACATCAGGCCAAATGGCAATTTCCAAAAATTTCTACCTCATTCTCATCCTTGGGTCTTTAGCAGCACTGGGTCCGTTCTCAATTGACATGTACCTTCCCGGGTTTGATGCCATAGCTCAGGATCTTGGTACAACGGTGCCAAAAGTTTCTTTATCGCTCTCAGGATTTTTTATCGGAATTTCCTTCGGACAGCTTCTCTATGGACCGCTTCTTGACAAGTTTGGTAGAAAAAAGCCACTATACATCGGCTTAGTTCTCTATATCATCGCTTCAGTAGCCTGTCTGGCAGTAAAAGACATCAATCAGCTCATCATTCTTCGCTTTGTACAGGCAATCGGCAGTTGTGCGACGGCGGTCGCATCCGTTGCCATGGTCAGAGACTTGTTCAGTGTGAAAGACAGTCCGAAAGTCTTCGCGTCATTAATGCTCGTCATAGCTATTTCTCCAATGCTTGCACCAACAGCGGGAGGTTACCTGATTGCCGCCTTCGGATGGCAATCCGTCTTTGTTTTCCTTGCTGTTATGGCAGCCCTGATGCTAGTTGCAGTTGTTTTCTTTTTGCCTGAAAGCTTTACTCCCGATCCTGCCTATTCATTGAAGCCTTCTCCGATAATCAAAAGCTTCCTGGGCGTAATCGTCGAACCTCAGTTTTATACTTATGCATTGGTTAGCGCCTTATGCTTCGCCGGACTATTTACTTATGTAGCTGCCTCCCCGGTAGTATTTATGAACTTATATGGTGTAAGCAAAACCGGTTATGGATGGATATTCGCCCTGTTATCAGTTGCTTTCATTGGCTCAAGCCAGGTCAATAGCCTGCTGCTCCGGTGGTTCAGCAGTAAGTCTATTGTTAAGTGGGCTCTGCTCTGCCAAACGATCTTTAGTATCGTGTTTTTGATTGCCGCACTCAACGATATGCTTGACCTTTATAGCACTATAGCATTTATCGCGTTGTTCCTGGGTTGCCTCGGACTGATTAATCCAAATGCGTCCGCATTATCCCTTGCACCGTTCTTCAAAAATGCGGGTAGCGCATCTGCTTTAATGGGAGCAATACAGATGGGTCTGGGCGCACTTGCGTCGGTGCTGGTAAGCCTGTTTCCCGAAGATTCAGTTCTGCCAATGCCCCTGATAATGACGGTTGTTGTTTCTGTTGCATTGCTTATTCATACGACTGGTAAAAAGAAGCTCAGCATTGCTGATCGCTAACAGACATCCGTTGATCTGAATTTTACAATCCCGCTGCGATCTTTCGGAACATTACCCGCTTTCCCATGAGTTCCCATATAACGCTGCCGTCTTTAACAGTATCACCCTGGGCGGTGAAAACTTTGCTGCCGGTCCTTCCGGCTTTAATACACCGCCAGGTTTGGTCACCTACATAGATGGTTCTGCCTAAGCCAACCTGACGGCCCTTCTCCCAAACGTTCTGCGTAGCGAATCCTGAATTAACCGCTATCCAGCGTTCCAACGGGTTTAAGACATTGTAAACTACTGACCCCTGAGAGTAGTTTCCATATTCAGGAACCGAAGATGCATAACTTTCACTTATGATCCAGGGCTTATGCTTTTGGTGATACCCTGGTATGATAACGGCAGGTTGATCGTCTGTACTCCCCGAAAGATTATTCTTAAAGCCAGTCGCCGGAAAGGGTCTTCCTGGCGTAACCTCATACGATGATACAATATCCGCAAATCCAATTTCATCTGTTTTGTGGCCGCTGATCTGATTATCTGCAACGATCAGATTATTCAGCTTAGTATAACCTTTCCCCGAAAAATAGATTCCATGCGTAGTAAAAACAGAATCTTTTAACGTCTTATAAGTGAGTCGCTTATTGTTCCTGAGTTGATTTCCTGATATATTAAGATGGCTGATCCACCCGTTTACTGCCTCTACGAATATATCCGCAGAAACATCATTGTTAAACCAGTTGCGGCCATCGGTGACAATATTATTCCGGATCATTCCAAAAAGGTTCGTAGCTACGGCACTAAAATATATACCGTTCCCACCAGCCGAGCTAACGGCGTTATTGATTACTTTAATATCCCGTCCTTGCCCGTTGACAAATATCCCGTTGTTTTTTGTTACCGAAACTGAATTGCCTTCAACCAGAACATCCTCACTTCTCCCCTTTTCACTGTTTACGATCATAATTCCGTTGCCATCTTCGATCCCCATTAGCTTTTGCGGATTCCCAACGTCCCCTATGCTGCTGATGTTGTTAGAAGTTACCTTCACATGAAAAGCATCTATCACGTATATTCCACAGCTTTGAGAGTGCGCCTCAGAATTTTTCTTATTAAAGCTAAATGCGCCCCTTATGAAATTATTACTGATAACAGCATTAACCGCAGTCCCCTGTGCATAATCGTCGCCATAAAAGATTGCAGCTGCAGAGCCCGCATCTCCAGCGTTCTTATTTCCTGCCGCAAAGAAAAAATTATCTGAAATGATGGTCTGACTGCATCGCTGAACATCTATGCCATTGTCGCCGGTATATTCAATCCTGTTTTCCCGGATGTTCAGGTTCTGACACTGATGATTAGCAAGACCTATTCCCGAGATATGCGACAAAACATTACCCTCAATGTTCACCCTGTTTATGCGGTAGGTAGATATTGCATGCGTACCTATATAGCTGAAGCTATTCTTAATTATATGAATATCCGCCGACTCATTTCTTCCGAAATTGCTTATTGCACCGTCAACTGCTTTAAAGTCTATATTATACCTTCCAATCCTCTTGAAATCACAACCCCTTATAGTAATATCCCTGCCACGAAATATAATACCCCGTCCATGGGCGTCACTGAAACTACAATCCTCAATCACTACGCGCTCAGAGGCTTTGGTATCGAAGCTGATGTTGACAAGCGTATAACGACCTGCGGTAAGCTTCGATTTCTGGTCCGCTGCTACAGGTCGCCCGCCGGAAAACCCTACTCCTTTAAGGATAATATCTTCGCCACTTATGTGAACGAGCGATGGCTGATCGGCAGTATACAGGCTGTCGGTAAAAATCACAGAGCTCGCTTTCCCTCTGCCTTCAATGGTGACTCCCGAAGGAATGCTTAACGAAGCGTTTGCAGGAATATAGTATTTCCCCGCCGGTACCCTGAGTACCTTTCCAGATTTCGCCGCCTCATCGATGGCGTTTTGAAATGCAACAGCATCATTCTTTTTTCCGTCGCCCGAGGCGCCAAAGTTCATGACGTTCAATGCCGAATCATCTTCATGAGCGAGAGCTCCTTTAAATGTTGCAAATTGTATTAATAATAGAAATAGAAGACGCATAGTAAATAATTAATCTGACGGTTTTTCCACCCGGTCGATCCAATACGGTAAGGACAAGAAGATCCATAACGACAGGTATGCAAATTCAGGAACCGATCCCATCAGGATGAAGAACACAGCAATTAATGCAATTAAATAATACTTTTTAAAAACGGCATCTTTCACTCGAACGAAGGCATGCCTGAAATAAAATAAGCTAAACCCCAACAATCCGATTAGACCGTTATTGACAAGCAGGGTCGAGAAAAAGTCGGTAGACCGCACGTATCCCCAGCCCAGTCCTACGAGCTTTCCCGGGGTGCCCAACTGATTTTTCCAGAAATTGTACTGACTCAAAAAGTGCCCGGAACGTTCAGACCCCGATTGATTATTTCCCGTAAATTTATCGATGAATACACTCTGGACGAGCTTATGAACCGCCGGCGAAGTAAAATATAAAATTACCAACACCGTTATAACCACCGGTACGATCCAGATCATCTTTCTTCGAATTCCGGCGTCGGCAAGACTCGCCCCTGCAACAAGCACGACAACTCCCAGATATGCCGAGGTAGAAAATGTGAAAAGCAGGGCGATTCCCAGAATCACAAAGTCAAAATACCGCTTCAGAGGGATACAAAGCATCCAGAATGGAATAACAGAAAAAGCAAACATTGAAGGTTCCCCCGTGAGACTTTTCAAGCGTTGCATGCGCAGTCCACTTAACGTGATGGTTTGAAACAAGCTACCGCTTCCCGGTTTATTATTGAAAACCCGGTTACTAATCATATCACCGTTAACCCCGGTCACCTGAAAGAGAATAATCTCCAGGAGCCCAAGTACAACGATGATGCGTAAACCCAGGTAGACATACCGCAGATGGGAACCACACGCGTAATGTTTCAGATAAAGATATGTTAGTATTCCCGCAAAGAGGTAAATGCTTTGTCCGAAAAACGTTGGCCTTAACAATGTTTTTTCGAGATTTCCTTTATCCGTCAAAGTAAGTGAAGGATCGAGAGATACGGAAAAGAGCCAAACGTGCAACTGCGCCAGTATATTGAGAACGAGGAAGATACTGACAATCGTCAAAAGCTCCTTTAAAAACCCCTTATCCCTGAAAAAGCTCCATGCAATGAAGAATGGAGCGGCCAGGTAAACCAGCAAGTATGAAGGAACCGATAAGGAGACGGGCGGATAAATTACAACTGAAACGATAAAGGCCAGGCAAAGCAGGATTGCCAGATAAACATCGATGCTCTTAAGCAACTTTCTTTCCTGCATACGTATTTGCTAGTTCCAACTGATATTTTGCGCCTGAAGTTTCCATAGCTTCAGAGATAATTGGATTAAGTTTAACCGCCATTTTCTGGTTATAGACCTTGTTAATGAATCCGGTCAGCTTAGCGATGAAATTGGGTGCGCTAAATAATTTTGCGTGACTACGGATGAAAACGGGATTAAATTCAAGCTCTTCAGACTTCTCAATGGCAGAGATCAGCGAGCCGGTAGTCTGCTCCTCGAAGAATACTGCGGTACACTTACTGCTGTCGCCTGTATAAGGAACCATCGTTTCTCTAACACCCCCGACTCCGTAAGCAATCACCGGGCGGCCAGAGGCAGCCGCCTCCAGAGGTGTGATGCCATAATCCTCATGCTGTGGAAATATAAGTGCCTTACAGTTAGCATAGAGCTTTGCGAGCTGCGCCGATGTCTGCCCCTTTCTAAAGCTGATATTGCTTCCGGCAAGCGCCTTAAGCTCCTGCTCCTTTGACCCTGTACCTACAATAATTAAATTCTTGTCGGGCATCTCGTTGAAGCTCTTCACTACGAGGTCTACCATTTTATAATCCTCGAGTCTGCTTACTACCAGGTAATAGTCTTTATCCTCCAGAGAAATATAAAAATTATCCAGTTTTGCAGCCGGGTTGATAATACTTACGGCCTTGTCAGGATTATAAGATTCTTCAATTCTAGCCTTCACCTCTTTAGAATTGGTCAAATAAAAGTCGCTCGCCTTAGCAGCCATCAGATCCAGCTTGCGCAAAATACGTGAAGCGAACAAAAAGATATTTCTGATCAGCAAGTTTGATGATTTAACAATAGAATAAGAAAAAGGTCTCCACGCTAATCTAAATGGTGTGTGGCAATAAGTGACTACCGACGCGTTCTTGTCGGCCCGTACGAACTTCCCACAGTGTGTAGTAGATATCAACACAATATCATAACCCTTTAAATTGAAGCTGCGCATGGCGAGGATAGCGAAGGGGAAATAAAGCAGCTTAATCAGCTTTTCGCTCTTGCCGATATATTGAAACCAGGAAGTGAAGATCTTTGCTGTCTTGAATTCTTCGTATGTCTTCTCGGGATTATAGCATAAGGTGTATATATCTGCCTCAGGATAAGCGTTATGCATGTCTAAAACAACTTGCTCTGCTCCGCCGCGTCTTACTAGTTCGTCATGTACTATTGCTACTTTCATGTTTTATGTATCGTTAAACCGGTGAATAATGTTATCTATGACTGTCGCTGATGCCTTCCATGAGATCTGGTTTCCTTTTACAGTACCCCGTGGAGGAGCAGTAGTCGAAAACGTCTTGATAAGGTTGGAAAGATCATCAAGCTTTGTCGGACAGAAATAAACAACATCTGTGCCACCGACTTCCTCGAACGCTTCAATAGCAGATGCGAGGACAGGTGTATTCATGGATAACGCTTCAGCAATGGGTAGCCCAAAGCCCTCATAAAGAGAGGGATTAATAAGTGCGATCGCCCCCGCATAATAATTTCTTAATTCAGCATCGCTTATGTACCCTGTAAAAATTATATTCTGATTGTTACGGAACCGCTCTACTTCAGGATTACTTGCAAACGAAGCATGGCTCGCTCCTACAATAATCAGGTCAGTATCCTCAAGATCGGCTTCATGGAATGCCCTGAGCAGGAACAGAAGGTTTTTTCTGGGATCAAGTGATCCAACGAACAAAAAGTATGGTCTCGGGTGGGCTTTCACCTGTTCACCTGCCTGAGCGGCGACAAAAGAACTGGCATTAGGAGCCACTGATATACTTTCCGGATCTATATGATAAAAAGAAGAAATCTCTCTCTTTGAAAACTCACTTACAGTTATAATATGTCTGCTACTTTTCAGCAATCTCGGAATCAGCCATTGGTAGTATAGAACAAATTTTTTCGAAAAGAACTCAGGATGCCTTTCGAAGGCTATATCATGAAGGCATGTAATCTTATTTTCATAGAATAGAGGTGCTACATTGCAGAAGTTCAGCAATAAAGGTTTGTCTTTCGACTTGAGAAACCGCGGTAAATTATATTGCTCCCACACGATGCTGGTAGAATTTCCCACAAGATCCAGCTCCTGCGGCAGATGGTAAGTCGTCTTATTGAGATGGTCCTGGGCGCAGGCGATCCTTACTGGGCTTGTCAGCTCCCTGCATATCTCCGCTGCATATCGCTGTACCCCGCTAAGTTTTTGAGAAAGAAATTTACCATTGATGTATACCGTTCGTTCAGCCATGTATAGTATCTAAAAATTCAATTAAACGTTCATTCAGGGCGCCAGGCGAATAAGCATTTCCTTTCGCAGCACAAGCGGCAGACTTTTCTGTGATTAGCTCAGGCCTGGCCATTATGCTTTCCATCAGGTCTTTAAGGCTATTTTTCTTCATCTCGAACTGCCACATGCACCGTTCATCATACAGTTCTTTCAAGCCACCTTTGTTCGCCAGACAAACCGGGGTTCCGGTTGCTGCCGCTTCTATCGGAACCCTCCCAAAAGGCTCGTTCCAGCCGGATGGAACAATAACCAGATCAACGCTTCGATAAAACGCCTCTGAATCGGTTTTGCCTAAAAAGCTGAACTCAAATTTACCCTCATATTTCTCCCTGAGCTTAGATTCAAACGCCGGAAGTACCTTTCCCGCAAGTACCAGTTTGAAAGAAGGTTGTACCTCTCGGAGCGCAGCCAGCTCATCAAACAAAAAGTCTACACCTTTCTGCTCATTTACCTTGCCTATAAAGCCGAAAACGAGCTTAGAAGATGGAGATTTCAATATAGCGCCCTGTTGAGGTGTTTGCAAGCCGTTCGCAATGACCCTGGTCGGCTTACCTTCTCCTAAAGAAAACCGGTTGTGCTGTTCCAGAATGAACTGACTAATGCCGACGTAGGCGTCAGGCAGTTCAAAGAAGTTTTTCTTAATGGAGTATGTCAGCTTGCAGGGACCACAAAGCTGAGTGCAATCCTTACAGTCAGCATACATCGAGGTAGTATGGCACAGAAGATAATAATCCCGCATAGTGTGCACGAGTCTGATATTACGTGATTTTATGATCTTCCAGATGTAGGGCGAAAACCCCTGGATGTTATTGGTATTCACTACATCCGGCTGTACGCGGTCTAGTACCTTCCCGATCTCGGTTTTGTAAAACGGATTTGATGAATCCAGGAGATGCCAGATTAATTTTTTATAAGATGGCTGACCTCCAGCCTGCTCAATATGGTAAAGATTGCGCGTCTTGATCGTAATGACTTCAACCCCATTTAACTCCCTGACTGATGCGTCGTAGCCAAGGGTGAGCACATATACACGATGTCCTGACTTAACTAACTCCTCGGCCATTGTCTGTACGGAAACTTCAGCGCCTCCAACCTGAAATGGTGCATATAACGTATTGACAAACAATATCTTCATTATCTCTTCCTTAAGGAATTTATTACATTTTTGCCAGCTTTCTGCAGGTAGGCCATATTGAAGTACTCTTTATCGATAAGATGAATATTCTGCCTCTTGAGCACGATGAACAAACTGACCATGATACTGACTTCCGTGCAAACCCAGGCAAGCGCTGTCCCGTAGTAACTCATAACCGGGATAAGTGCAATATTCAAAATCACGTTCACAATACAACCGATAATGGTGATCCGGAAGTATATCTTGTCCAGCTTCAGGTTCAGAAGCGTTTGAACTCCCATCACATTGCTGATACTTGCCACAAAGGGACTAATAGCGAGTATCCGTAAAATCCATATTGAATCTTCAAACTGCGAGCCGTATAAAATATGAATCACCAGCGGCGCACATAAAGCAGCGAACAGGCACATGGAAAGTGTGTATATCATCACCATCGGAAAGATACGTTTAACTTCGTCAACTCCCTCCGCTCGCCCTTTGCCGAATGCGCTCCCAATGTGCGGAAACAAAGCCTGACTCATCGGTAGCAGCATAACGCTTTGCACCACCGCAATCACTCTCGACGAAGCAGTAAAAATACCGACTTCTTTCTCAGAACCTAGCATCCCCAGGAGTACTGTGTTACTCGTTGTATAGAAGCTGATCATGAGCGTAGCCATAAATACCATCTTATCCTCCGTCAGCAAACCCTTTACCGCCTTCAGGTCCGGACGCTTGAAAGTCAGCACAAACCTTTTTTTAGCATATAAGAACAGCCCGATCGCAACTAATACCTGCGAAGATGCAGACATCACCGCATACCAGATGTAGTCATCAGGTCTCCGGATCAGAAAGATAATGGAAACGCAAAAAATCAGCTTGGCAACAAAGTTAAAAACGGCAGTTTTGTGGATGACCTGCATGCCCTGGAAAAGCCAGTTCGGAGTAAACACATTGGCTAAGCAGCTGGCAAAAATGAAGATACTGACTATCGGATGCTGGTTTATCTGAGGCATGGATACGAAGAGCATGCTGAAGAGAAACACCGACAGAATGAAAAGAAGCACTCTTGAGTAAAAGATCTGAGAGAACAAATTGTTGATCATGTTCTCATCCTGACGGTTTTGAGCTACCCGCCTTGTCGCCGTAAAATCGAATCCAAAGTTAATGAGCAGGATGAAATAGGTAACGATAGCGATGGAAAAATTGATCGCGCCGAAACGTTCCGGCCCTATTATCCGGACAATAAAAGGGAGCGTTAAAAATGGAAGAAGGAAGTTCGAAGCCTGTATAATGGTTAAAGCACCATAGTTCTTACCTAATGCTTTATTTCTTGTCATGTAATGTTCGTTAAGCAGATATGGGGCCAAATATAGTAAACGAGATATCAAAAGGTAATTTGCCTTTCGATATCTCAGTTCGACCCATCACTCTAGCCCAGGCCAGCACTTTCTTCATAAGTTGGCCCATAGAGACCTGGGACCTTATTTCCGGTGGCACGAAGGTAGACGATCAATTCTCCGCGATGATGATAAATATGGTTGAAAAGAAATCCACGAATCACCAGATTTCTGACCATCGGTCCAAGGACAGTACGGTCGCCAAATTTCATCGTCCATTGAACCAATAGACTTTCTTCGGTTGTCGATCGTAATGCAACCCTGGCCTTTTCTACATTTTTTTCAAAAAGCTCAAGAGTCGCATTGATATCTTCCGGGGCGCCGCGTTCAAGATTATCAGCCGCCATATCATATACATCCTGTGTAAGTGTTCCCACATACCAGTAATATATCGTGGCGATGTGCTGTGCAAGCTCTCCCATCGTCCACGAATTTGGAGAAGGCTTAAAGCTGAGATCTTTCTCTGGAACAGCCAGCAGCAGCTTTCTTGTGCTGGTTACCTCGTGCTCGAATTCGTCGATTAAAGATTGTACTATCATATGCTTTATTATTTACACCGCAAACGAAACAAAGTAGTGGATGAAAGGTTTCAGAACGTCTATCTTGTCAGCCTGGATGCAGCAAGCTCATCGGCCAGCCAGATTACCTGCTTGCTCTCAGAGTTTATTAATTGTGCAGGATAAACCAATTCATTCCGTTTTCCTTCCAGTACCTCAAACATGGCATCTGCCTTGGCGGCTCCAAACACCAGAAACACAATTTTTTTCGCTCTATTCAACAATGGGGCTGTCAGAGTAATCCTGTACATCTGCTGACTTTCCAGATAATATGAAACCACCCAACGCTCCTTTTCAGCAAGCACTTCTGTGCCAGGAAACAGCGAAGCGGTATGCCCGTCTTCTCCCATGCCCAGTAAGATCAGATCAAACTGACCATCGGTCCCCAATTGATCTCTGAGTAATTCCTCATAACCCTCAGCGAACTCTTCGGGCTTCCTATCACTTTCCCACATGGGGAATATCTGGTCAGAAGGAATGGGTACATGATTGAGGAGGGAATTATATGCCATCCCTGCGTTGCTTCTCTCATCATCCAGCGAAACCCACCTTTCATCTCCCCAGAATACGAAGACCTTACTCCATTCAATCTCTGAGGCATAATCTTCCCTTGCCAGAAGCTTATAAACACTTTCCGGAGAGCTGCCTCCTGTTAACGCTACATTAAAGACCCCATTTTTTGCAATGACAGATTTAGCCGTTTCAATGAAGATCCCGGCAGCAGCCTTGCTAAGCTCCTCTTTATTTTTCAAGACTCTGATCATTCCTGTTGTCTCCTCCACAGTTGATTTACGGCCCATATATGACCCTCCCGCGCAATGAGTGCCTCGGCAGTTTCTGGACCCCATGATCCCGCCGCGTAATTAGGAAAATTGATTGAGTCCCTTGATTCCCATACCTCCAGGATCGGAGTGATCACATCCCAGGCTTCTTCTACCTGATCGGATCGCATAAATAAAGTAGCGTCACCTTGCATAGCATCCAGCAGGAGTGTCTCGTACGCTTCGGGGGTTTGAGTAGAACAATCGTCATAGTCAAATACCATCTCCGCCTGATTCAGGTTCATCTCCAGTCCGGGCTTTTTCGCCGTGAATCGCAGACGTATATCCATTTGTGGCTGAATATTGATCGTTAGTCTGTTTGGCATGATGCTATCAGCCTGGCTCTCCGGAAAGGTAGAGTGAGGAACCGGCCGGAACTGAATGGTAATAGAGGACGACTTCTCCTGCATTCGCTTGCCGGTCCTCAGGTAAAAGGGAACATCCTGCCAACGCCAATTATCCAGGTAAAACTTGATAGCAGCATAGGTTTCGGTATTTGAGTTCAGGCTTACTCCCGGCTCTTCCCGATATCCAACAACCTGATCGCCCTTCATCCAACCCGATGCATATTGTCCTCTTACAGCCATTTTATGCACTTCTTCGTGCTTGATCCGGCGTATTGCCCTCAGCACATCCGCCTTTCTATTCCGTATCTCCTCAGCCTCGAAAGAAACCGGTGCTTCCATGGCGATCATACACAAGATCTGGAGAAGGTGGTTCTGGATCATATCTCGTAGTGCTCCCGACCCCTCATAATAGCCGCCGCGGTCCTCTACACCTACTTGTTCCGCCACTGTTATCTGTACATAGTTGATGTAGTTCCTGTTCCAGATAGGTTCGAAGAGGGCGTTAGCGAATCTGAATGCAAGAATATTCTGCACCGTCTCTTTACCAAGATAGTGGTCAATGCGGTAGATCTGCTTTTCCAGAAAAGTACTTCTCAGCAGGTTATTCAAGGCAATAGCTGTCTCCTTATTATATCCGAATGGCTTTTCTACAACAATCCGGTCCTGCTCAGTTTCCATCGCCAATCCGTACTTGCCTATATTGGTGGTTACTGCTTCAATATATCTTGGTGCTACCGACAAATAGAATAATCTGTTAGCGCGGATCGTCCAAAGCGTATCAATTCCTGATAACTTAGCTGAAAGCGATGCATACGCAGCCTCTTCGTTGATGTCCGATTGAAAATAAGTAATGCTGTCGCTGAACTTCGCCCACTTCTCTTGCTCAGGAATTCCGCTGCGAGAGAATAAGAACATCGCCTGGTACAAGTGATCTCGATAATCTACATCACTGTATTCTGTTCTGCCTAGACCAATAATTGAAAATTGCTGAGGCATCCAGCCATCAAGATACAAGTTGTAAAATGCGGGGATCAACTTTCTCTTGGCCAGATCTCCGGTCCCGCCGAAGATGACAATAATGGTCGGAGCGACCTGGTTACCATTCTTCATAATATATCTATTGGTAATGACAATACTCTTAGTCCCATTGCGTGTGAAACAGGCCTTCCTGATCGTTCCTCTCGTAAAGATGAGCACCAAAATAGTCCCGCTGTGCCTGTATGAGGTTGGTCGGAAGCTCTGCACTCCTGTAAGCATCGAAGTAGCCCAACGAAGCCATAAATGCAGGTACAGGAACGCCGCTGTCTACCGCCATCTTGATAAGTGAGCGAAGACCTGCCTGAGTGTCTACGAGCAGACCACCGATCTCATCATCAAGCATTAAATTCGGTAAGGAGCTATTACGACTGAAGGCCGCGCGAAAATCTTCCAGACAAGCAGCACGTATAATGCAACCACCTCTCCATATCCTGGCTACGTCTTCCAGGTTCAGCTCATATCCGTAAACTGCAGAAGCTACATGCAACTGCGCCAGTCCCTGTGCGTAAACACTGATCATAGCAAAGTGAAAAGCATCTTTCAATATTATATCTGCTTCTTCGGATGGAACTTCAGATGTAGAATTTGTCCAAATCAGGCGTGAAGAAGCCTGGATTCGCTCCTCTTTATGGGAGGAAAGATCCCGCATAATGACTGCCGCATCGATTACAGGAATAGGTGTTTGCAGATCCATGGCATTCTGTGAGGTCCATTTTCCAGTTCCCTTTGATCTTGCCCTGTCGGATATTACGTTTATGAGCCTCAAACCGGTGAGGTCATCTTTCTTCTTCATGACTTCAGCAGTTATTTCAAGCAAAAATGACTGCAGCTCCGAATTGTTCCATGCTTCGAAAGTAGATTGTATTTTCTCATCCGAATACTTCAGCCCGCGTTTCATTAAATCGTAGCTCTCCGCAATAAGCTGCATGATTGCGTACTCGATCCCGTTATGAACCATTTTGACGTAGTTACCTGCGGAGCCATTTCCCAGATAGCTAACACAAGGCTCGCCATTCACTTTAGCGGCAATGGCTTCAAAAATAGGACGCAACCGTTCATAAGCTTGTTTGTCTCCTCCCGGCATCATACTGGGACCAAAGCGAGCGCCCTTTTCACCTCCGGAAATTCCCATTCCAAAGAAATGTATTTTCTTCGAAGCGAGTTCAGCTACTCTGCGATCGGTGTCAATAAAATAAGAGTTGCCGCCGTCAATTACTATATCACCTTCTTCGAGGTACGTTAAGAGACTTAAAATGGCCGCATCGACGGCTCTACCTGCAGGAACCAGCAGCATTATAGCCCTGGTCTTCTTCAATGAGCTGACGAACTCAGCCGGCGATGTTGTGCCGAATACTTTTTGGTCCGGGCTGGCTTCCTTTTGTAAAAACGCAGCCTTTTCTGTATCAAGATCTAATCCTGCGACTGCAAAACCGTGATCTGCCATGTTGAGCAGTAAGTTCCTGCCCATAACACCAAGGCCTACAATACCGAAATCATATTGTTCCATACTTCATGTTGGTTAATAGTGTGAAGATACCTACTTGAGGTTCCTGGCTTGTCTTTCTAATGCAATAACTTTGTCCAACCTCCTTTGAAATCTTTCCTCCGGTATATACCGGGCCTGGAGAAACGCATTAGTCAGCTCCAGCAGCAACGCCGGACCTATTACGCGCCCTCCAAGACACATCAGGTTCATATCGTCATGCTCAACACCTTGATGGGCTGAGTAGGTTTCTGTGATCAGAGCTGCCCTTACACCCGGAAACTTATTCGCAGCAACGGAAACGCCAACCCCACTTCCACATACCGCTATGCCTTTCTCAACTTCGCCCCCGGAGATGGCCAAAGCAAGCGGAACAATAATATCCGGGTAATCGTCTGAAGGATCATAGTTTAAAGCACCGTAGTCTGTCACTATATACCCCATTGCTTTAAGTTGCTTGGAGAGTTGCGCCTTCTGTTCAAAGCCTGCATGGTCTGCGGCGATTCCAATTTTCATATTTGAAGAGACTAGATTCTGACAACAGTCAGCTGATCATAATTGTTCAGGAAAATAGTACGGGTATGCGTGAAGCAGCGGCTTACTAAGACTGAGACTGATATGCTTATTTATTCTCGCTAGCGAACAAGTACATCAGTTAATGCTTGAGGGGTAGCGGCTTTACAAATGTTGGGTTAAAGTAAAAGTTCCCGCGACAATGCTATTGCACCATGGAAGTCAATACTTTTGATCTTCAAAACAACTACATGCACTCAAGTAAAACGTTGCTTAGCTTACTTATTCTGCTGATTACATCCAATTCTCTCCTGGCACAAAGCAGCTGGGAGTTAGCGGTCGAAAAAGAAGGCGTTAAGGTGTACACAAGCTCTGTCCCTGCTTCGAAGGTAAAAGCCGTCAAAGTTCAGTGTCAATTGCAGGCCAGAGCATCCCAGGTTGTTGCTTTACTGCTTGACGTGGAATCAGCACCAGACTGGGTTTATCATACTAAATCATGTAAGCTGATCAGGCAGGTATCGCCGTCCGAACTTTACTATCATTCAGAAGTAAGTCTCCCCTGGCCTGCCGAGAACCGCGATTTTGTAGCACACCTAACAGTTACTCAAAATCCCCAGACGAAAGTTGTCACTATAGATGGCCCTTCCGTTAAGGGCATGGTCCCAATCGCCAAAGGAGTCGTCAGGGTCAGCGATTCGAAAGGCAGATGGGTCTTAACACCACAGTCCGGAAACCGTCTGCAAGTCGAGTATTCACTTCACGTTGATCCGGGAGGCGCTATTCCTGCATGGCTCATTAACATGTTTGCAACGCAGGGGCCATTGGATATATTCAGGCAGATGAAAATCGAGCTAAAGAAACCTAAATACCAGGATGCGCAGTTGTCTTTTATCAGAAACTAATGATTAATTATCAAAGTTAATTCTTCATCAAAATAGTATTCTAGAACTTTATGGATAAATCCAAATGACCGCCTAAACCTATCTCGATAATTTTTTTAATAGTAGAGAAACGTACATCTTTTGCATTATTTTCGATCTTGGAAATGTTCCCCTTGCTTGTGCCTACCTTTTCGGCAAGCTGCTCTTGTGTCAAGCCTTTTTCTTTACGTGCTTGCTGAATCAATACACCTATCTTGAAATCATCATAGCCAGCTTCAAAATCATCACGCGAAGACGTGCCTATTGTTCCGTATTCTTGAGTAATTAGATCTTCTAATGAAACAAGATTTTTATTTTTTGCTTTCATACTCTGATTTTATTTGCAATGCCCGTTCAATTTCTCTTCTAGGTGTCTTTTGGCTTTTCTTTTGAAAGCCGTTTGCTATAACTATCAAGTTACCTGCATCAAAAAAGCAAAATACCCTATAAATATCGCTTCCTGATTGTATACGTATTTCATAAAGTCCATCTGTGCCCTCGATATGCTTCAAGTGATCGGTAGATATACGCTGCACTGTTTCAATTATCCGTAATACATACAATACTTTATCTCTTACTTTCGAGCTTTTTAATTCATTTAGGAAGTCCTTAAAATAAGACTTGTAAAAATAAACAGTGCGTATCTTACCATCTGACATATAGAGGCTATTGTCAGACAAAATTAAATAAAGTTACACAATAATACAACTTACGAGGTAGATTGAAGTGCTGCTTGCTTAATGTGCCGCGTCGCAGGATGACGTCTTGCAAAACTTACCAGTAGAAGTTAGAATCAGAGTGTCCGATCCATTCCCGTCCGCTCCAGCATCCATCCAGGATACTCCTGCGGCAAAGCGCTTACCTCATTGAGCCGACCGAGTTCTTCCTCCGTTAGCATCACATCAACAGCTTTAAGATTATCATGCAGTTGCTCCAGCTTGTTAGCACCAATTATCACACTTGTAACAGCAGGCTGATGAAGCAACCAGGCCAAGGCCAGCTGGGCCACTGAGCATCCTTTTGCTTCAGCCATCGGATGTAATATGTCAAGTATTGCAAATGCCCTGTCTTTATTGACCGGAGGAAAATCAAAGTTTGCCCTCCTTGCACCCTCCTGAGTCTCTCCATCTCTGCTATACTTGCCGCTGAGAAGGCCGCCTGCCAGTGGACTCCAAACCAACAATCCTAACTTCTGATCATTCAGCAAAGGTACCAGCTCCCGCTCAAGATCCCGTCCCGCAACAGTATAGTATGCCTGCAGCGACACGAAACCGGCAAGGCGATTGTATTTAGAATGACCGAGGGCTTTCATTAATTGCCATGCAGCCATGTTGCTGGCTCCTATATACCGTACTTTACCACTCTTGACAATGTCGTTCAGTGTCTCGAGGGTTTCTTCCAAAGGAGTAAGCGGGTCGTAGCTATGAATTTGGTAAAGGTCTATGTAATCGGTTTTCAGACGCTTCAGACTCAGATCTACCTGTTGCATAATATGCTTTCTGGTAAGGCCACTGTCATTCGGCCCCTCGCCCATCTTCCCACGAACTTTAGTCGCAATGATCAGATCATCCCGGTTCAAACCCAGATTTAATATAGCCTGGCCGGTAAGCTCTTCAGACCATCCCTCTGAGTAGACATTGGCAGTGTCGATGAAGTTGATACCCGCATCTACCGAAGTTTTCATTATCCTATCGACTGTTTCCTGCTGAAGGCTCCCCACTGCAGAAAAGTAACCTCTACCTCCGAAAGTCATTGTTCCCAGGCAGAGCTCTGAAACTTTAAGACCCGTATTACCTAATAGTTTGTATTTCATTGTCTCTTTTAGATTTTAACAACTCGCTTCAATGAATGTTACACAAAGTATTGAATTTTTTGGAGCATCATGCCCCAGTTAAGTATTCAATTCCATGAAAAGCGTTGGAATTTCGGGAAAATATTCTATTTTTAATCTTGAATGTCATTGGAAGAAGAGAACAGAGTACTGTGGAATGGTCTGCTGGAGGGAAATAGGCAATGCCTCTTCGACCTTTATAACACTACCTACTTTCATCTGCTCCGGTTCGGTCTGAAGATATGCAATGACAATGAACTCGTACTTGACTGCGTAAACCAACTATTTCTTCATCTTTGGGATCGCAGACAAAAACTTCAGCCAGTACATCAAGTCCAGTCTTACCTGTTTACCACACTTCGCAGAATTATTCTTGACCAGATCAGCTATCAATCTAAAATAGATACCGCTGTTGGGAGGATGATTACGGAGCATGAACAGAATGTAACCTCTTACGAAGAAATCCTGATTCGCGTCCAGGGCGACCAGGAAATGAACCAGCGCTTACATACAGCCCTTACAAAGCTAAGCCCCAAACAAAAAGAATTTGTTAAACTCAAGTTTTTTGAGGGGCTCAGTTATGATGAAATAGCAGAAAAGCACACCCAAAGTGTAAAAACATGCTATAACGTAATTTATGATGCGATTAAGAGTCTGAAAAAGTCACTTGCCGCCCCCCTTCGCGAAAAATAGGAACTACAATCGCCGATCTTTCGCAACCAATATCCTCTTCACAAAAAAAAAGTAAAATAAACCAGGGAAACTTCAAGCGTTTTTGCGTCTGTAGGTAAAGATTCAAGAATGAACATCGAAGATTACGATACGGAAGACTTCGCCTGTGACCATAGCTTCCAGCAATACTGTCGTGAGGAAAACGAATCATCTGTAGCCTTCTGGACCGCATGGATAAGTCAGCATCCTGAAAAAGCTGACCTCATCATCAGCGCAAAGCAACTCGTTGTTTTTTTAAGTGCAGGACAAGGGAACCGCCTGGAGCAGTTAAGTCATCTTAAAAGAGGACTGCAGCAGCGCACACTCCTTGAAGTCAGCCTGGAAAGCACTCCAACCGTTCAGAAACATCATACCAGGAAATCCAGAACATACCTTACTGCGCTTGCTGCCTGTCTCGCAATTGGCGTAATCGGATACTTCGTTATCGCAAATAACCCGCTGTCAAACTCTTATATCCACGCCAATAAAGCCGAATACTCAAGTACCGGAGTCGATCGAAAGACAGTCATCCTTCCTGACGGTTCGCTTATAACGCTGAATAGAAACAGTAGCATTATCCTTAATCCTAAGTTTTCCAGGACCAAAAGAGAATTAACGCTAACAGGTGAAGGCTTTTTCGAAGTTACACATGACGCTGAACATCCTTTTTTTGTTCATACAGAAGCGGTAACAGTAAAGGTATTGGGCACAGTCTTCAATATCAGCGCCTACCCGCAAGCGAAAGGTGAAACAGAAACATCTCTTTTCAGAGGTAAAGTGGAAGTATCCCTGAATGGCATACCGGGCCGTACCTATATTCTTAAACCAAACGAAAAGCTTATTACAAAGCGTGTCACGGAAGATTCCGAAATGCAGGATATAGCCTTGACAGCAACTAATCTTCCGGAACAACATCTTAATTCAAAACCAAGAGAAACGGCATGGCTGCGCAACAGGCTCGAGCTTAGCGACGAACGCCTCGAAGACATCGCTCTCAAGCTGGAGAACTGGTACGGAATAGACATCGAATTTGAAGACAATGAGGCCAAATCCTACCGTTATTCCGGAACCTTTGAAAGCGAAACAGTACTCCGGGCACTTGAGGCCTTGCAGTTGTCATACCCATTTAAGATAAGATCAGAAAACGAAAAGATCCTGATAAGCAAATAAAACCACCGAAATATCTATATCAACGAATCAAATCACAATTATGAGAAAACCTCTACTTAGGGTACCCCCTGGCGAAAATATGTTCGCCAGGCAAATCATCCGCACCATGAAGCTCACCTCGTTACTATTAATCTTGATGTGTATCCAGGTTGCAGCATCAACCTACGCCCAAAACCGCATTACCGCAAACTTCCAGGAAGTAAGCGTCAAGCGTCTCCTGAAGGAGGTCGAAAAACAAAGCAATTACCGCTTCGTCTATAACAACAGCATCCTTCCCGATAATAAGCTTGTAACGGTGACGGTCAAGAATGCGACTCTCGAAGAAACAATGAAGCAAACGCTGAAAGGAACCGGCCTGAACTATTCTGTTAAGGAAGATGGGCTCATTGTTATCTTCAAGCCAGGATCTGTCGTTCAGGCGGATATTCAGATTAGAGGACGGGTGACTGATGCACAAGGCAATCCCCTTCCGGGTGTCTCTGTGAGGGTGCAGGGACTTAGCATCGGCACCTCTACAGACCTACAGGGCCAGTATATCCTGACCGTCCCTGATGGAGCAACCGCTCTGGAATTTGCGTTCATTGGTTTCGCTTCGCAAACGGTATCGCTTGCCGGAAAAACGGAGGTGAACGTATCTCTCCGCGAGGACAACCGCACCCTGGAAGAAGTCACTGTAACTGGTTATACGAACTATTCACGGGCGCAATCTGCAAACGCCGCGTCGGTAGTAACAGCCGATAAGATAGGCCAGGTTCCGATGGGTTCTGTTGACCAGATCCTTCAAGGACGTGTACCGGGGATGACCGTAATTGCGAGCTCAGGTCAGCCAGGTACCAGCGCTAGCGTTACCATTCGTGGTATTAACAGCATCAGCGGATCCCGTGCCCCGCTCTATGTAATGGATGGCATCCAGATTGAATCTTCGTACTTCCAAACGATAAATCCTGACGACCTTGCGAGTGTGACGGTCTTAAAAGATGCTTCCGCTAAAGCACTATATGGTTCAAGGGGATCCAATGGTGTTATAGTCATCACCACTAAAAAAGGCAAATCCGGAAAAGTACAGGTAGATTACAAGTCTCAATATGGCCAGTCTGACCTTACCAAGCCGGGATTCAGCATGATGAATACCGAGCAACGTCTGCGTTTCGAGGAAGAGGTAGGTCTTGAAATAAATGACAATATTGGTCCAGGCTGGACATATTCTCCAAAGAATCCTTCTTACGCAACTAAGTCGCCTGACCAGCAGAGAAGAGCTGATCAAATCCTCGACAGTCTCCGCAGCATCAATACCGACTGGAGGGATCTCTTCTTTCAGCAGAGCCAGTTCATGGAGCAGCAGGTGAGCGCAAGCGGAGGTAATGAAAATGTACGTTTTTACAACTCCCTGAACTATTACAAGCAGGATGGTATTGCAAAACGGACCGGAATGGAAAGATATAATCTGCGCAGCAACGTTGATTTTAATTCTGGAAAATTTACCGGAAACGTCAATCTGTCTTTAGGCTATTCTACGTCAAGTTTTACCGAAGGCGTAGAGAGTACTTCCGTCGGAGCCTCTATGGCCTCTGTGTATTATGCGCTTCCTTATGAATATCCTTACGCACCTGATGGCACCCTCATCCACCCTGGTAATGCAACGGATGATATCCTGGATTACCGTGAGGGAAGTCAGGGTCTCGAGCGACTACTGAACTCCTCAGATAAGACCGATCAATTCAAAACAATCACCGGAATATCTTTGGGTTACCAGATCATACCAGAACTTAAGCTGACAACGCGGGCGGGTATTGATTACCGGAACTCTACTGATCAGGTCTATATCAATCCAGACTCTTACTACGGGTCGAGAAGCAACTCAAACACCGTGGGCGGCAGGGGTAAGTTTGGCGAAGGCAGCAGAAGGAACTTCAGCATCATGTCGACAACAGGATTGACTTATGCTAAAACTTTTAACAGCGTTCACGACTTCGAAGCCTCCGCATTCCTGGAGTATGTTTATGAGAACTACCGCGCTTTCAACTACAACGGTTATGGCCTGGATACGCGACTTCCTGAAACGCCCGCAGGCATTACCGTTTCACCCGCCTTTTTACCGGGTATCGGTGGTGGCCGAACCACCGCCGCCCTCCTCTCTTATATGGGGGTTGGCCGTTACACCTACAACGACAAGTACACCATAACGGGTAGTTATCGTTACGATGGCTCCACGAGAGTTGCGCCTAAAAACAGATGGCATGGCTTCTACTCCCTCGGAGCGAACTGGAACGCCAAAGCAGAGAACATGCTGAAAAACGTAGACCTTGTTCCCGAATTGCGGTTCCGCGCCAGCTACGGTAGTACGGCAAGCCCTTTTGGCGGAAACTTTGATTATCTGCCTACTTATTCCGTAAACACTAGCTATGGCGGTGCCAGCGCCATGAGACCTGCGGCAGCAGGTAATGAAAATTTCGACTGGGAGTACGTAAACGAGTTCAATACAGGTTTTGATATCGCATTGTTCAGACAGGGCAGACTTCGCATCTCAGCCGATTACTACAATAAGATCACCACGAACATGTTTATCGATCAGCCACCTTCCGCAACATCTGGTTTCGCTGTTCTTTCACTCAGCAGTGGCAAGATGAGGAATCGTGGAGTAGAAGCGGATATCCAGGGTGATATCATCAAAACGAAAGACTTCAGCTGGAATTTAGGACTTAACTTCGCCTATAACAAAAACGTCATCTTACGTCTGACTGATGACTTAGATCAGATTCCGGATGGCGATACACGTATCTGGAAGGTTGGATACCCCCTCGGAACTTACTATGCACCAAATTGGGCAGGTGTTAACCCGGAGAATGGCGATGCGCAGTATTATGATAAGGATGGTAACATTACCACGACCTACGATTATGACGAACTTGCCGTTGCTGAATCGGGAAGCCTGTATCCAAAACTTACAGGAGGATTCAACACCGGACTGCAATATAAATCTTTTACAGCAAGCGCCCTGTTCTCCTTTGTGTCAGACGTTAAACGCTGGAACAACGAAGATCTCTACAATGAGAACGACCGTTATATGACGAGTAACCAGTCGATCCGCATGCTGGAAGATCGCTGGAAAAAGCCGGGAGACATCGCTATCCTCCAAAGAATAGACATCAGACGTCAGTTTACTTCCAAAGACATCCAGGATGCGTCTTTTCTGCGCCTGAGAAATGTTACGCTTGGATATTCAATTCCGGCTAACATTATTGAACGCTTAAAGGTAATTAAAGGTGTGAAAGTCTTCGTTCAGGGCCAGAATCTCTTTACATGGACCAAATGGCGCGGATTGGATCCTGAGAACAATAACGTTTATGGACGTTTCCAGTATCCCGCAGCTAAGACTTATACAGCCGGCCTTAATGTTAACTTTTAAATCAGTACAGTCATGATATTTAACTCAACACGTAAATATATTTCCCTGCTTGGCGTGCTGCTGATTTCCCTCAGCTCATGTAAAAAGCTCGACGATGTCAACCCGACGGATACCATCGACCCTTCCAAGGCCTTTCGTAATGTAAATGATCTTGACCTGGGTCTGCTTGGGGCCTACGCCTATCTCGACGGCAATCTCATCAGCAGCAATGCTATTGTTTCAGATGAAATCACAGTGCCGGATGAAAATACAGTCAGCAACACCGAAGCCTATCGGTGGATCTACAATTCCGGTAGCGGCTCAGTAACTTCTGCGTTTGACGACTATTATGTTGTTATCGACAGACTTAACCGGGTATTAGCTGCAATCCCGAATGTGGAGGCTACAGGCGGAAACACGGCTTTGACAGCGCGTTACAAAGGCGAATTGCTGGCGTTAAGAGCTTATAGCCATCTGGAGCTTCTCCGAGCTTACGCCTCCTCTTACGACAATGGTGCTTTAGGTGTCCCCTACATGAAAGCATCTATTATTAGCTATCCTGCCAGAGAAAATTTTGAGACTGTTATTGCGAACATAAAGGCGGATTTAGCCGAAGCAAAGGAACTCATTCCAGCGTCTTTTTCAGACAAAACGCGTATTACCAGATCCGCGGTGGCTGCTATCCAGGCAAGGACGGCCCTTTATGAACGTAACTGGACAGATGCTGTTTCATATGCCACAGAGGTTATTAATGCTATTCCTCTTGCAGACAGAACTCAGTTCCCCGGAATATGGACCGATGCGAATGATTCAGAAGTGATTTGGGAGTTAAAAAGAGTTGAAGGAGACTCCCGTATTGGCGGCATCTTCTTTAGGGAAGCCGGACAAATAGTTTTATACGCACCTTCATTCGAACTCATTAACAGCTTTGACAAAGACAATGATGTTCGCTATAGTACCTATATAACGTATGATCCCGACAGAGGTGCAAGAAAATCTGCTTATCTTATAAATAAGTACATAGGCGGTACCTCCGACGAGCCCGGACGTTCGGACATTAAGCTCTTCCGTACTGCAGAAATGTATCTTATCAGGTCTGAAGCCCAGGCCGAACTTGCTTCTGCAACTCCCGGTGCAGACCTGAACACACTGCGTGCAGCACGAATAGAAGGATACTCTCCCGAAACATTTGCCTCCAAAGAAGCGCTCATAAGTGCCATCTACCAGGAGCGTTTCAAAGAGCTTGCCTTTGAAGGTCACCGTTTCTTCGATTTAAGACGAAGGAACCTGCCGGTAGAGCGCTTGCCAGAAGATGCGATCAATGCCGTTGGTGCTTTAACGCTGGAGCCGACTCAGGCACAGTATGCCTTTCCGATCCCGGCAAGGGAGATCTCTGTGAACAGAAATATGGAACAAAACCCTAACTACTAATGAGGTATTCACTGGCGGCGATATTATTTCTCCTCTGCTATTCAGCTGTAGGATGCAAAAAAGATGCAAATAGTGATAACCCTTCAAAGGAGCATGCTCTCAATCCAGACCCGGTCGCTCTGCGGCTGGGCTCTATTGGGTATGTGGGCGATAGTGCCGATGTTGTTACTTCTGTTAGCGGTGGCTTAGTCCTGATGGGTGGTGGAACCGATGTTGATGCAGCCTTCAAATGGATGATCGAAAGGAGCGGCGGCGGCGATGTTGTCATCATCCGGGCTTCAGGAGCTGATGCATATAACCCCTATGTCAGCAAGCTTGGTAAGGTAAATTCAGTTGAGACGCTGAAAATCGATTCAAGAGCTCTGGCCGATGACGACCGCGTGGCCACCATCATCAGAAACGCGGAGATGCTGTTCATCGCGGGCGGCGATCAATCCAATTACATGAAGTATTGGAAGAATACAAAGACAATGGATGCCATCAACTACTTGCTGAACGTAAAAAAGGCACCTGTAGGAGGTACAAGCGCAGGTTGTGCAATTCTGGGCGAACTCTACTACAGTGGCGAAAATGGAAGTGTTGTGTCTGACGAGGCACTTGGCAACCCCTATCATCCTAACGTAACCTTGTATGCCAATGACTTTCTTAAAGCCCCGTTTATGAAGGAGATTCTGACAGATCAGCATTATGTAGCCAGAACCCGGCAAGGGAGACACCTTGCCTTTCTTGCAAGGATGCTGAAAGATAAGGGTATCGTAGCAAAGGGCATCGCAGCTGACGAACGGACCGCTGTCTGTATAGACGCGAACGGTAAAGCTGCTGTCTACGGTAAAGGCAAGGCCTTTTTTTTGATGACTGATAAAAATAAAATTCCTGAAGTTTGTGTAAGCGGACAAGCCTTGGACTGGAACCTTAAACATGCCGCCGTCAGGGTCTATGCCATAACAGGATCAGAAGAAGGTAATGGAAGTTTTGACCTTAGCACATACGCTGAGTCTGCAGCCAAAGGCGGAACCTGGCAGTGGTGGTGGGCAGAACAAGGAAAATTAAAAATGAACTAAAAGATGAATTTTAAGAAAGTTAGAACGAGCCTGGTCATCATACTAACCAGCGCATGTATGAGTGGTGCATTTGCTCAGAAATATGTGATGGTGATTCACGGGGGTGCGGGTACTATACTGAAGTCAAGCATGACTGCCGAAAAAGAAAAAGCTTACCGCGCGGCTCTTTCCACAGCCTTGCAGCGCGGATATAGCGTAATTCAATCGGGCAAGCCTAGCCTTGATGCTGTAGAAGCAGCGATACACGTTCTGGAAGACTCTCCGCTATTTAACGCCGGGAAAGGTGCGGTATTTACTCATGATGGTCGCAATGAAATGGACGCTTCCATTATGAACGGCAAAACACTTGAAGCGGGTGCTGTCGCCGGAGTTACCACAATCCGTAACCCTATCAGTGCCGCCAGAGCGGTTATGGAAAAGTCGGAGCACGTGATGATGGTCGGCCAGGGCGCTGAGAAGTTCGCGAAAGAAGCCGGCCTCACCCTTGTTGATCCGTCTTACTTCCGAACTGAAGAGCGCTGGCGGGGGCTTCAGAAAGCGATTGAGGAAGATTCTACCAAGAGCGTTCTCGATCATGGTAACAAGAAGGCTTCCCTGATGGGCATAAAGAACCGCGATAATAAGTTCGGTACTGTTGGAGCAGTCGCACTCGACAAAGACGGTAACCTTGCCGCCGGAACTTCAACCGGAGGGATGACGAACAAAAAGTATGGCCGCGTTGGCGACTCGCCTATTATTGGCGCAGGGACATACGCAAACAACGCTACCGCAGGTATCTCCTGCACAGGCTGGGGAGAGTTCTACATCCGCAGCGTGGTGGCGCACGATATTTCAGCATTAATGGAATACAAGGGCTTGAGCGTTGCTGAAGCTTCTAAATTGGTAATGGATAAAGTCGGCAAGCTCGGTGGCGACGGCGGCGTCATCGCGCTCGACAGAAAGGGTAATGTAGCGACCCCTTTCAATACCGAAGGCATGTACCGCGGCATGGTTACAGAAGATGGAAAGATTACAGTTGAGATTTATAAGTAAGAAAAAAGGGGGATTGGCTCCCTTTTTCTTTACCGTATTAAAAACTTTTCCCCATCTGCATACAGCCCGAAACGCATACCCTGCATTTGTATCAAGCCTTTAGGATTAATCTTCAAATCCTTTGGGTCAGACATCATCATCACCTGGCTTTCGCCCGTAACTTCAATCTCCTTTCCTCTCACAATAATCGCTGTACTCTCATCTATTCCGATACAAGTGTAATCCGGATGGGCGGCTAAAGCAGAAATAAGCCTGTTATGCCGACTGCGCTTCAGAAAGTGTTGGTCAATAATAACCGAATCAACCAGCCCAAGGCCTTCCTTGAACTCAATGTTTTTGACCCACAGTTTGTCGAAAGTCTCCTTGTAGGTAGTGTCGCCAGCAAGTTGCTGACCCGTGATCATGACCTTGCTCATCACGGCAGCTCCGGCACTGGTACCGGCAATAGTAGATCCTGTCCTGTAGGCACTATGGATAGCCTCATAGACCAGTGTATTTCTAACAACGTCCATGAACCGGTCCTGGCTCCCTCCTGCTATGTAGATCAGTCTGGCGTTACGCAGCGAATCGACCCATTTCTTGTTACTGATGGTAGCCTTGCTAAAATTGAATGAGGTAACCTTATTAGGCACAACCTGATTTATCTGACTGGCGATGCCTTGAAATGACTCTACGGGAAGCTCGCTTGCCATGGGTAGTACGACGACATAATCCTTGCTTTTCAGATCCGCTGTTTCAACGAGCTTTTTAATCAGATCATTTGACCGGCTTCCTCCTCCGATGATAAACAACTTTCCTTTAGGAGTTTGCTGCGCAGATGCAGAAGAAAAGACCAGCGATAAAGCGAATGCAATAGAAAGAGCGTATTTCATGCTTAAAAATAATAAAAACATGTAAAATACGGCTATCTAAGACCTACTTATTCCTTGCCAAAAACCCTGCTACTAAATCGTTAACCTTATCTGCATGCTCAACTAAGCTGAGATGTCCACCTTCAACCAGTGCGTACTCGCCTCGCTTTACATTTTTAGCAATGTGCTTACCAGCGTACGCTCTCGTTAGCCTGTCATCTGCTGCTCCGATCACCAGACAAGGTGCTGTGATCTTCTTCAACCGGGCTGACATCTCAAAATCCACACACTTGAGGAGCCCTTCCGCGCTAACTTCAGGCGGACAAAATGCTGCAATACGTGAAATGAATCTAAGTTGCGAGGCACTCTGTTCCCCTTTGAAGAATATATAACGATGAAACAGAAGACTTAATCCATTCATGTAGTTAAAGCGTGTTAACAAACTGAACAATAACGGATGTTTTTTCGCATATTCCAAGTAAGGTCGTATCACGGGCTCTTGTAAATACTGAACAAGCCATGACGCCTGACATGTGGTATAAGGGTTAGTATAGCTGCAATGCTGTAGGATCGTCGCCTTTACCTCATTGGGGTACGTACTGCAATATTCCATAACAGTCATTGCTCCTAAGCTGTGACCATACAAAATCGGCTTTACGAGTGATAGTGCAGAGACTATTGCTGCGAGATCTTTAGCGAGATCTTTCACTGCAAGGCTCGCAGGAGCAGGTGATTTTCCATGTCCAGGCAGATCAACGATTATCAACCGGTAAGATTCGCGCAGCATTGACCGCTGGTAGAACCATTGTTCCCGGCTTCCATTGAGCCCATGAATTAAGATTAACGGCTGCGCATTTTCCGGACCTTCTATCTCTACATAAAGCGTATTTCCTGTCGGGCTCTTTATGTATCGTTGATCCTTTGAGCTTAGTCGTTTAGGACTGGCTAGCCTATTTTTCGAGGATACCAGCCACGAAACCGGATACCTTCCAAATGCCAGCATTAATCCTGCAGATACGAGTCCGAATGTTTTAAGTGAACGGTTCATTGATTGATTGTAAGTATGCTTGTCATTCAAACACCCACTCATTCACTATTGTTTGTTAGCTACGAGTTTTGCAACTTGCCTCTTATTTTGCTTACCAGAGAAAGCTTAAAAGCAAAAATAAGTTCACATTTAGTGAACATTTTAAATTATATTTACGTATTCGTTAATGAAGGTCCATTTAATCAAAAAGCAATCTATAGAGGAGTATAGCGCCCGGAATGCTCAAAGCTGGAGTTCTTTTAACATTTGGCTAACAGCCATAAGATTCGCAGATTGGGAAATTCCGGATGATATAAAACGGACCTTTGGAACTGCAGACCTGTTGGGGAATGGAACCAACAGGGTGATATTTAATATTGGCGGAAACAATTATCGAATGATTTGTAAGTATGTTTTTAGTAAGAAAAACGTTCATTTATTTATTTGTTGGATTGGCTCACATGGTGAGTATGACAAAATTTGCAGGAATAATGAACAATACTCCATTAATAGGTATTAGATGGAAACGCTTAAATATAAAATAATAAAGTCTCATGCACAGTACAATGAATATTGTGCTGTTTTAGAGGAATTGGTTACTCAGGAAAGTGACTCCGAAAATACTCAGGATGAAGTTGAACTGCTTACATATTTAATTGAAAAATGGGATGCAGAACATAACACTTTCAATGATACAGACCCCGTTCAACTACTTACAGCTTTAATGAAGGAAAGAGAATTAAAGGCAAAAGATCTTGTAAAGATTTTGAAAGTAAGTAAAGGCTTGGTTTCTGATATTTTACGATACAAGAAGGGCCTTTCCAAAGAAATAATCCGCGCACTTTCAACATACTTCCATGTATCTCAGGAGGCCTTCAACCGGCCGTATAAGTTAAAAGTTCCGGAAAACAGTCATCTTAAGAATGCTAGTGTAATGAACACAATTAAATCTCTGGAGTTCGTGTGACTATAAATCGGGCACTTCGTTCTGTCTGTTATACCTTTCCGAAGGATACACGCTTGCCTACCAAATCTCCCGGTGCTTCGCTATTCGGTTTGATCTTCGGGACACTCTTCGGAATTGCCTCTTTCGCCTTGCCCCTGACCTTTCCAGCCAGTTCCCTGATCAATCTGTTGCCTTCATAACCAACAAGTACAATATTCGCCCGCCGCTGCTCGGGTATACCGGTTAGCTCCTGGTCAATTGGCTCTCCGGGAAGCTCCCCCGCTTCTTCTGCTGCAAAAGCGGCAATCAGCGCGCAGGGACTGAATTCCCGGCTGTTCAGCAGTACGCCCCCCTCATTCATGCTATTGCCGCTATAGGCCATCAGCGTCATGCTCAACAGCAGAATCTGATCTTTGGGTGGCTCTGTATGGAAGACGATCTGCTGCGCTTCCACCTTTTCATACTTAGAGATCTCA
>Ga0160433_100254_pt1 | contig 37315 bp, 30 predicted proteins | sample HID1972K_E0MG_FD_108235 | JGI IMG/M metagenome (GOLD analysis project Ga0160433, IMG submission 108235) | Enriched pill bug-associated microbial communities from UW Madison campus, WI, USA - HID1972K_E0 MG | ecosystem: Host-associated > Arthropoda: Insects > Digestive system > Unclassified ...
CATCGAAGGCCAGGAAGGCCGGTTGGTGCAGCAGGCTCTCCAGCTCGATGTCGGCGCGCTCGCTGACCAGTTCGAGGGTGAACCGGTAGGTCTGGCTGATGCCTTCGCTGCCCTTGAATGACAAGACCTGGAAGCCCACGTCGGTATCGTCGATGCTGAGGGTGAAGTTGGGTCTATTGCTGGGGTTGAACACGACGTCTCTCCCTGTCCGAATAGTGTCCATCACGATGGCAAAACCAACGTTGCAGGAACGACGTTGGTGAAGACGCAAGGGCCTGCCGAAGCTCGTCCGCGCTGATGCGCCGCGCCGCGGGGTCGAGTGCCAGGGCTTGCCGCAGCGCAGGCCAGAGCTTGCCCGGGAGGTGTGTGGGACGTTCGAGGCGATGGCCTGGGCTCAACTCGCGCATCTGCTCGGCGCTCAGTCGGCCGAAAGGTTGTTTGCCGCAAGCAAGCTCATAGATCAGGCAGGCGATTGCGAAGACATCCGTGGCCGGCGACAACGGGGCGTCGTCCAGGAGCTCTGGCGCCACGTAGCCTGGAGTCCAAGCATTGAGGCGGCTGCGATTCAGCTGTGGCAAGCCGCTCAGGACCCCTTCCATGGCTTGGCCAAGACCGAAGTCGAACAGCCGCGCGCCGTCTTCGCAGAGGATCACATTGCCGGGTTTGAGATCCCCATGGAGCACGCCTCGGTCATGCGCGTGGATCAGAGCATCGAGCAGGGCCAGGACCATCCCGCGTAGCGCCTGCCAGTCCAGGCCCAGCGGATGCTCGCAGAGCAATCTGTCCAGCGGCCTGCCGCGCAGCAACGCCATGCTGAAGAAGCTCTGCTGGCAACTGGCATCGAATTCGAAGCTGTGCACCCGCACTACATTGGGATGCATCAGGTGACAGGTCAGGGCGTACTCGCTGTACAGCAACGCACCGCCGTCAGGGCAATCGGCAAAATCTTCGCGCAGCAACTTGAGGGCCACGTAGGGGTCGGGATCGCCGAACTGCTCCTGTAGCAGGTCACGAGCGCGATAGACCATGCCCATGCCACCGGCGCCCAGCAGGCCTTCGAGCCGGTAGCGGCCATTGAGCACCGATGGCAGGGTGCCAGGTAATCGCTCGGCGGTGATCGATACCGGCACCTCTGCTGCGTTGCCGGCCCTGGCGGATACGCTGAAGATAGCGTCTGTCCCGGCCGGCAACGCTGCCATTTGCAGCCGCGGATCAGGCTCATTCATTGGCCAATCACCACGCCGGTAAGGTTGTCAGTGGCGCGTCCCAGCAGGACGTTGTCGAACAGGTAATCCAGTGCCCGCGCAGGTGGCAGCTGGTTCAACGCCTTGCCCAGCGACTCGTCGCTCTGACGCGCATAAAGGCCGTCAGTGCACAGCAGAAAGGTGTCGCCGACCTGCACCTGAAGCTCGAGAATTTCCAGGCGCAAAGGCTCCTTGCCCCCGAGCGCGCGGGTCAGTGCGTGGGCGCCGGGCTGCTGCTCGGCCTGCGCGGCGGTCAACTTGCACTCATCGATCAGGTGTTGACGCAGTGAGTGATCGCGCGACAGTTGGAATAGCCGTTTGCCACGCCACAGGTAACAGCGGCTGTCGCCAGCCCAGATACACGCGGCGCGCTGCTCGTGGATCAGCAAGGCGACCACCGTGCTGCCCATGATCGGTTCGGCACCTCCCGCGACCACGGTCAGGGTCTGACCCATGCGTTGATCGAGCCAGTGCAAGCACTGGCGCACCTCCCGCAGCTGCTCGTCGAAGCAGCCTTCGAGCACGAGTTCCTCCAGCGCCTGGACGATCATCTGGCTGGCCAGGTGACCGGCCTGATGCCCGCCCATGCCATCGGCAACCACCCACAGGCCACACTCGGGCCGTTCCAGAAATGCATCCTCGTTACGCTCGCGGACCTTGCCCGGGTCAGTGCGCCCGGCGCTGCGCCAGCGCGCGGTCAACGGCATCAAAGCGACACCGGCATGCGCAGGCTGCGCACCGCGGTCAAATCGAACGGATTCGGCGAACGCTGGGTCAGCACCAGGTAATTGGCCCTCATGCCGGCGACGTTGGCCTTGATCATCAACACATCGCGACCACTCTGAAACTCGGTCTGCATCAGGTCAAAGAGGCGGAACAGCGACCACGGGCCGGTGTTCTTCTCGATACCCATGGACTTGCCGTTGAGCTGCTCGAGCATCAAGCTGGTACGGCCATCATCGACATCCGTAGGCCACTTGAAGCCCATCGGCACGATGGGACCATGGCGATAGACCATCTGGCGGTCGCCAAAGCGGAATTCGGCGCGGCCGACCGTCGAGTCCAACGTGTACGGTTCAAGCTTGAACTGCACCTGAGGCTCGTTGGGATTGTCGGCAAAGAACCCGCGGCGGATGGTCTGCACGTTGCTCATCTGATCGAGGAACACCTGTGACATCGGCAGGCTGCGGCCATCGATGCTGCGCAGGCGGTAGTTTCCCGGTTCGCCGCTGACGAAAGGCTTGAGGTAGGTGTCGAAGAACCGGTCGGCGATACCTTGCGCCTTGAAGAACTCGCGGAAGTCGTTCAGTGCCACGTCGCTGCTGCTGTGGGCGTGGAAGGGATAGCGTTCGTCGATGGCCTTCAAGTAGAAGCTGTATAGCTGCGTCTCATAGCGCTGGTTGACGTATTCGTAGCTGTTATCGAGCACCAGCATCCAACTGTCCTCGGCCAGGGTACTGAACCACCCACCAACCGGTCGAGGCAGGCGCGAGGCGGTGCTGCGCAAGGTGCTCAGTGCATCTCGCTGGCCGCCGCGCATGCGGTTTCTCGCCAGCTCGTAGGCCGTCTGCTCAGGCACGCTCGCACGCGCCAGGCCCGAGAGCTGCAGTTGCACCTCGTTGAGCGCCTGGAGCACAGGGGTCAGCTCAGCCGACGGACCGTCGTTGTCATCGAGCAGGCGATGCAGGGGTTCGAAACGACGCTCCAGCGATTTTTTCGAGGTATCGGGCAGGCGCTTGGCTATTGCTTCACCGCCCTTGCCGGCCGCGGCGGCAGGCACCGTACCCCGCTTGCCGAGTTCATCCTGCTGGGCCTTGTCATCGGCCACCCCTGGCACATCCGCCAGTGCCGGGAAGCGGGTATTCTCCCGCACCTGCGCCAGCATCAGCAGCAATGGGGAGTTGGCCGCGGTCAGGCCCGCGAGCTGGTCAGCGCCTTCCCGGGCATTGGTGAAGTTTTCAAGACCCACCTGCCCGATCGCCTCGCTCCAGTAATTGGCGTAATCGCCAAAATACAGTTGCTCAAGCTCGACCATCAGCCGGCGCATATCCATGCCGCTAAGGCTAGCGCCTTCACCCAGCACCCAATTGTCGCGAAGGATGTCGTGCACAAGGCTAGCGCCCCGAGCGATGAAATATTGCTGATAACCCTTCTGCGTGTAGAAACCTGGGATTACATAATGAGTCCCGATGAACACCGTACCCTGCGGCCCCATGTGCTGGCTCAGGCGATACTCCGGTAGTTCACGGGCCTGCTCGCGCAACACTCGATAAACCACCGCGCCAAGCGACTCGCGGCGCAGCACTTGGCGTGCCTGGGCTACCAACTGGTCGTTGAGCGGATGGATGAATGATTGTCCCAGCAGGCGTGAGAAATGCTCGTTCAAGCCTTCCTGGACTGCGTTGTTGCCCGGGTAGTGTTGTGACCAGGTGGCGGCCATGCGCTCCTTGAGCAAATGCGGGTCACGGCGGTCGATCTGGTTGAGCATCAGGTAGACGCGCAGGCTGCCCAGCAAGCGCTCGCGGTTTCCCATGTTGGCGCGGATCTGCGCTTCGAGGGAAGCGGCCACTTGGGGCAACAGCACTTCAGTCAGTTCACGGTGATAAGCATCCAGCACCACAGGGTTGCTTAGCGTGCCTTGGTACAAGCCACCGCGTTGACCATACGGCGCGTCGCCCTGGCTCGGGAACACCTGGGTGGCGGCATATCGTGTATCGAGGGCGGGTAGCGCGGCCATGGCATCGCCCTGCTGGTCGAACGCAGCCCGTTGGCGGGACTGTTGCTCGGCGAGATCCTTGAGTTGCTCCAGGTTGCTGTCGTTGGCCGAAAAGCTTGTGGCCCAGACCATTCCGAACACGCCCATGCAGGCCAAGGCACTGGCGTACATCGCGCGCTGAGCCCAGTTGATGCGGCGGGCTTCGCGCTTGTCCAGCTCGGCCAGCTCGGCCTCAGGGAAGATCACCCGGGTCATCAGGTTGTAGATGAAACGTGCACGGCCGGTGTACATCAAAGGCAATGCCATGCCGTCGTCGGCCTTCTCAGCGTGCCTGTCGAAGTGCGGAGCGCTGGTAAGGTAGAAACCACGCAGCGTGCTCGCCCGCTGGTAGCGATTACCGGTGAATGCTGCATCCACCAGGATGCCGAGGTTCTTGCCAATCAGGCCCAGTTGCAGCGGGAAATCAAGGATCAGGCCGCGGCGCTCGGCGTCACGCTCCTGGTGGATGCGCATGATCACCTGCGCATTGAGGCGCGCCAGCAGTTCCTCGAACTCCTGGTTCAGCACGGCCACATCGGTGCCCTTCTGCCCATTGCCGAAACTGGCACCGAGCACCTGCTCGCTTTCTTCTCGCGACAGTTGATCGAAGAACGCCTCGAAACCCGACACTTTGTCGGTCTTGGTCAGGATCAGGTAGACCGGCACATCGGCGTGCAGCTGCTGGTGGATCTCCTGCAAGCGATTGCGCAGGGTCCGCCCCAGGGCGATCATGCCTTCGCGATCACCGCTCTGCAGCGAGGGTATGGGCACGGTGACCAATACGCCGTTGAGCGGGCGGGTTCGGCGGCGCGAACGCAACAGCTTTAGCAACGTTTTCCAGGCGCCGCCGTCAATCTGCACGTCGTCCTGACTGGTGTAGCGGCCGCTGGTGTCCACCAGCGCTCCGTTGTCGGCGAAGTACCAATCGCAGTGCTCGGTGGCACTGGCGTCACGGCTGAGCTTGCGCTCGACCTTGTTGATTGGGAACTCCAGTCCAGAAAAGTCCAGCAGGCTGGTCTTGCCGCTGCCTTGCGGTCCGATCACCAGGTACCAGGGCAGTTCCTTGCGCCAACGTTCACTGCGCCCACGGTAGAGGCTGGACGTATTAAGCGTGCGCAGGGCGTCCTTGAAGCGCGCGCGCAGGGTGCGTTCGGCTTCGTCAATGGACGCCTGGCGTTGCAGCAGGGTCTGGTTGCCCTCGCTTCGCTCTCCCTGTTTTTTGCGCATGGTGACCCGCCAACTGGCGTATACCATGAACAGCCCCCACGACAGAAACAGTATGCTGATACTCAGCAAGCGGGCGCTGGCACTCGCCCAGAACTTGTAATCATTGACCGCCAACAGCGGCCCCCCGAACCACACCAGCAAGACGGTGAGCAACACCAGTAGCAGGGTCCAGACCCACGTCCTGGTCAGCAACGTCGAGCATTTTTTGAAGAAGGTTTTCATTGAACGTCCCTGAAATTACGACCTGGTCTCGATCACAGCCGGTTCAGCCGGCTGATAGCGGTGCAGCACCGTCTCGCGCTTCTCGCCAAGCACGTAGGAGAACCCCGAATACATGACCAACAGGCAGATAGCGGTGAATGCCGCCACAAGCCACCACGGCACTACTCGCACCAGGCCGCCGCGTGGCCCGGCAAGGCCCGTCCAATGGGGCGACAGCTCGCGCGGCACGTCACCGCGCAATTGGCGGATCTGCCGGTAGAGGCCGTCACGAATACTGTCGAGCTCGACATTGCCGCGCGCCTGAACACGGAACTTGCCCTCGAAGCCCAGCGAAAGGCAGATGTACATCAGCTCGAGCGTGGCCAGGTACTTCATAGGGTTGCGCCCCATGCTCTCGAGCAACTGAAAGAACTTCTCGCCGCCGAAGGTTTCGTTGTGAAAGCTGCTTAGCAGGCTGATAGAGGACCAGTCACCCTCTTCCCCCCAACGGGTGGTGACCACCGCCTCGTCAATAACCGTGCACAGCAGATAGCGCGCCACCATGACCTGACCGTGCTCCATACCGTCGTCCAGTACCTTGGCCTCGAAGCGCTTGAGGTGGTCGGTCAGGGTGGCCTTGAGCTCCTTGAGCGGCATCTCCGCGGCCCGCGCCTTGAGCTCGATGATGGCCGAGAGCAAGGGTGCGGCAGCCGCCACCAAAGGGTTGATGCTGACGTTGAAGTGCTCCTCGGCCCTGCGGCTGGACGCATAGATCATCCGCTCTTCCAGGTCCTCGTAACGCGGCGGTCTGGCGAAGTCGGTCAATGGTTCGTGAGTGGGCCGCTGCCCTTGCTGATTGACCAGAATCGTGCGGTCGTCCTGGCTGTACCCGATGTCCCTGTTCATTGTCATGTGTTCCTGATGGCCCAGAATTTCAGTTCAAGGTCGGAAAACTCGCCAGAGACGTGGAAGGCGAGCCCTCCCGATCGTTCCAGCTGGGCCAGGTCCTGGGCATTGAAATCGAGCGTGAAGTAGGTCTTGTCCGAATGGAAAGGGATCTGCCGCGGCGCCACCGGCAGCGGGCGGACCTTGATCCCTGGCAGGTGCAGGTTGACCAGCTGGCGAATATGCTCCACCGCACCGACCTTGAGGTGGGATGGCAACCGATGACGCAGCTCCTCGCTGTCGCAATTAGCCTTGGCCGCGAGCACGAACGAGGTCCGCCCCAGCAATTGGTGGTCGTGCAGCGGCGCTACCAGGATGCCGTACTGGCGCTCCTGGAGAATGAGCTCAATGGCGTGTTGTTCCAGCACCATCGACAATACCTGGCGGATCGACTCCATCAGCTTGCGGAAACTGTCGCCCTGGTCACTGTGCTCATAGCGGCTGTCTGTGCGCGGTCGCTTGCTGTCGGTGGCGAAGGTCGACAGATCACCGAGCAGGCTTAGCAAAGTGCGATACAGCTCTTCCGGGTGAACGTGCTCCAGCCCCATGTAATGGCGCAGAAGCAGACTGGTGCGATTGATCAGTTGCAGCATGAGGAAATCGCCGACCTCGGCACCGCCCACCTTGCCGATGGCACTGATGCGGGCGGCGAGGATATCGCCGCGGTTATCCAGCAGGCTGATCACCTCTTTCAGACACGACTGCAGGTAGGCCGAGGCATGGATGTGAATGAAGCTGGGCACGAAGTGCGCATCCAGGCTGATGTGATTGTCAGGCGTGGAATGATCGATGATGCAGATCTTCAGTTTCACGTAAGCCTGGTCATTCTGCTGCTCGCCCAGCAGCAGGCGAAAATCCGGGCGCGCACAACTGACCTGACTGCTCGCATCATCCCCGGCGTTGGAGTCGGCCACCTCCAGCTCATAGGCGGTGTAGCGCGCCAGCACGTCGGGCTGGCTGATGCGCCGGGCCTCGACATGGTTGCCGGTTACCAGCGGCAGGGCCAGGTAGACCGGCGTCTTGGCGGTGTTCGGTGGCACGTCCAAGGCCAGCGGCCCATGGTTGCCCTGCAGGTCGAACAATGTGCCGTCGGGTAGCACGCCGCAGGCCTGGCTGACCACCAGCTTGCCCATGTTGAGGAACTGCAGGTCAATTTCCAGCCTCAGGAAGCCCCAGTTGTAACGCCCGAGCAACTGGGTCCGCGACTTCATCTGATTGTCGTAGTAACGATCGTTCTGCTGGAAATGCTGCGGTCGCAGCAGCATGCCTTCCTGCCAGATGACTTTATGCATGTTCATGATCAGTCACCGGCCTTGGCAAGCGAGTCTGCGGCATCGTGGATGCCGTCCTGGTCCAGGTACAAGTCGATCCGGGTCAGTTCCTGGGCACGTATGGCAATTACGTAGCGCCACTGCGTCTCGGGCAGGTCGCGATAGGCTGCCAGCACACCGACGTAGCGGCTGCTGGGTTCGACGGTCAGCTTCAGGTCCAGAGCCTGGCCGGGGCGCACCTCCAGCTCCTCGCTCGTCACCAGGTCCTGGACGAGAATGTCATTGCCGCGCTCATAGAGGCTGAAGAAGTCGGTGTTCTCGAACGCTACCGGATGCTTGAGCTCCAACAGGCGCAGCACCAAGGGCGAGGCCCGGCCATTGACGTCCGGATTGAGCTGGTCGCTGGCATTGAGGGTAAGGTGTAGCCTGGTCTGGGTGGAGTACGGGGAAAGCGCCGAACACCCATTCAGCAACAGGCCCAGGGCTGCGGCCAGGATCGTGATACGGATCATGCGGTTATCCTTTATGTTCGGTGTGCAGGAAGGCGATCAGCCGAAGTTGTTCTTCGTAAGCTTCGGCGAAGTCACGGGCTATCAGGCGCTCGCCAAAACCATCGTCCAGGCGCAAGGCCTGGTGATAGCGACCATAGGCTCGCCACTTGCTGCCTGCGGTGGTGAACAGCGGCTTGCTGGGGTCGCGTTCGAAGCGCAGGCTCAGTTGCTCTGGCGCGAAATGCTCAAGGGTGGCCCGCACCACTGCACGGCTTCCTGCCGTCACTGCCACCTGATGGGCCTGCAGGTCATGGAAGGCGCATGCGACGGCCTGCTCACCGGTGTCCTGGCCCGGCCGGCTGGGTTGCAGTAGAAGGCTCAAAGCCTGGGCAGTGTCCAAACCCTGCTTGAGCGGATTGCGGTTGACCGAAGGCGTGGTCGTCTGGGACAGGCGTAGCTCATTCTTTAAATCAGCGTGGGTACGCAGGCTTTGTTGCAAGCCTGCGATGCATTGGGCCAGCAGAGCAGCAGCCTTGATCGCCAGCGCTTCACGCTCGGCATTGTCCAGCCCGATGAAGTCCACTCCCAGCGTCTTGCCAACGTCCAGCCAGAACTGGGCCGAGGCAGACTCGGCCACTGTCGGCGCTGCTTGCGGCAGCCGTTGCGCCAGACTGCTCGCTGCTACCAGTTCGGGCACCATCAGGCTCTCAGTGTCGACACCCGCGTGGTCGCCACTTTGCAGTGGCTCCCCCCACCCATAGGTGGCTTGCAGCTCATCCAGTTCGACATGCTGGGAGGGTTCTTGAAGTGCCCTGAAGGGCTCGACGCCCAGGAAAGCATCATCAGGAATGACGCTACCCACCGGCTGGGCGCGCCCGACCTCGCCCTCATACCTCTTCCGCTCACGGACCAGGCGCGCGCGAATCTCGAAATCACAAAGCTGGAAGATGCTGTCGTGTTCGATGCGATGCGGCTCGCCCTTGGGCAGTTGCACGCCTAAACCGGTGAGCACCCCATTGCGGCTGATATCGGTGAGGTAAAACATACCCCGCTTGAAGGAAATCTTCGCATGGTGCCCGGAGAGATGTTTCTTGGTATCCGGAACTACCCAGTCGCAATCGCTAGCGCGGCCGATCATCCCGCCCTCGGTGGTGAACGCATGGCTGCGTGCATGATGTGGGATCAACTGCCTGGTTTTCTGAATTTCGAGCACGAGCTCCATGGGTCGAAGCACTCCTTTCGGTCATCTACCGCGATTGATCGCCTGTGGCTCGCCCAGGGGCCGGTATTGATCGTCGTTGAACTTGTAATTTCCGGTACAGGCGGTCAGGCCGAGCAACAGAGCAAACAGCCACGCTGCGCTGCACCAGGGATGTGAAGGCATCAGAAATTCTCCATGAGGGAAAAGAAGCAGGGAGCGCCGGGTCATTCGCGGAATTCGCTCGGGTCGACATTGAGTCGGCCCAGCCGGTACAACAACGTGCGCCGCGGCAACCCCAGCTGCCGCGCAGCCAGCGTCCGGTTGCCGCCATTGCGCCGTAGGCATCCGAGCATGTACGCCCGCTCCACCCGTTCAAGGTAGTCGCGCAAGTAAAGGGGGCTGTCTTCGACGAGGGCTGTGGCAGTCACGGCGAAATCCTTGGCCTGCAATTGCGATCCTTCGCACAACAACACGGCGCGCTCAACCATGCCCTTGAGTTCGCGTACGTTGCCGGGAAAACGTTGCGCGGCCAGATATGCCAGCGCTGCATCAGACCAGCGAACCGGCTCGCGACCAATGAAGGCGCAGGCCTTGCCGGCAAAGTGCGCGGCCAGTTCAAGAATGTCGCCTTGGCGCTCGCGCAGCGGCGGCAAGGGGATGGGAAACTGCGCGAGTCGGTAGTACAGGTCTTCGCGGAACAGGCCTTGGGCAACGAGGGCGAGCAAGTCACGGTGGGTGGCGGCAACGATGCGCACATCGATCTTGTGGGTATCGTTGCCACCCAATGGACGAATCTCGCCTTCCTGTAGCACCCGTAGCAGCTTGGCTTGCAGAGAAAGCGGCATGTCGCCGATCTCATCGAGCAGCAGGGTGCCGCCGTCGGCGGCGTCGAAGAGGCCCTTGCGGTCTCGGTCAGCGCCGGTGAATGCGCCTTTGCGATAGCCGAACAACTCGCTCTCGAGCAGGTCTGCCGGGAACGCCGCGCAGTTCTGCACGATGAAGCGCTTCGAGCGCCGCGGACCGCATTCATGCAGCGCACGGGCGACGACTTCCTTGCCGGTGCCAGTCTCGCCGGTCAGCAATACCGTGTACGGACTGTGCAGCACCTTGCCAATCAAATGGGCGGTCTTGCACATGGCATCGCTACTGCCGATCAACCCGTACTCGCTGGCGCACACTTGAGCTGGAGCCAGAGGCGCCTGGAGTTGCACGCCATCGCGCAGCTTACGCAGAATGGCGATCTGCCTTAGCACGAACCGCCCCAGCTGACGGAGGGAGTCGGCGAAGCGCTCAAGTGCAGTGTTGCGAAAGCTGGCACAGATCAACAGGCCTTCAACCGCGCCCTCGGCATTGCCCAGCGGCACGCACAGCAAGCTGCGCCAGGCGTCGTTGACGGCCGGCAGGAAAGTGGTCTTGTAGATACCCTCTCCCAAGGCATCAAGGCATAGCACGCGGTTCTGGCACAGGCTGAACTGCAGGAGCTCGTCGCCATGATAGTCGGCCTCAATGGCGGAGCTTTGGCGCGATTGCGGCTCACCGTGCAAGCATTCGGCGCTCAACCCCAAGGTGCCGCACCCAGTATCGAGCAAGTAGACCTGGGCCAGCTCGCAGCCACTGAGCTGGCTGGCCTGGCTGGCAAACGCGCTCAGCAAGCAGCCTTGCTCAGCAGGCTCAGACAAAACAGCAAACGCTGCCAGCAGCCGCTCCGCATACATCAGCGGCTGCGGAATGCGCGCGAACATACCGCCCATTTCAGAGGAACTCACAGACCACACCGCCATTGCCGTCGAGGGTGGCATGGACCTGCTTGAGCAGCTCACCGCTGGCCATGGCATCGAGCAGGCGATCGGCAATCGACGGCAGCAGGTGCGCCTCGATCAAGTGATCAATCAGGCGCGCGCCGCTGTCGCTCTGGCTGCAGCGCTGGGCCAGGTGATCGACCAGTGCCTGCCCATGGGTGAAGTCCAGCTGACGCCGCGCCAAACGTTCGCCGAGCCGCGCCAGCTTGATCTGCACCAGTTCACGCAACTCCGCGCCACCGATCATGTAGTACGGCACCACGCGCATGCGGGCCAGCAGTGCCGGCTTGAAGTGCTTGATCAGGTCAGGTCGGATCGCCTCCTCAACCGTCTCGACCGGTGGCCGCTGGCCGTCCTCGCACAGCGCGCTGATACGGTCACTGGCCAGGTTGGAGGTCATCAGGATGAGCGTGTTGCGAAAATCGATCTCGCGCCCCTCGCCATCGTTGGCCACGCCCTTGTCGAATATCTGGTAGAACAGATTCAGCACGTCCGGATCGGCCTTCTCTACCTCGTCGAGCAGCACTACCGAATACGGTTTCTGGCGCACCGCTTCGGTGAGCAAACCGCCTTCGCCATATCCGACATAGCCGGGTGGCGCACCTATCAGCCGCGACACGGTGTGCCTCTCCTGGAATTCAGACATGTTGATGGTGGTCAGGAAGCGCTCGCCGCCGTACAGCAGCTCGGCTAGGGCCAGCGCCGTTTCGGTCTTGCCAACACCGCTGGGGCCGACCAGCAGGAACACCCCCGCTGGGGCATCAGGCTTGTTCAGCCCAGCGGCGGTAGCACGCATGGCGCGGTCCAGGGCATGAATCGCCTGCTCCTGGCCACGGATGCGCTGGCGCAGGTCATTGGCAAAACTGATCACCCTGGCATTGTGCTCGCGTGCCAGTTGGCTCAATGGCACCCCGGTCCAGGCGCTGATCACCTCGGCAACCAGCCGCGGGCATACCTCGAAGCTGACCAGGTGCTTGCGCTGCTGAGCTTCGGTGAGCAGGCGGTGGGCTTCGTGCAATTGCGCCTGGTAGGCTTGCTGGCTTTCGGCATCCGCCTTCTGACAGCTGGCCAGGCGCTGGCGCAGTGCGAGCAGCTGCTCGGCGAGGCTGCGCTGTTCGTCCCACTGTGCCTCCAGCGCTTGCAGCTCACTGGCCGACTGCTCCAGGCGTACCTCCAGCGCCTGCAGGGCCTCTTGGTCAATCGACAAGCCGGCTTTGGCATCACGCCGCAAGGCTTGGCGTTGGCGCTCACCCTCGACGCGCTCGCTTCGCAGGCGCTCGATGCTCTCAGGTGCGGCGGCCAGGCTGATGCGGACCCGCGCACAGGCGGTATCGAGTACATCGATGGCCTTGTCGGGTAGCTGCCGACCAGACAGGTAACGCGCCGACAGTTCGGCTGCGGCCACTACCGCATCGTCGCGCAGATAGATGCCATGGCTCTTCTCATAGGTCGGTGCCAGGCCGCGCAGGATGCTCACGGCTTCCCCTACCGTTGGCTCATGCACCTGCACCGGCTGGAAACGACGGGCCAGGGCCGGGTCTTTCTCGAAGTACTTCTTATATTCCGCCCAGGTGGTGGCGGCGATAGTACGCAGCTCGCCGCGCGCCAGAGCCGGCTTGAGCAGGTTCGCCGCATCACTGCCGCCCGCCTGGCCACCGGCACCGATCAAGGTATGAGCTTCATCGATGAATACGATGATCGGCCTGGGCGAAGCCCTGACCTCATCGATGACACCTTTCAGGCGGCGCTCGAACTCGCCCTTGACGCTAGCACCGGCCTGCAGCAAGCCCATGTCGAGCGCCATCACCTCGACGCCCTTGAGTGCTTCGGGTACTTCATCGGCAGCGATGCGCAAGGCCAGGCCTTCGACGATCGCGGTCTTGCCGACGCCCGCCTCGCCTACCACGATGGGGTTGTTCTTGCGCCGCCGGGCGAGGATATCGATCATCTGGCGGATCGCCCCGTCACGGCACAACACTGGGTCAAGCTTGAGGTCGCGGGCCTGCTGGGTCAGGTTGTGGGTGAACTTGGCCAGCAGTGATTCACCCGTTCCAGCCGGTTTTGCGGCCTGCGGTTCGAGGCGCTGAGCCAATGCATAGTCGCGCAGGCGCTGAATGTCGAGCTTGGCCAGCAGGGGCTGGTACTGGCTCCCAGCATAGCGCAGCGGATTGCGCAGCAAGGCGAGGATGAGCGCTGCTTGGTCGACTTGATTCTGGTTCAGCTCCAGGTTGGCCACCAACAAGCCATCCTGTAACCATTGCAGCAATTGCGGCGCGAAAACAGGGTTGCGCGAGGCGCTGTGCTCCGGGTGTGGCTGCAAGGCAGCAGCCAACTCGCCGCTGTCGACGCTGGCGTCTTGCAGCGCTTTGCCCAGCAGGCTCTCTGGACGCTCAAGCAAAGCGAGCAGCAGATCCTCGACGAGGATCTTGCTGCCGCCCCGGTTCACGCAACGTTGAGCCGAACCTTCCAGGTCATGACGGGTTTCAGCGTCCAGCGCCTTGATAAGCTGCTGCAGGTCTACATTGATCATCTCATTGTCCTTAATGAATTCGGCTGCCAAGGGTGACAACCCCGTCGGCGCGCTCGTGACCAAGCCAACTGGTCCAGCCAAGGCGACATATGTTCTGTTCGCCGATGCGCAGCTCGCGGATCTCCTCGTGCTTGAGGACAAGGCGCAGGTCGTAGTCCAGCGGATCGCGCAGGGTAAAGCGCACAAGTGCACAGAGAGGCTGGTAGCCCTGGCCGATCGGCAGGAATTCGTGGAAGCGCTCCCAGGTCAGCTGGTGCACATGGATGCGAAACTTGCCACCGCGATCACGTACGTGCTCGCCCAGCACGGCGGTTTCACCCAGCAGGCTGTTAGCCAGCCCTAGTTGGCTGCGCTCTTGCTCAAGGATTTCCACACGCCGCTCGACGCACTGCTCGATAATCAGCTGCGCGTGCTTGAAGTAGTAGCGCAGCACCGATTCGATCAGTGCCGCGGAGTGGGCCCGCAGGCTGAGCAAACCCAGGTAGGGCAGCAAGCGCCGCCAGTTCAGCTCGCCGGCTTGGCGAATGGCCTCGCCGCCCAAGCCGATCAGGGCGAACAGCTGCGCTGAGAAGGGATCGAGCGCGCCGCTCTCGAACCGTGCGTAATAGCGGTACTTGCGCCAGATCGGCAGCATCAGGCGTTGCAGGCGGTGGTGGAACAGGTCCAGGAACTGCCGGGTCGGATTACCATCGTTGTCGCCCAGGGCCTGCTCACCATAAAACGCGGGCAACGGTGAATTCGCGCCAAACAGCCCGATCAGGTTCAGGTGCAAGCGCGCGCGCAGTTCGCCGTTCTCGTGGAAAAACTGCACGCGCTCGATATCGCTCCCAGGGAAGCCCAGGCTGGGGTTGGCTTGAAACTCGACCCGCTCGTACGACTCGGCCTGCGAAAGGCACGGATTGTCTTCACGCAAGCGGTCGACTACCAGCATCACTGCCTGAAACAGCGAATATTCGCGAATGCAGCGTGTCAGCCCGTTCAGAGCAAGGGCTGCTGACCCATGCGTGGAGTCCATTGGTACACCTCTCCTTGCGTGCTCTTGACCCTCAACTCATGGAATGAATTGAGGCTGGCATAAAGCGCGAAAAACTCATTGAGAACCGAGGCAAAGACAAACAGATCGCCCTCCCCCACATAGCCTTCAGGATCGATGGTCAGCTCGGTGCGCAAGCCACGCAGCGGCAAGCCTTTGTGCAGGCGGTCGACATGCTGGTGACGCACTTCCTTTAGCCCCCCCAGCAATCGTTTGCTGACCTTTTCGGCCTGCTGGTCGTAGTAACGCGGCAGGTCATAGGTTTCGAGGATGACCTTCAAGGCCTCCACGTTGGCCAGCGACAGGTAGTTCAGTGACATATTGCTGATCAACCGCCAGAGGAAGTCACGGCCAATCGGCGGCGCATAGCTGGGTGTGGCCGCCGTGATATTGCGAAAACGCAGGAATTCCGGGGTTCCCTCGGCCAGCAGGCAGATATCGCCTTCACATAGCCGCAGTGGCAGGTTCTGGTTGGTGCAGGTCAGCTCGATCGACAGGGTTTCATGGGATTGCCAATGGCGAACACCGAAACTCAGATAAGTGTCCGTGCCCTCGTGCAACAACGAGCTACGCTGGCGGAGACTGTAGTGCGGGCTGGCATCGGCCACGTCGAAGCTTGGGTCATGCTCGAACGATTCAAACGGTACGTACGAGCGATAGCCGACGCCACCAGGAAGCCAGCCGGCCACCCGTTCGACCGAGAACACTGCACAGTTGGGCAGGTCATATTCGGCGGGCAATAGCAAGTACTCGTCCTGCTTGCCATCCAGGCGAATCGGCAAGGCATCGTGGGCGAACAGGTTGACGATGGGCGTGCAGTGCAGCTTGATGTTTTCCAGGCTCGGCCGCAGTCGCTGGATTCCGCTCTTGCGGATGTTGAAACGCAGCGACAGGCCACGCACCTGCCCCCTGATCCCTTCGGGGAAGGCTTCCAGCACTTCCAGGCCCTGTACATCGACGAACAGGAACTTGTCTTGGAAGGCGAAGTATTCCTGCAGGAAGCGATAACCACGGAAGGTATTCAGTGGATAGGGGATCAGCGCCTGCTCTTCGGCAAAGCCCACCGGCGAAACCTTGTCGCCACGCAAGGTGAAAGCGATATCGCGTTCGCCCACGCCGGCAAAGGGTTTGCCGTTGGCGTCCAGCGGTACCAGTTCGATGACGTCGAGGTTGCGTAGCAGGCAGAGGTAGAGCATCTGGCTGATGTAGTGCTCACCGGCCAGGTGCAGGCGCAGGCGCTTGAGCTCCAGCTCGGCCAGGAAACCGTCGCAGCTCATCTCGGTGCGCAGGGTCAGTACAGCGCCGTCGCCTTTGACCGCGAAATCAATGCCTCTAATATCCAATGCCTGTACTTCGGTTGCGTAGCAGGTACGGAAGCGGCAGCGCACCCCGTCCACCGGTTTGCTTTCGACTGGCGTCTCGCGTGCCACGACTTGCGCCGGCCCTACCTGGCCCAGGGGTTCGAACTGCAGCATGCTGAACGACGGTAGCGGGCGCATGTAGTTGGGCCACAGCAGGTGCATCAGCGAATGAGTGAGCTCGGGCAGTTCATCGTCGAGCTTTTGGCGCAGGCGCCCGGTCAGGAATGCAAAGCCTTCGAGCAGGCGCTCGACATCCGGGTCTCGTCCGCTCTGACCGAGAAAAGGCGCCAGCGCCGGGCTACGCTCGGCAAAGCGCCGGCCCAACTGGCGCAGTGCAGTGAGCTCGCTTTGGTAGTAGTGGTTGAAGGACACGTTGGGATTACCTGGGCTGAGTCGAGGCGGGGCGCAGCGTGTACGCGCATCCATAGAGGGGCCCTGGGGCCTGCGGGTCAGCCACCACGGATTGCCCACTGAATGCCCACTTATCGTCCACCGGTAAGGAAGGCCCGAAGGACGCCGATGAATGGACGTCGCCAATGAATACCGTACCCGCACCTGCAGTGACGGTATTGCCATGGTCGCCCTGCGAACCGACGATGGCGGCATTTTTGCCATTGAAGAACACCGTCCCGCAAACGTCTGCAACGATTGCGCTACCGCAGGCAGTGGGGTCACCCAGCCGAGCAGCAGGCAGGCCCTCGATGATCACGTCCGGCGAGCCAGCGACAAGCGGATTGGTATCATGTCCCGCCAACGGGCAGGCGGTGGGATCGGATACGCGTGCGGCAGGTTTGCCCATTTTTCAAAACTCCTTATCGAACCTTGACGTTGCCACTGCCATCGAGGCTGGCGGTAAAAGTGACATGACGCCTGAAACCCTCCACCTCCAGCATTCCTTCAATAATGAAGGCAAGCTTGAGCGGATCGTGGCCACCTGGCAGCGAGACCACTTGTACCTGGGACAGACGCGGCTCGTAGGCTTCGATGAAGCCTCGGATCGCCTCGCGTGCCTGGCTCAGGGCGTCATGGAGGCTGAGCCGCATGTCGTTCAGATCAGGCAGACCATAATCGGGAAGCGTCTGTACGCTGCCCGCCCTGGTGCTGAGCATCTTGGCCAGATGGGCAGCGACCGAGGCCATCACATGGCCCTCGTGGTTCAGGCAGGTGCGGCTTGCCGCCTCACCGCCAAGCCGCTCGAACAGGCTGCCGTATCCGCTCATGCCGAATCCTCATCAGGCTTTGTCTAGCTTGCCGACCAGCGACAAAGTAAAATCGGCCCCCATGTACTTGAAATGCGGCCGTACGTTCAGGCTGACGCGGTACCAGCCCGGCTCATCATCTACATCACTGACGGTGATTGCCGCCGCTCGCAGCGGACGACGGCCACGCACTTCGGTGCTAGGGTTCTCCTGGTCGGCAACGTACTGGCGAATCCACTTGTTCAGCTCCGCCTCAAGGTCGGTACGCTCCTTCCAGGAGCCCAGTTGCTCACGCTGCAGAACCTTCAGGTAATGGGCCAGTCGGTTGACGATCATCATGTACGGCAGCTGGGTACCGAGCTTGTAGTTGAGCTCGGCGGCCTTGCCTTCCTCGCTGGTGCCGAAGCTCTTGGGCTTCTGCACTGAGTTGGCCGAGAAGAACGCGGCGTTATCACTACCCTTGCGCATGGTCAGGGAGATGAAACCTTCTTCCGCCAACTCGTATTCACGACGATCGGAAACCAATACCTCGGTCGGGATCTTGGTCTCGATCTCGCCCATGCTCTGGAAGTGGTGCAGAGGCAGGTCCTCGACAGCCCCGCCGCTCTGCGGGCCGATGATGTTCGGGCACCAGCGGAACCTGGCGAAGCTGTCGGTCAGACGGGTGGCGAAAGCGTAGGCCGTATTGCCCCAGAGGTAGTGCTCATGGCTGCTGGCCACGTTTTCCTTGTAAACGAAGGTCTTGACTGGGTTCTTTTCCGGATCGTAAGGATTACGCAGCAAGAAGCGCGGCACGGTCAGGCCGACATAACGGGCGTCTTCGGTCTGGCGGAAACTTTGCCATTTGGCGAATTGTGGGCCTTCGAAGTGATCCTTGAGGTCCTTGAGGTCTGGCAAGCCGGTGAAGGCTTCCAGGCCAAAGAATTTTGGGCCGGCGGCTGCAACGAACGGCGCATGGGACATGCAGGCAACGCTGGAGACGTACTGCATTAATTTCACGTCAGGCGAGCTTGGCGACATGAAATAGTTGGCGACGATCGCACCGACCGGCTGGCCACCGAACTGGCCGTACTCGGCGGTATAGATGTGCTTGTACAGCCCGGCCTGAATGACCTCAGGGGCATCCTCGAAGTCGTCGAGCAAGTCCTGCTTGGAAACGTTGAGCAGTTCGATCTTGATGTTTTCGCGGAAATCGGTGCGGTCGACCAGCAGGTTCAAGCCACGCCAGGAGGCCTCGAGCGATTGGAACTCGGGGTTGTGCAGAATCTCGTCCATCTGATGGCTGAGCTTGGCGTCGATTTCAGCGATCATCCGATCAACCAGCGCCTTTTTAACCGGTTCACTCTGGTTCTGCGGTTTGAGCAGCTCTTCGATGAAGGCCGACACGCCACGCTTGGCGATGCCATAGGCTTCGTCTTCAGGGGTGAGGCTAGTCTGGGCGATGATCTGGTCGAGAATGCCGAGCTCGGCGATGTCGCTGGTCTGTTGCTGTGCGGCGTTGATGCTCATATGTTGGCGTCCTTTTCGTTCTTGACTCAAGCGTCCTGCCGGGCAGAAGCATCCATACCCAGTTCACCGAGCACGCGGGCACGGGCCTTGTCATCGGCCAGGACACTTTCGATAGCGTTGCGGAAAGCCGGGGTGTTACCCAGCGGGCCCTTCAACGCCACCAGTGCTTCGCGCAGCTCCATGAGTTTCTTCAGTTCTGGAATCTGCGCGACCAGGTTGGCCGGGTTAAAATCCTTCATCGAGCCGATGTCGATCTTCACGGTCAGCGCTTCATTTTCAGCGACATCCTGAAGGCGGTTGGGCACACTGATGGTCAGACTCAGATCCTGCTTGGCCAGGACCTCGTCGAAGTTGCTCTTATCAATGCTGATCGGCTTGCGGTCTTCGATCTTGCGTTCGTCATGACGCTGGGTGAAGTCACCGAGCACCACCAGCTTGAGCGGCAGTTCGATTTCTTCCTGGGCATTGCCCAGTGCCGGCTTGAAGGTGACGTTGATGCGTTCCTTGGGTGCTACCGAGCCTTCTTTGGCCATGGTTTTTTCCTTTACGGTTTTGGCCGGAGGGCCTAATCAAGCACCATCTCCAGATCGAGATGGCACAACCTGCGGTATACCTCGTCCCTGCGCTCACGCACTGCGTGGTTTTGCGGCAGCAGTTCGCAGCAGTTATGCAACAACTGCAGTACCTGGAGGGTCAGGCCAGGTTCCCAGGCGTCGATACCCGACCCATGGAGCTGCTGGTCGAGGTTTTCGAGCTGAGTACGTGCCAGTTCGTACTGCTTGGCTTGGTGGCACAGCCGCGCTTGGGTGAAGGACCAGTAAAATCGTTCACGCCCGCCACTGGGACCGCGCATGGCTTGCTTGAGCATCTGCACCGCGGCCTTCAGACCGTCGGTGCGCAGCACCGTCCGGGCCTCTTCCAGTGCCTGTTCCCACGGCGGCAGGCTGCCTTGCGCAACAGCCTCAATCGGATGGGAGCAGGCGTTGGCGGCCTGCACGTGAGGCATGACCGTGGCGCTGATCCAGGCCAGGGTGGCTGGACCGGCGAAGGGTTGGCCGTCGTGAAAGCGCAGCCCAGTAATGCCGGGCAAACGCTGTAGGAACAGCGCGAATTGCATCTCAACTTCACGCATCGCCGCTTCGGCATTGAGCGCCTGCAGGCAACCCCATACCAAGTAATGGCCATCGAACCAGAACGGCGACCGGGCCAGGCTGGCCTCTAGGTCGACCAACAGGTCGGCGTATTTGCCAGCCTCGAAACGCTGGCGGTAATCGCTGAGCTTGTCCGCCGGCAGTCCCCGCAGGCTGGTGATCTGCTCGGCGTTACGTTCCGGCATGACCTCAATGGTCAGCCAGGCCAGGGTTCGGTTCAGGCGCAGGGCGCGGATGTCCGTCGCCTTCTGCCGCAGCCACCAGGCGGCCAGGGGCCGGCCACCGTCTTGGAGAGTACGCAGCACCTTGTGCGCGTCCCTCTCGTTGTCGATCGGGGAACCGGGGGTAAGCAACTGGGTGGCGGCCTGTTTGACCTGAGCTACCATCGCGCCGACGCTGCCCGGTTCAGGCATGTCTTCGGCGGCGCGCTGGACCATCTGTGCAAGCCGGCGGCGCGTCGGCAAGATCAGTGGCGCGTCATCGGCCAGCTGTTGGGTCAGCGTCTCGTCCAACGCCTCAAGGTGCTCGACCATAGCGCGGAACAACGGCAGTTGGTCTTTGACTGGAATATCGTCGGTCAATACCTGCTCCAGACGCGGCAGCAACCAGGCAAAAGCGCCGGCACGGGTCCTGGCCTTGAGCGGATACACCTCGGTCCAGTGCTGCTCGCACAAGTGCCGTAACATGCCAAGCCCGGCGATCAGGCCGATGAACGACTCGCTCTGGTACAACGCCCAGATCAGCCAGACACTGACTCGCAAATCTTTAGACTGGGTGCGCAGCAGGGCTTCGCAACCTTGGACGACCTTGTTCCAGTCGGTCCGTCCAACTTCGTGCAGGGAGGAACTCTTGCTCAGCTCCTCCTCCAGGACCTCGAATTCGTGTGAAAAACGCACATCGTCGCCTGTAAATGTCGAACCGGGAATCGGCGACTTAACGAGGTCGAGATAATTTGAACAGAGGTTATGTGAATATGTCATCCGTGGCCTTCGACTGCTCCCTGACGTTCATCCCGAAATTCGCAACTGTTAAGAATCGTGGCGAGCATATATATGCTCATTTCAAATACAGGCGCGGTAATGCGACGGGTTGGATCCTAATGGTGACGAGCAAGTATTTGCAAGCAGACTGCGCCCGACCGCTTAATAAACCCTAAGCGCTTTCGCGGACTGCTACCGCTAAAATCACAAACGATAAAATTCAAGAAATTGGAAGCATTTACCATCATGATCGTGAATTTTTCTCCATAGAATCAAAAAACAATAAAAAGTCACACACGCCATATTGATATTATTAGATATCAAAAAATACTTTTCCCGGCAGCATCTTAGATTCGCCTTACAAACTTAACCGAAATCTCCTACGCAACTTTATATTCTTCTACACACTTTTAGTCAGCGCTTTAACAATCGCTAACCCTGACATACCCCCTAAGCAACTGCGCAAAAATTTGCACGCCCTGAAATTGCAATACCCTCAACAATCGCTGCAGCCCTTGCGCAATGACGCTTAGAAAGAAGTGCGCAAATAACTGCACAGTAGTGCGCAACGTCTTGCGCACTTTTTTTCATGTATTCGTAAAAAATCTTGAAAAGGAACGCCCGCGTTATATTTAAGCTATTGAAATATATGGATTTTTTAAACAATGGCACAGCCCTTGTATAAAGCTCCTGCAGCCGGCCATTGAAACCGGCCTCGATACCATCTCCCAAGGAGAGCTTCAGCAATGCCAACACCCGCGTACCTGACCCTCAAGGGCACGAAACAAGACCTGATCACTGCCGGCACCTTTACCGAGGACTCGGTCGGCAACATCTTCCAGGAAGGTCATGAAGACGAGATCCTGGTCCAAGCCTTCGACCACCAGGTCATCATCCCGCGCGACCCGCAGTCCGGTCAGCCAACCGGCCAGCGCGTGCACAAGCCCCTAAAGATCACCAAGGTTTTCGACAAGTCGTCCCCGCTGATCTTCACCGCCCTAACCACTGGCGAACGTCTTACCGAGTGCACCCTGAAGTGGTTTCGGACCTCGGCCTCCGGCACCCAGGAGCACTACTACACCATCAAACTCGAAGACGCGATCATCGTTGACGTCCAGTCCACAATGGCCAACTGCCAAGACCCAAACATGGCGCACTTCACTCACTTGGAGGACGTCTACTTCACCTACCGCAAGATCACCTGGACCCATGAAGTCTCTGGCACTTCCGGTTCCGATGACTGGCGCTCCCCGGTCTCGGCCTAGGCACGCCTGACCACGACGGCGGCCCTTTATAGGCCGTCGCCGTTCTCTCGCCGCGCTTCATCACTTGACCAGGAGAACACCGGATGTACATGCCGGCCAATCAGCCTTCGTTCACTCTGAGCGTCCAAGAGGGTGGCAGCAACTTGCGGGTGTTGGAGTTCACCGGCCAGGAAGCACTCAACCAACCCTACGCATTCGATCTGATAGTGGTCAGCGAAAACCCCTCACTGGACCTCGACCAACTGCTGCACAAGTCCGCGTTCCTGGCGTTCACGCCTGACGGTGATGGGGTCCACGGCATCATCGACCGCATTGCCCAGGGCGACTCGGGCAAGCGTTTCACCCGCTATGAGCTCACCCTGCGTCCGCGCCTGGCCCGGCTGGCCCATCGCTTCAACCAGCGTATCTTCCAGGACCTCAGCGTTGCGCAGATCATCACCAGGGTGCTGGAGGACCATGGCCTGCTGGCGGACGCGTATCGCTTCCACCTCGGAGCGCCCTATCCGCCGCGCAATTACTGCGTGCAGTACGACGAGTCCGACCTCGACTTCATACAGCGTCTATGCGAGGAAGAGGGCCTGAGCTATCACTTCCAGCACAGCGCCAGCGGCCATTACCTGGTGTTCGGCGACGACCAGACAGTATTTCCCAAGCTCGAGCCGGTCACCTACCAACAGGACTCAGGACAGGTTGCCGATCAGCCCGGGATCAAGCGCCTCAGCGTGCGAGTCGAAACCCGCACCAGCCGTGCCACCCGCCGCGATCATGACTTCCAGAACCCGAGGCTGCCGCTTGAAAGCGAGCATCGCAGCACCGCCATGCCGGACCTGGAAGACTATGACTACTCCGACCGGATCATCGACCGCACCCGCGGCAAACTCATGGCCACCCGGGCCCTGCAGCGCCACCGCACCGACTACCGTCTGGCCGAAGGCGGCGGTGACGTGGCGCGCCTGGTCAGCGGCCATTTCCTGCCATTGACTGGCCATTCGCGCGAAGCCTGGAACGACCTGTGGCTGCTGACCGAGGTGCATCACCATGGCAAGCAGCCCCAGGTCCTGGAAGAGTCCCTGCCCAGCGACACCACCCTCAACAAGGATGGCTTTCACCAAGGCTATCGCAACCACTTCCGCGCCACCCCCTGGGACGCAGTCTATCGTCCGCCGTTACGCCACCCCAAGCCACGCATCCGCGGCAATCAGATTGCAATGGTTACCGGCCCGGCCAACGAAGAGATCCATTGCGACGCGTTCGGCCGGGTCAAGGTGCAGTTCTTCTGGGACCGCGCGGGCAAGGTCAACGACCACAGTAGTTGTTGGCTGCGCGTGAGCTCGGGCTGGGCTGGCGCGCACTACGGCGGCGTGGCCATCCCGCGGGTCGGCATGGAAGTGCTGGTGGGCTTTCTCGAAGGCGATCCGGACCAGCCGCTGGTCACCGGCTGCCTGTACCACCAGGAAAACGACGTGCCCTACCCGTTGCCGGCATACAAGACCCGCAGCGGCTTCAAGACCCTCAGCAGCCCTGGCGGTGGCGGCTTCAACGAGCTACGCATCGATGACAAAAAAGGCCAAGAACAGATCTTCCTTCATGCCCAACGCGACTGGGACGAGCGTATCGGCCACGACCAGAAGATCCGCGTCGGCCATCAGCGCCACGACACGGTCGAGGCGAACAGCTACAGCGAGATCCGGACCGAGGAACACCACACCGTCACCCTTGACCGCAAGGTCGAAGTGCGTGCCGACGACCACCACAACATCGGCGTCAACCAGCATTTGAAAATCGGCAACCGCCAACTGCTCGAAACAGGCACCGAAATCCACTTGAGCAGTGGCCAGAAGGTGGTGCTCGAAGCCGGCGCCGACCTGACCCTCAAGGCCGCCGGCAGCTGGATGAAGATCGACGGCAGCGGTGTTGCCATGAGTGGTCCGCGGATCATGGGTAACCAGGGCGGCGACCCGGGTGCCGGTACGCCGGTAGCCGCCTTATTGCCGGGACTGTTGCAGCAGGCCCCAACCGCATTGGCCGGAGCGATACCGCTACCTTCGGCCGTCAACCCCTCCGGTGTCACGCCGTTGTGCGGCAAGCAGAGCGGCGGTGGTTGTAACCGAAAGGACTGTACATGCCTGAACCTATACTGAAGTCGCTGCTCGCGACGCCGACCTGCGACCCAGACGCCTTCTTCCACGCAGGCGGCCATGCCCAGGTCTATTTCATCATCGACCCAGGCTGCGACCCGAATGCCCTTGCCCATCTCTATCAGCTAGGCCTGTCTTTCGAACCAATGCCATTGCTGCTGGGTACGGACCTGGCCGCCCTGGCCCTTCAGGGTGCCTTCGGCTTCGCCGCCGACGTGCGCAGCCAATTGTGCAAAGACGCCGCCGCACTTTGCGCTCGGACTCGATGTGGCATGGTCATCACCGGTGCGAATTCAGCAGCTGCATTGGCACACGCGAGATCACTGCTGCAGGTCAACGACAGCTCTGGTGGTCAGAGTCTGCTCAGCGTGGGTAATCCGCATTTGTGGGCAGCACTGGCGCTGAGTGTCGGCCCCGCCGCCTCACGGCTTTTCGGTCCGATAACGCAGGTGCTGACACCCGCCCCGACGCGCCTGAGCGTGGCCGAACACAGCTGGTATTGCTGGCAAGCGCCAACGGCGGGCAGCTTGAAAGGCGCGGCTCGACCACTCGATCTTCCTCCCGGTTTTGCCGCCGCAGCTCGAACCTTGCACATGCTGTATTGGCTGGACGCGCATCACTGCGCGCTTGGCAGGCCGAAGGCTGATCGGCTACCTGTCCTGGTGGCTAACCTGGAGGTCCTGATGGGCCACGACATCAGCGAAAGTCGCTACCTGCTCGCACTGTCCAAGCAGGTCAACGGCCCACGTCTGACGGCTGATGCGCGGGCCATGGCGATCCTCCAGAGTCAGGAGGAAGACTTCGTCAAGGTCGAGCGACTGGCTCGCCTTGCCGAGAACACCGAGCAATGACTGCAGCGACTACCCATCCAGCCGCAACAAACTAGAAAAGCTCCACGGGCAGACTGACGATCAATCGATTTTCCGTAAAATCATTCACGCCAACATCACGACCGACTTTAGCGTTGATCCAGCGAACGCTGAGTCCTTGGAGTTCGCGAAACTGAAAGGTGTAGGTCAGCCCCACATCGCGCTCCCACTCCCGGCCGTTGGATGTTTCGGTGCTGTTGATATGGTCGCCATGGGTATAGCGCATCAACATCGTCAACCCTGGTATGCCCAAGGCTGCAAAGTTGTAGTCGTAGCGCAATTGCCAGGACCGCTCGTTGGCATACACAAAGGTGTTGGCGAACATGTCGTTGGCCAGGGTACTGCCCAGCGAACGATCGATGGTGACCCAGCCATCCTCCCCATACATGCGCTGCAAACCCAGGTAAAACCGGTGGCCGCCGTGAGCGGCCGAGAGCAACAAGGAAGCCGCCCGGTTATCCAGTTTTCCTGCCACCGCGCGCCCCGTGTCGCGGGTATCGAAGGCCCCCAGCACACCGCCCACCGTCCAGCCGCCAATCGGCTGGTAGTGGGTGATGCTGTAGTAGTTCTGACGGTAGACGTTTTCCAGTTCAGCCGTCCAGACGCCCACTGCCGACGCCTGGCCCAGGCTGTATTCGCCGCCGGCGTAAGTGAAACGGTCAGAGGTGGCGGTGGCGATGGTACGGCCGCTAATGGAGGGGTAAAGGTCTTCGCTGTCTGCTGCACTGCGCGGGCTGAAGGCGTGAATACGGCCGGCATGCAGGGTGAGGTGGTCGATTTCTTTGGAAGTCAACATGGCGCCTTGAAAGGTTTGCGGCAGTAACCGGCCGTCATTGAAGCGCAGGATGGGCAGGTCAGGCATCAGCTCACCCAGGCGCAACTCGGTGTGCGACAGGCGAACCTTGGCGGTCAGGCCCAGCCGGCCATAACTGCCCGGCGCCCGACCGTCGTCATGGTCATAGGGCAGCAGTTCGGTGCCGGTCCGGTCCGGGCTGCTGTCCAGTTTGACGCCCACCAGGCCGAGCACATCGAGGCCGACGCCGATAAAACCCGGGCTGTAGCCCGAGGTGGCCTTGAAGATGAAACCCTGAGCCCATTCCTGACGCTGGCTCTGGGGCGCACCGGCGTCGCTGTAGTCACGGTCGAAGTAATAGTTGCGCAGCACTAACGTGGCCTTGCTGTCGTCAATGACACCTGCATCAGCAACAACGGACCAGGCAGACGTGCACAGCAGTGGCACCCAGGCAGTAGGGATTTTCGAGGCGAACATGGCGAATTCCTTTCTTGTACTTGTTGTGGAATGCGGTTGTTTTTGGACTTATTGCATCAGCAGCAGCGAACCGGAGACGAAGGCGAAGATGAGGACGAAGCGGCGCAGGCGCGTTTCGTTGATCAGGTTGCGGGCCCAGTGACTGGCGATCACCCCCAGCGCCAGGGGCACACACAGGGCCAGCACCGGCGAGACCTGCTCGGCATGCAAATGCCCGCCCACGGCCAGCACCACCAGCGAGATCACCTCCCCCACCAGAAAGCACAGGGCGACAGAGCCCCTCAACGTGGCTACTGGCGAATGTTGGTACACCAGGGCCAGCGGCGGACCGCCGACACCGGTCGCGGTTTCAGTGATACCGGTGATCACGCCGGTGGAGATCAGCGCTCGGCGCCCGGGCACGAAAGACGGCGCCATCCAGGTGGCCAGGCACGCCGCAATCGTTGACAGCCCAATCAGCAGGTTGAGTTGCGAGAGTGGCAGCCAGAGCAGTATCCAGACACCGCCAAAGGTGCCGGCAAAGCGCCCCAGCGTAATCCAGGAACTGCCCCTGAAATCGATGGCGTCGCGCTCGCGCCAGGCCACCGCAGCATTCAACGGCAGCATCAATATCAACAGGCTGATGGGCAAGGACTCAGGCGCCAGCAACCCCATTACCGGCGCCACGATCAGTGCAAAGCCCATACCCGTTGTACCCTGGATGAGCGCACCGCACGCGACGGCGACAGCAATGATGTACAGGGGGTCGAAGGGTAGATTCATCGTTACTCGTCCCGGTCTGTTAAGCCACTGTCGGCAAGGGATGCACTTTATGAATGGGGGCCTGGTCGACGACACTCCTGGCCAACGCATCGACCTGGCGCATCAGCGAGCGTGCATCCCAGTCGGTGGGCCATCCTTGCCACAGCCGCACCTTGCCCTGCACCACCACGGCCTGAATCTGATCTCGATTGGCGAGCCTCACCAGGTCCCAAGGGAGGTTCCACGATGGCAGCAGCTCTGGCACCGCCAGGTCGACCAGCAGGAAATCGGCGGCCTTGCCCGGTGCGATGCGCCCGGTCACCTTCCCCAGCCCAAGCACATCGGCAGCGGTCTGGGTGCCCATGTCGAGCCAGAGCTGACCACCGCCACACACCGAATCGCCTACCGGTAAGCCATGGGCAAAGCGTTGCGCGGCTTCGGCGTAATCGAGCAGGCGGAACCCGTCACCACGGGTGCCATCGGTACCGAGGGCCACCGGAATCTTCAGGCAATGCATCAGGTGCGCCTGGGCAACGGCATTGCCTTTCCAGGCACTGGCCACCGGGTTGTAACTCACGGCGGCGCCGCTGTCGCGCAGCAGGCAGATCTCGTTCGAGGTGAGCAGCGTTGCATGGGCAAGCAGCGCCCCGGGCCCGAGCGCGCCGGCCCGGTGCAGGTGCTCCAGAGGCCGCACGCCATAGCGTTCCAGTGAGCGCTCGACAGCCACCAGATGCTCGTTGACGTGGCTCTGGAACACCCTGCCCGCCTCATGACACAAGCGGTATGCGGCGCCCAATGTATGATCGGTGGCGATCTCCGGGATAGGAATGGCCAGCGATGGGGTAATCAACGGGTCATTGTCCCATTCCGACAAGTGATGCTCGGCCACCGAGAGTACGTGGCTGGCATCGAGCACACGCTGGCCTTCAAGGTCATTGCAGGTTTTGGCCAGCACGCAGCGTATGCCCACTTCATGAACCGCCTGGGCTATCGCCTCGACGCCTTCCTTGGAACGCGTTCCGGCATCGCACACCGTGGTGAAGCCACCACGCAGTGATTCCAATGCGGCCAGCTTGCTGGTCAGGTACAACAGATCGGTATCGAGCGAGCCTTCAAGGGGAATCCACACGCGGCGGAAAATCTCGGACGGCTCGCCAAACACCAGGCCCTTGCCAAAGCTCTGGCTGAGGTGGTGATGGGTGTCGATGAACCCTGGCATCAACAACTGGTTTTCAAGGCGGCGAACCGTATGACCCGGATATTGGCTTTGCAAGAGGGCCAGCGGGCCGACAGCGGCGAAGTGGCCATTGACAACAAGCACAGCCTGGTCGCGGCGAGGCCCTTCAGGCAGCAACAGCCAATCGGGGGCCAACAGTTGATCAGGCGCGACAAGGTGTTCAGGCGAAGCCGCCAGATGATTGGAAACAGTGCAGTTCATATAAAAGCCTTAGGTGCGAGTCAGGGGTTGATCAGCTTTGCCTTGGCATCCACGGGGGTGTCTTGGCGGCCAATGCAATGGAAAAGAAAGTTCATGACGGCCGCGGTGATTGCGCCCATGGCCACGCCGTTACCGAGCAGTCCGGCAAGGCCGTTGGGAAACTGGCTGTAAACGCCAGGAACAAGAATCGGAAGCAGCCCGACCGCCAGCGCAATCGACACCACGTACATGTTGCCGTGATTGCGCAAATCCACTTTGCGCAGCATGTCGATGCCCATGGTGCCGACGATGGCAAACACGATCAGACTGGTACCACCGACCACGGCTTCAGGCACGCCTTCGATCAATCGCGCCAAGGGGGCAAGCAAAGCGAAGACCAGTAACAACACCCCGGAAACAGCGGTGACATAGCGTGAGCGCACATGCGTGGCACGGATGACACCGATGTTTTCTCCGCTGGTGATAATCAGTGACGTGCCCATGAAACCACCGAGGATTGATGACAAGGCATCGCCACGGATTGTCCGCACCACGTCTCGATGTACATCCAGAGGTTTGTCTACCGCCTCACTGATGGCCACGGTCTGGCCGGTGGCCTCCACCATCGAAACCACGCAAAAGAGCATCAGCGGGATCGAGGCGAATACATCGAAGTGCGGCACGCCAAAGGGCATGAAGGTGGGCAGGCTCAACAAGGGGTACATACTGAGCCCGGCGCTGTCGAATGCGCCGATGGCTACCGCCAGCAAACTGCCGCCCAGCAAGCCAAGCAAAATCGACAACTGCTTCAGCGTGCCGCGCAACAGGCGTGCACATAGCACGGTGATGGCAATGGTGGAAAAGGCCAGCAGCAATTGCTCTGGAGCGGCGAAGTGGGCACTGCCGGGTTGGCCGACAATCAATTGGCCCGACAGCTTGACCAGGTTGACCGCCACCAGCAGCAACATGGTGCCGACGACCACTGACGGGAAAAACCGCAGCAGGCGTCGAAACACCGGCAGCACCAGGAAGTAGAACACCCCTGTCAGAATCACCGCGCCAGACGCCGTTGCCACCCCGTTTTGCTGGGCGATCAAGATGAACAGCATGATGGGCGCGCCACCGGGGAGCATGATGAATGGCAGGCGCGCGCCGCAGCCACGCAAGCCCAGCGACTGTAGAAGCGTGCCCAGGCCACAGACCAGGAAAGTGGCGCTGAGCAACTGCAGTGTGAGCTCACTGGAAAAGCCCAGCGCGGTGGCCATCAGAAACACCGACGCAATGGGCGACGCCGCCATCACCAGCACATGCTGGGCGCCAAACACCAGTAACTGACGCCATGGCAACCGCTCGTCAACAGGGCTAACAGGGTTCTTTTCGTTATCCGGCATATCCCACCTCGACCAGAACCACCCTCGGTGGTCCATTGAATTATTGTTATTCGGATCTGGATGTCGCCATGTCAGGGAAAACGGAGTTATCACCCTGACCAAATCGATTTGTCAGGTTGCCCAAATCGATTTGGGCAGAATGTATTCCTGTTCAAATCCGCTGTCAACGTGAGCGTCCTCATCTTTGCACCGGGTAGCTGATAACCTTGAGGCAGCGTATAACTGCCGGCATCGCTAAAAGAGCCATCCTCGCTATGCCCAACAGCCCTTCTCGTCGCCTGACCATTGCCGATGTTGCCAATGCCGCTGGCGTGTCGCGCACCACCGTTTCTCACGCGCTGAACGACCGCGGGCAAGTCGATCCGGTGACCAGGGCATTGGTGAAGGATGTCGCTGAGCGGCTGGGCTATAGCCCCAACTTGCGTGCCCAGCGTCTGCGTACCGGCCGCGCCAACGCCATCGCCCTACTCTCCTCCATGCCTTTTGCCGTGGCCGGCGGATCGTCGCGTTTGGGGTTTTTGATGGAAATTGCCGCTACCGCGACAGAAGCGGCGCTGCGTCGGGGCGTGGCCCTGGTGCTGGTGCCGCCCATGGATGAGGCGCAGGCACTGCTCGATACGCTGGATATCGACGGCGCTGTGATCATCGAACCGGTGGCGAACGATCCGCACGTCGCCCGCTTGCGCAAGCGCGGCGTCAAGCTGGTGTCTATCGGACGCCAACCCGAAGCGCCAGCCGCCTTGCCCTATATCGATATGCACGGCGAGGCAGCCGGCATCCTGCTGCTGGATCACCTGCGCGAACAAGGCGCCCGGCGCATCGGCCTGATAATCGGGGTGCAATCCCGGCACTCCTATCTGGATATGGAGCAGGCCTACCGGGCTTATTGTGCGGCCAACAATCAGACGCTGGCGATCATTCGGGCAGAGGAAGGAGGTGGTGAAGCCGCCGGTGCGGCGGCGTGTCTGGAGTTGCTGCAGGCGCATCCCGACCTGGACGGCCTGTGCGTTCCGGTGGACGCCTTTGCCACCGGCGCCGTGCGGGCGTTACTGGATAGAGGGCTCAAGATCCCTCAGGACGTGAAAGTGGTGACCCGCTATGACGGTTTGCGCGCTCGGGAAAGCACACCCCCGCTGACGGCGCTGAACATGCACCTTGAGGAGGTGGCGGCACTCGCCATTGAACTGCTCTTCGAGCAAATCAACGATACCGGACAGCGCCAGCGCATCGACGCCCCCCTGGCCACCCTGATCCCCCGTGAATCGACCTTGAAACCGTAGATAACTTCAGTGCGTCACCCACCTAGCAGATGGGTGATTCCCAGGACACACCGCGCTCGCGTTTGCCGTTACGCTCGGGCATACATCAGGTGTCTCGTAGGCTTTCTGGCAAATCCAGAATGCGCTCACAGTGAAAGCGACAATACGAGCGTGTTGGAAATCCAAGCTGGACCCAATTCTGGACTAAAATCGCCGGAAACTAGCGGTTATCGGTTTTTTTTCGCGGGAGCGAAAAAAGGGTCCCACACCTGATGTCTAGGCTGTAGCCGTATGAACTGAGGCTTGGAGGTGTCTACGAAACCAGGGGCGATTCAAAGGCCGCCACAGCTCCTCCCTCATCCTCACGCCACAACTAAGCGTGGGCGGTCTATTCGCTTGAAAGCGGTACCTTTTCAGTCCACCATGGAAAAAATTGCTACGCATCAGCTCATAAGCGCTTCTCTGCCTAGCAGGCCACACATTCAAAAAATCGACCTTTCCAGATGATGAAGATAGAGAACTACAAAGCGATCGCTGACAGCATTGCGCTGCTGCTCTTCCCTCATGCGGAAGTCATCGTCCACGAGGTTGGAAGCCAAACCGTCGTTCACATAGCCAACAATTTCTCCAAGCGGCAGCTGGGAGATGATTCGGCACTTGACCAGGAACTCGGGGAGTTTCGCAGCTCCGCAAGCATTGGCCCATATGAGAAGATCAATTGGGATGGGCAGAAAATCCGCTCAATCACCAGCGTTTTGTACGATCAGCACGGCGAGGCCGAATACCTCCTCTGCATCAATCTGAATTTCTCGGTACTGGAGCAAGCACGCGAAGCGCTGGATGCATTCTTCCAGGTCAGCCGCTTGATCCCGCAACCCGACTCGCTGTTCAAAGATGATTGGCAGGAACGGATAAACACGTTCCTACACAGCTGGCTCAAAGAACGAAATCTGTCATTGCGCACGCTGAAAATGCAAGATAAGCGCACCCTCGTTGAGGCCCTCCACGCGCAAGGCGCATTCGAGGGCCGAAGTGGTGCGGACTACGTGGCCAACGTACTAAGCATGGGCCGGGCAACCGTCTACAAGTACCTCAAGGAACTGAGAGCCTAGCTCTCGCTCGCACGCGAGGTCCGCCTTTGATTAGTCGGCCCCACTCTCCACCGTAGCGCAAGACGCTTCAGTCGACGGCCATCACTCCGATCTTACGCTTCAGGCTAGGCAAACGGACCTCGCCCACAATCATGTCCACCACCATGAGGCATGCCTCCAAAAATGTTCACCCCGCAGCGACGATGAACGCGTTGAGCGCCGAAACTAACCGAGTGCATGCTTTGTTGTTTGGCGTCAAAGCTCCATCCCCATACCGAGATATTGACAATCAGGGCAAAGGTCCATCGCAGCATCCTCCACTGTGCTGTTTACGGAAGGCGGGTGCTACTGGGGCAGACATAAAATATCCATTAGAGATTTTTCCTCCACGCGTTGCCGTTTTTGCTTGAGCACCGTGAAAGCACTGATTTAGACGGTACTAGCTCACCCGAATCTGAGTCGGGACCGGCGTAAATTGGGAATCCGAGCGCCTGAAGGGTCTTGTCGACAAGAGATAACAGGTCTATTGTGGATAAATATTCCACGACCGAGCTTTGCATGATGTCGATTCAGACTCGCTTCACGGACCTGCCTCCTCTCGGCCCCGGTAATACGGTCCGCCTGCTCACCCATGAATTCACCGGACAGGAATCTGCCCGTAGCGCCTATATCCAAGCCGGCCTTCATGCCGACGAGCATCCAGGGCTGCTTGCTCTTTGGCACCTGCAGGAAATGCTTGTTGACCTGCACCAGGAAGGTCGAATCTTGGGCAAGATCGTGATCTGTCCATTCGCTAATCCAGTGGGAATGACGCAGAACGTACTCGGGTTCTGGACCGGCCGCTTCAATCTGGCTAACGGTGAAAACTTCAACCGTAACTTTCCAGATCTCATCCCGTTGCTGGAGGCTCAGCACATCGACAGCAGTGCTGTTGTGCCGCAGCAGAAGTTACAGGCCGCGATTGCCGCACTGCCAGCCACGGACACCGTCGGTGCGCTGCGCAAAGCACTCCTGAGCGAAGCGCTCCAGCATGACATCGTGCTGGATCTGCATTGCGATACTGCAGGTGTACTGCACCTGTATGCGAATGAGGCCCAACGTGAACGGGCAACGAGACTTGCTGCCTGCATGAACATCGATGTTGTCTTTCTCGAGCATTCAGCGGGTGGCCAACCTTTCGATGAGTCGTGCAACCGCCCATGGAACTGGCTCATCGACCAAGGTTTGAGCTCCCAGGAAGAGCGCCCTTTCGCCGCCAGTATCGAGCTTCGTGGGCAAGCAGATGTGGACGACGAGTTGGCCCGGGAGGACGCGAAAGGAATCCTGAATTTCCTGGCAAGCGAGGGGCTTTTGCGTCTCGACGATCAGCCCCCGATGAAAGGCGCACCTCAGGTTTACCCACTCGAAGGTGCTAGCCATTTGCCCTCTCCAGGACACGGTCTGCTGGCATGGAAAAAACGTCCCGGGGACAGCGTCTCGAAGGGCGAATTGATCGCCGAGCTCGTGCCGATCGACGCCTCGATCGGCACCCCGAGAACGCCCATTCACAGCGATGTAGATGGTGTTCTCGTGGTTCAACCACTCTTCAAGCTGGTACGAGCTGGTCAACGCGTTGCACTGCTTGCCGGTACCGAACCGCTGCCCAATCGACGAGCCGGCCAATTGCTCAATCACTTCTGAATTTACGAAGGGTCAAAAAATGACTGTCGACGCCAAATACCTGTTTTCGCTATACGAGGCAATTGCCGAAGCGCACCAAGCACTGCGCCCTGCAGTGAGTGTCACACCGCTTGCCCACAGCGCGCGCCTGTCCGCGATGACAGGATGCGAGGTTTTCCTCAAATGTGAGCACCTTCAGCACACGGGCTCCTTCAAGTTCCGCGGAGCCAGCAACAAGATCCGGTTACTGCCTGAAGCGCAGCGCAAGCTGGGTGTGATTACTGCCTCGTCGGGGAACCACGGGCAAGGTCTGGCGCTCGCCGGCACAGTGCTCGGAGTACCGGTCACGGTCTATACCACCACCTCTGCGTCCCCGTACAAGCTGGATGCCATCCGGGCCCTGGGTGCCGAAGTCGTCAGCCTCGACATGGATCCGCTGAGTGTAGAGCTGGAAGCAGCTCGCCAGGCTGAGATCCAAGGCAAGCCTTTTGTTTCGCCTTACAACGATCCAGAAATCATCGCGGGCCAAGGCACGATCGGCATCGAGCTCTTCGAACAGGCACCGGACCTGGATGCGGTATTCGTCGCCGTTGGCGGTGGCGGCATGATTTCCGGGATCGGCGCTGCCTTGCGCGCGCTGAACCCGAAGATCGACATCATTGGTTGCTGGCCAGCTAACGCCCCAACCCTGCAGAAATCGCTCGAAGCTGGCGAAATCATCGAAATGGAAGAAGACGACACCATTTCCGATGGCACTGCCGGTGGCATCGAGCCAGGCAGCATCACCTTCCCCCTCTGCCAGAGCCTGCTGACGCGGACAGTGCTGGTCAGTGAGGAAGAAATCAAAGCGGCGATGCGCGATGTCGCTAGCTGCGAACGCTGGATCATCGAGGGCGCTGCCGGCGTCGCGGTGGCCAGCATGCAAAAACTGGCCAAGGAATACCGGGGCAAGCGTGTCGCGGTGGTCATTTGCGGCCGCAACATCCTTCTCGAAAAATTCCTTGGAGCAGTTCAATGAAAGTCTTTAGCAAAGAACAAATCATCTCTCAACTCAACCTGGAACTGGCAGTACAGCGCCTGGAAGAAGGTTTCATTGCCTTCTCCGCCGGCAAGGTTCAGGTGCCACCGGTTCAGGCATTTGCGTTCACTACCGCGAATGGTGACTGCTGTGTGAAGTCGGCATACGTGGAAGGCAGCGACACCTTCACCGTGAAAATTTCGACCGGATTCTACGACAATCCGTCCAAAGGCCTGGAAAGCAACGACGGGCTGATGATGGTGCTGTCTGCTACGACTGGGCAGCCACTCGCGCTGATGCAGGATGAAGGTTGGCTGACATGCATCCGCACCGCATTGGCTGGCCGTATCGCAGCCCGTCTGCTGGCTCCAAAAACCGTCAAAGCTATCGGCATCCTCGGCGCCGGCATGCAGGCGCGGATGCAACTGGAGCAACTGGGTGCTGTTACTTCGTGCCGCAAGGTCATCGTATGGGGCCGCAGTGAGTCCGAGCTCGAAGCTTACAAAACCTTCGCCACCGGGCTGGGGTATCAGGTGCAGACCACCAAAGATGCCGCGGATGTTGCCCGCGCCGCGAACCTGATCGTCAGCGCAACCCCTTCCCGCGAACCTCTGCTGATGAGCGAGTGGGTACAGCCTGGCACGCACATCACCGCTGTCGGCGCCGACGCTGCAGGCAAACAGGAGCTCGACGCCGCGCTCGTCGCACGGGCAGACCGCATCATCGTCGACTCGATTTATCAGTGCAGCCAATACGGCGAGATTTCTCATGCACTCAAGGCCGGCTTGATCGGTGAAAGCCAACTGGCTGAACTGGGTGCACTGCTTGCTGGCAAAGTACGTGGCCGTGAAAACGACGATCAGATCACCCTGGTTGATCTGACCGGTGTGGCCGTCCAGGACGCTCAGATTTCGAGCTGTGCATTGGCCTCGATGCAAGGCTGATCATCCCTCCCCTTCGCACTCTCGCGCCCAGCTCTCAGGGCGCGGGGTGCACTACTGCTGGAGTGACGTCATGAAAATAAAAAAACTCTCCATCCTCTTCTCAAGTTCAACATTTGCGCTTTTCTTGGCCTCCCACGCCGGCGCGGCCGATAGCTTGCGCATTGGCATCGAGGCCGCCTATCCGCCCTTCGCATCGAAAACCGGTAACGGCGAGATCGTTGGCTTCGACTACGACATCGGCAATGCTCTGTGTGCGCAAATGCAGGTCAAGTGTCAGTGGGTCGAACAAGAGTTCGATGGGCTGATCCCCTCGTTGAAGGTAAGGAAGATCGACGCCATTCTCTCATCGCTGACCATCAGCGAGGAACGAAAAAAGTCCGTTGATTTCACCAATCGTTACTACCAAGCCGCCGGGCGAATCGTGATGAAGGAAGGGGCCGACCTGGGCACCCATTTCTCAGGGTTGGCCGGTAAACGAGTTGGCGTGCAACGAGCAGGGATTCACGACCGCTTCGCAACAGAAGTACTGGCGCCGATTGGGGCACAGGTCATTCGCTACGCCTCGCTGAATGAAGCCTACCTGGACCTGATTGCCGGACGGCTGGATGCGGTACAAGGTGACGATGTGGCTGTGCAGATCGGCTTCCTCGATACTCCAAATGGCAAAGGCTACGCCTTCGCTGGTGAACCGTTGAGAGACCCCAACTACTTTGGCGACGGCGTGGGCATCGCAGTGCGCAAAGGTGACAAAGGGCTAGCGGAGCGCTTCAACCAGGCGCTGGCGGCCATCCGCGCAAACGGCGAGTACAAAGCCATTCAAGATCATCACTTCAAGTTCGACATCTACGGCGAGTAAAAGACCAGCCTCACAGATCGAATAAATTAAGGCGCTGATAACGATAAATAAGGCGACCCTGATGAATCTTGACTCTCTGGAAACAACTGCGCTCAACGAGATGCTAGAGGCGTTTGAGCAATGCGCTAGCGAAGTGGTAGAACGCCAAGCAACTTCCTCAGGCTTCTTCACAGTCATAAAATGTGAAAGACCCATCTTACCTTTTACTCAGGAAAGTGAACGCACGTGGCAGTTCTCGCATCCTGACTTGATAGATGGAGGATTCTTCGTATGCTGGCCACTGAGCGATGTCGAGCTTTGCCTTGAGGCAGTTTCTAACTCGGGGCGCTGGCCTTTAGAGGTCACCGCGATCCAAGCACCACAACCCTCTTTGCGATAACTAGTGTCCTGTCTCGGAAATACGTTCTCTTTTGGCGAGTGGCTTGGGTGTTCGGCCAAGGCGCCGCGACGAGTCATAGCAGGGCTATGGCGAGGAGTGGCAACGCCGGCCGGGCGCCCAA
>Ga0160433_100255_pt1 | contig 37223 bp, 36 predicted proteins | sample HID1972K_E0MG_FD_108235 | JGI IMG/M metagenome (GOLD analysis project Ga0160433, IMG submission 108235) | Enriched pill bug-associated microbial communities from UW Madison campus, WI, USA - HID1972K_E0 MG | ecosystem: Host-associated > Arthropoda: Insects > Digestive system > Unclassified ...
GGGTGTTCGGCCAAGGCGCCGCGACGAGTCATAGCAGGGCTATGGCGAGGAGTGGCAACGCCGGCCGGGCGCCCAAGACGCCGCCAAAAGTGAACAGCTTATTTCCGAGACAGGACACTAGCGTCGAGCCGCTCGCACAGCCGCGCGACGGCCTCGATCATTTGCCCGCTGGGGCGCTCCAGGCCCAGATCCGGCACCAGTAGCAACTGCCCCCTGGCCACAGCGCTGACTTGCGGCCAGGCTGCCCAGGCCTGCAGCTGGCGCGGGTCGCCCGCAAGGATCACCTCGGGATCGCGCTGCAGTACCGACTCAAGACTGACCTGGGGCGCCGGGGTATCAAGGTCGGCAAACAGGTTGCGCGCCCCGCACACTGACAGCGCGTCACTGACGATCTGGCGTCCACCCAAGGTGTACAACGGTTTGTCCCAGACTTGGTAGAACACCCGCAACGGCGGCTCGCGGTGATAACGTTCGCGCAACCCGGCCAGGCGCTCGCGCAGTGCAGTGGCGTACTGGCGACCTTGCTCGATGCGACCCAGGCGCTCGCCGATGGCCTGGATCTGCTCGATCAGCTGACCAAGGTCATGGGGCTCGGCGCTGTAGATAGGGATCCCCAGGCGTTGCAGCTGGTCACGCTGGGCCGGGGCCACGCTGCCCGGCCACAGTAGCAGCAGGTCGGGCCTGAGGCTGAGCAAACGCTCCATGTCCAGCTGGCCGTGGCGTCCGACGGAGGGCAACCCCCGCACCTGCGCCGGCCGCTCGCCGCCGTCGAGCACTGCCACCAGCAGGTCAGCGGCCTGTAGCTCGATGACGATCTCGGTCATGGACGGCGCCAGGCTGATGACCCGCGGCGCGGCATTGGCCAGCGCAGTACCGGACAACAGAAGCAGGAAGAGGAACGCGCGCATCAGCCACAAGGGTGGTTTACCGGCCCCCAGGTCACGCCTGGCCGACCTCGCCCTGGTGCTCGTTGCCCATCATGTGGCCGAGCTTGCCGGCCTTGGTGGCCAGGTAGTGACTGTTGTGCGGGTTGTGGCCGGTGTGCAGCGGCACGCGCTCGGCGACGGCAATGCCCATGCTGGTCAAGGCTTTGACCTTGCGCGGGTTATTGGTCATCAGGCGCAGCGACCGTACGCCCAGGTGCTCGAGCATCGGCAAGCACATGGCGTAGTCACGCTGGTCGGCGGCAAAGCCCAGGCGCTCGTTGGCCTCGACGGTATCGGCGCCGCCGTCCTGCAACTCGTAGGCGCGGATCTTGTTCAGCAGGCCGATGCCACGGCCTTCCTGACGCAGGTACAGCAGTACGCCGCGGCCTTCACGGGCAATGGCCTGCAGCGCGGCTTCGAGTTGCGAGCCGCAGTCACAGCGCTGGCTGAACAGGGCATCACCGGTCAGGCATTCGGAATGCAGGCGTCCCAGAACCGGCTGGCCGTCGGCAATATCACCCAGGCTGAGCACGACGTGCTCGCGGCCGGTGGCTTCATCGAGAAAGCCGTGCATGGTGAAGATTGCGAAAGGAGTAGGCAGTTTCGAGGCGGCGACAAAGACGACGGGCACGTTGTGCTCCTGATTGGTAACTTGGGGTTTCACGTGGGCCGATTGTATCAGCAGCCCGACCCCGGTGCTCAGGCTGAATACCGGGAGATAAGATCGAAAAGTTCGATCCTTAGTACGGCTGGCTGCCTGACGGGAAGGGATAAGGCTGCTTCCAGTGACCGAAGATCGGCCGTAACTCGCCGCTGCGCACCAGGGCTTCCATGCGCTGGTCGAAAAGATCGAGCCACGCCTCGCTGACCAGGCGAATCTGGGCAGGGGTTCCATGGCTGTCCGTATCGGCGGCGTGCGCATTCCCGTTCAGCACCAGCAACATCGCCAGCAACAGGCGCCTTACGGCCATTACCGCGCCCTCGTCAAGCCAGAACCCACACCAGCACCTGCATGCTCAGCCAGGCGAAGACGCCGGCCAGCACATCGTCGAGCATGATCCCCACACCACCGTGCACATGCCGGTCGATCCAGCGGATCGGCCAGGGCTTGAGGATGTCGAAGAAGCGGAACATCAGGAACCCCGCGAGCAGCCAGAGCCAGCCTTCGGGCACCAGCCACAGGGTAATCCACATCCCGACCATTTCGTCCCAGACGATGCCTTCATGGTCATGCACACGCAAGTCATCGGCGACCTTTCCGCACAGCCAGAAGCCGAACAGCATGGTCAGGCCCAGCAGCAGCCAGTAGCCCCAGTCGGGCAGCATCTGCCACAGCGGCACAAACGGCAACGCCACCAGCGAGCCCCAGGTACCGGGTGCCTTGGGCAGGGTCCCGGAGCCGAAGCCAAAGGCGAGAAAATGCCACGGGTTGCGCCAGACCGAAGGCGGGACCAACTCCGCTGGCACCTGTTTGGGGTGGTCGGTCACGGTGTCTCCCTAAAATGTTGGTAGCCCCGTACGGTCGGGGTGATGTCCTGGCCCTGGCGGTCGTGCAGGCTGACGCCCTGGCCATCGAGCACGCGCCCGACGACATGGATCGGCCAACCGTCCCGCTGCAGGGATGATAGATGCGCCGGCGCCAGGGTAAAGGCCAGCACATAGTCGTCGCCACCGCTCAGGGCAGCGTGCTGCGCGCCGGCATGGCCGAAAAAGCCTAGCAGGGCCGGCGACAGCGGCAGTTGTTCGAGGTCGACCTGCAGGGCGACCTGCGAGGCCTTGGCAATATGCCCGCAGTCGGCCAGCAAGCCGTCGGAGATGTCCAGCGCCGAGCTGGCCTTGCCGCGCAGGGCCTGGCCCAGCGCCAGTTGCGGCGAGGGCGACCAGTAGTGCGCCAGCAGTGGCTCGGCCAGCGCGGCCTCGGCCTGGCGCTCGCCCAGTACCAGCGGCAAGGCGCCGGCAGCATTGCCCAGTTCACCGCCGACGCACAACAGGTCGCCGGCCCGTGCGCCGCTGCGCACCAGGGCCTGCCCGGCCGGAACCCGGCCAAACACGGTCATGGTGATGCTCAGGGGGCCACGGGTGGTGTCGCCGCCGATCAGGCTAAGGCCGCAATGGCGAGCCATGCGGTTGAGGCCCTCGGCATACGCCTGCAACCACTGCGCGCTGACCTCGGGCAAGGTCAACGCCAGGGTAAAGCCGATGGGTGTGGCGCCCATGGCGGCCAGGTCGCTGGCGGCCACCGCCAGGGAGCGTTGGCCGAGCAGCAAGGGCTCGCAGCCCGCGGGAAAATGCACGCCAGCGACCAGGGTGTCGGTCGAGACTGCCAGCTGTTCGCCGGCCGGCAGGTTAAGCAGGGCGCAGTCGTCGCCAATCCCCAGGCCCACGCCTTCGCCGCCCTGCGCGCAGGGCGCGGCGGCGAAGTAGTGGCTGATCAGCTCGAACTCACCCATGGTCCGACAGCGCCGGGATCAGCGCTTGCCCGCCTTGACTTCAGCTTCGCGCAGACGTGGCGCAAGCTTGTCGAGCACACCGTTGACGAACTTGTGGCCGTCGGTGGCACCGTAGACCTTGGCCAGCTCGACGCCTTCGTTGATCACCACGCGGTACGGTACGTCGACGCGCTTGATGAACTCCCAGGTGGACAGGCGCAGGACCGCCAGTTCGACCGGATCGAGTTCTTCCAGCGCCAGGTCCAGGCAAGGCGCCAGTGCTTTGTCGATCTCTTCCTTGATTGCCGGGACCCCGTGGAGGATCTCGCGGAAATAGGCACCGTCGACATCGCTGAAATCGTTATCGACCCGGAACTGCGCTTCGATCTCGTTCAGCGAGTGCTTGGCCATGTGCCACTGATACAGCGCCTGGGTCGCGAGCTGACGAGCTTCGCGGCGCTTGACGCTCTTCGATGGCTTGCCGGCATCGGCTGGCTTGGAATCGCGCGGGTTGAAACGATCGCTTTCGTCGCTAATCACTTGGCCTCCAACTGCGCCAGCAGACTGACCATTTCCAGGGCGGACAGGGCCGCTTCGGCGCCCTTGTTGCCGGCCTTGGTGCCGGAACGCTCGATGGCCTGTTCGATGGAATCGACCGTCAGGACACCGAAGGCCACCGGAACGCCGAACTCCATGGACACCTGGGCCAGGCCCTTGGTGCATTCGCCCGCCACGTATTCGAAGTGCGGGGTACCGCCACGGATCACCGCGCCCAGGGCGACGATCGCGGAGTACTCGCCTTGTTGAGCGACTTTCTGCGCAACCAGCGGGATTTCGAAGGCGCCGGGCGCACGGATGATGACGATGTCGCTTTCGCTGACACCGTGGCGAACCAGGGCATCAACGGCACCGCTTACCAGGCTTTCGACGACGAAGCTGTTGAAGCGGCCAACCACCAAAGCATAGCGACCTTTGGGGGCAATGAAGGTACCTTCGATGGTCTTCAGGGTCATTGCGGGTTTCTCATCTTAAAGAGCGAGGCCGCAATCGGGCGGCCTGCAGGAGGGTTTGGACACGAGCGGCAGGACGACAGCTAAGCCTGTGTCACTCGGAGGGCACGTATTCTACAACTTCCAGATCGAATCCGGATATCGCGTTGAACTTCATCGGCGAGCTCATCAGGCGCATCTTGCGCACGCCCAGGTCACGCAGGATCTGCGAACCGGCACCGACGGTGCTGTAAGTGCTCGGCGTCTTGGCCTGGCTTTCGCCGGCGCTTTCGCGAATGTGTGCCAGCAGCACGTCGCCATCGAGCGGGTGACCAAGCAGCAGCACCACGCCGCTGCCGGCCTCGGCCACCGCGGCCATGGCGGCGCGCAGGCTCCAGCGTCCGGGCTGCTTGACCAGCAGCAGGTCGCGCAGCGGGTCCATGTTGTGCACTCGCACCAGAGTCGGCTCCTCGGCGCGGATGGTGCCCAGGGTCAGGGCCATGTGCACGTCGCCTTCCACCGAGTCGCGGTAGGTCACCAGGTTGAACTGGCCCAGCTCGCTGTCCAGCGGCTGCTCGGAAACCCGCTGAACGGTACGCTCGTGGATCATTCGGTAGTGGATCAGGTCGGCGATGGTACCGATCTTGATGTTGTGCTCGGCGGCGAAGACTTCCAGCTCGGCGCGACGCGACATGGTGCCGTCGTCGTTCATGACCTCGCAGATCACCCCGCTCGGCTCGAATCCAGCCATGCGCGCCAGGTCGCACGCAGCCTCGGTGTGGCCGGCGCGGGCCAGGGTACCGCCGGGCTGGGCCATCAGCGGGAAGATGTGGCCGGGGCTGACGATGTCGTCGGCCTTGGCGTCCTTGGCCGCGGCCGCCTGCACGGTGCGCGCGCGGTCGGCGGCGGAGATGCCGGTGGTGACGCCTTCGGCGGCCTCGATGGACACGGTGAACTTGGTGCCGAAGCCCGAGCCATTGCGTGGCGCCATCAGCGGCAGCTTGAGGGTTTCGCAGCGCTCGCGGGTCATCGGCATGCAAATCAGGCCACGGGCGTAGCGCGCCATGAAGTTGATGTGCTCGGCCTGGCAGCACTCGGCGGCCATGATGATGTCGCCTTCGTTCTCGCGGTCTTCGTCGTCCATGAGGATGACCATTTTGCCCTGGCGGATGTCTTCCACCAGTTCTTCGATGCTGTTGAGCGCCACGCGGCACCCCCTTCTCAGATCAGGATTTCAGGTAGCCGTTGGCGGCCAGGAAACTTTCGGTAATGCCGCTGCCTTTGCTCGGTTCGGCGGCCTTGTCGCCCAGCAGCAGGCGCTCCAGGTAACGGGCCAGCAGGTCGACCTCAAGGTTGACCCGACGACCTGGGCGGTAGTCGGCCATGATGGTTTCAGACAGGGTGTGCGGGACGATGGTCAGCTCGAACTCGGCACCATCGACCAGGTTGACCGTCAGGCTGGTGCCGTCGACGGTGATCGAGCCCTTGTGGGCGATGTACTTGGCCAGCTCCTTGGGCGCGCGCACGCGGAACTGGATGGCGCGCGCGTTATCGCTGCGCGAGACGATCTCGCCAACACCGTCGACGTGGCCGCTGACCAGGTGGCCGCCCAGGCGGGTGGTCGGGGTCAGGGCCTTTTCCAGGTTCACCGGGCTGCCGCTCTTGAGGTCGTCGAAGGCGGTGCACTCCAGGGTTTCGCGGCTGACATCAGCCCAGAAACCATCGCCCGGCAGCTCGACGGCGGTCAGGCAGACACCGTTGACGGCAATGCTGTCACCCAGCTTGACGTCGCCCAGGTCGAGCTTGCCGGTTGCAACGTAGACGCGCACGTCGCCGCCCTTGGGCGTCAAGCTGCGGATGGTGCCGATGGATTCGATGATGCCTGTGAACATGAGTCCTCCTCGAGAACGGGGCTGCGCGGGGCAAGCCTGGAATTATACGCTGCAGGTCGGCACAGGGATCGCAGTGACCCGCCAGTCATCGCCAACCGCGCGCATTTCGATGATTTTCAGGCGCGGCGCTTCGTTCATCCGTGCCAATGGCCAGTCCAGCAGCGGCCGGGCGCTGGAACCGAGGAAGGTGCCGGCGACGAAGAGCTGGTACTCGTCGATCAGCCCCCGTTGGGCAAAGGCCCCGACCAACCCGGCGCCGGCTTCCAGCAGGATCTCGTTGACGCCACGCGCGGCCAGGGCCCGCAGCAATGCCGGCAGGTCGACCTGGCCGTCGTTGCCGGGCAGGCGCAACAGTTCATGGCCCGCCTCGGCATAACGGGGATCCTCGCCAGCGGCGGTGACCACCAGGGCGTGACCTGCCTGGAAGAACGGCGCATCCAGCGGCAGGCGCAGGCGGCCATCGACCAGCACCCGCAACGGCGCACGCGACAACGCCAGGGCGGTGGTTTCGGCGTCCAGGCCCAGTTCGGCGCCACGCACGGTCATCCGCGCGTTATCGGCCAGCACGCTCTGGGCGCTGGTGAGCACCACGCTGGAGCGGGCTCGCAGGCGCTGCACCGCGGCGCGTGCGGCGGGGCCGGTGATCCACTGGCTTTCGCCACTGGCCATGGCGGTACGCCCGTCCAGGCTCATGGCGAGCTTGGCGCGCACATAGGGCAGGCCATGCTCCATGCGTTTGAGGAAACCGGGATTGAGCGCGCGGGCCTCGCCCTCGAGGACGCCGCTGCTGACTTCGATACCCACCTGGGCCAGGCGGCGCAGGCCTTGGCCGGCCACTTGCGGGTTCGGGTCCTGCATGGCCGCGACCACACGCGTTACCCCGGCCTTGACCAGCGCCTCGGCGCACGGCGGGGTGCGTCCATGGTGACTGCATGGCTCCAGGGTTACATAGGCGCAGGCGCCGTGGGCGCGTTCGCCGGCCTGGCGCAGGGCATGCACTTCGGCATGGGGCTCGCCGGCGCGGACATGCCAGCCTTCGCCGACCACCTGGCCATCACGCACGATCACGCAGCCCACGCGCGGATTGGGGTGGGTGCTGTACTGGCCCTTGCGGGCCAATTCCACGGCGCGGGCCATGTAGTGGGCATCGAGGATGGCGGTCTGGCTGGTCATCGTCACTCTTTGGCCGGCTCGCGGGCCAGGCGGTCGATTTCTTCGCGGAATTCGTCGAGGTCCTGGAAACGCCGGTAGACCGAGGCGAAGCGGATATAGGCGACTTCGTCGAGCTTGCGCAGCTCGGCCATCACCAACTCGCCCACGACCAGCGACTTGACCTCTCGCTCGCCGGTGGCGCGCAGCTTGTGCTTGATGTGCGCCAGCGCCGCTTCCAGGCGCTCGACGCTTACCGGGCGCTTTTCCAGCGCGCGCTGCATGCCGGCACGCAGCTTGTCTTCGTCGAAGGGTTGGCGCGTGCCGTCCTGCTTGATCAGCCTGGGCAGGACCAGCTCGGCGGTTTCGAAGGTGGTGAAGCGCTCGCCGCAGGCGACGCATTCGCGGCGGCGGCGCACCTGTTCGCCCTCGGCGACCAGGCGCGAGTCGATGACCTTGGTGTCGTTGGCACCGCAAAACGGACAGTGCATGGTGGCAGGCAACAAAAAAAGGGAGGGCCATGGTAGCGCATCCCACTGGCAAGACAAGCCAAAGGGGTTACCATCCAATGAAATTGCCCCTGAAGGATTTCTCCATGCACCAACGAGCGCTTGTAGTGCTCTGCCTCAGCGCCTTGCTGGCGGCCTGCAGCAGCGACAGATCGAAACCTGAACAGCCTGCCGCCGCGCCCGCGCCCAAGGCGGCGCAGAAGACTGAAGGCCTTGGCCCACTGCCGGCCCACCAGCGCGAACTCAGCGGCACCTTGCTGGAGGTGCCGGTCGGTGCCGAAGTCGAGCTGGCGCTGCTGGTGATCGATGACCGCGGCCGGCCCCAACGTCTTCTGGCCAGCAGCACCCTGACCGGCACCGGCCAGGCCCTGCCCTACCAGCTGCGCTTCAACCCCGAGGCCTTCCCGGCCGGCGCCCGCGTCGAACTGCGCGGCCGTGCCAGCCGCTCCGGGCAACTGATCCTGCACCTCCCCGCCCTGCGCATCAGCCAGGCCCAGACCCAGGCCACCGGCCCGCTGCGTTTCGAAAAGGCGCCCTGAATGCCGCCCGTGCACCTGCAACAGGCCCTCGGTGGCCTGCTGGGCGATGCGCGCCTGGTCGTCAGCGACCTGCCCGAGTGCGCGCTGAAGCTATGGTTGATCGATGCTAAGAACATGGCTCGTGCCTTCAGTCCCGACGAGACCCGGCGCATCCTGCATGAGCCGCCCTACTGGAGCTTCTGCTGGGCCAGTGGCCTGGCCATGGCGCGTTTTCTCGCCGAGCAGCCCGAGTGGGTACGCGGCAAGCGCGTGCTGGATTTCGGCGCGGGCTCGGGCATCGCCGGCATTGCCGCTGCCCGCGCTGGCGCCTCGGAGGTGGTGGCCTGCGACCTGGACCCGCTGGCCCTCGAGGCATGCCGCGCGAATGCTGCGCTGAACGGGGTGAGCCTGGGCTACAGCGAGGATTTTTTTGCCGAGGACGACCGTTTCGACCTGATCCTGGTCGCCGACGTGCTCTATGACCGCGCCAACCTGCCGCTGCTCGACCAGTTCCTCAGCCGCGGGCGCCAGGCGTTGGTGGCCGACTCACGGGTGCGTGATTTCGCTCATCCGCAGTACAAGCCACTGGGTGTGCTCGAGGCGCTGACCCTGCCCGACCTGGCCGAGCCGCACGAATTCCGCCGGGTCAGCCTGTACCACGCCAGTCGCCAGCCTTTATAGTGGTGTCACTCCAGGATTTGCGAGATTCGCGATGAACCAAGACACGCCGTACATTTTCGATGCCAGCGCCGCCAACTTCGATCAACTGGTCATCGAGAACTCTTTCCACAAGCCGGTGCTGGTGGACTTCTGGGCCGAGTGGTGCGCGCCGTGCAAGGCGCTGATGCCGCTGCTGGCGCAGATTACCGAGAGCTACCAGGGCGAGCTGCTGCTGGCCAAGGTCAACTGTGACCTGGAGCAGGACATCGTCGCCCGCTTTGGCATCCGCAGCCTGCCGACCGTGGTGTTGTTCAAGGATGGTCAACCGGTCGACGGCTTTGCCGGTGCCCAGCCGGAATCGGCGATCCGCGCCTTGCTCGAGCCGCACGTGCAACTGCCGGCGCCAGCGGCTGCTTCGCCGTTGGAACTGGCCCAAGCGCTGTTTGCCGACGGCCGCTTCAGCGAGGCCGAGGCCACGCTCAAAACCCTGCTGGCCGAAGACAACAGCAATGCCGAGGCCCTGATCCTTTACGCCCGCTGCCTGGCCGAGCGCGGTGAGCTGGGTGAAGCCCAAGTGGTGCTGGACGCGGTCAAGACCGACGAGCACAAGGCCGCCCTGGCCGGCGCCAAGGCCCAGCTGACCTTCCTGCGCCAGGCGGCCGACCTGCCAGAGGCCGCCGAGCTCAAGAGCCGCCTGGCGCAAAATCCCGAAGACGACGAAGCGGCCTACCAGCTGTGCATCCAGCAACTGGCGCGCCAGCAGTATGAAGCGGCCCTGGATGGCCTGCTGAAGCTGTTCGTGCGTAACCGTGGTTACGAGAACGGCTTGCCGCACAAGGCGCTTCTGCAGGTGTTCGAGCTGCTCGGCAATGAGCATCCGTTGGTGGCGGGATATCGACGCAAGCTGTTTGCGGCGTTGTACTGATCGAGCCCGACGGTAGCCGCTCGCGGAACGCTGTTGCGTTCAAGCCCGCTTGCATCCGAATCGCGTCGATCAGCTGATCACGGGTTCAGCGTTGACTGTGACCGGGCGCGCAGCGGTCGTAGATCGAGCGAACATGATCCGCCTGGCACATCGCGGTTGCAGCCTTTGGGGCCGCTGCGCGGCCCATCGCGGCACGAGGCGCGCTCCCACAGAACAAACGCTAACTCATTGATTTAGCTGAATCTTGTAGGAGCGGCCTTGTGCCGGGGCGCCGGACCGCCGCGAACACCGGCGGAGCCGGTGCCATACACCGCGGTGCCTGCGCCCCGAACGCAAGCATTGGCTCATCCCACCCAGTGATATACCGGCGCATCCGCGCCACTTTCTACCCGCACATTCGCGCTGTGGCGCAGCCGCACCAGCAGGCGCTTGCCAGCCGAGGTGCTTCCCGCCAGTGCCTCCAGGCCTTCCAGCAAGGCTGGCCCGGTGAGCTGCCCGGCCTGGCACAACAGCTCGCACGCTGCTAGCCACTGCCCATCGTCCTGGCGCGGCGCTGCCTGGGCCGTGGGCGGAACCGGAGCCACGACCGCCTCCGCTCCCGGCACCTCCAGCCTATGACCGAGCTGCGCCCACTCCGCAGGGTCCAGCTCGATGGTCAAATCCACCGGCCAGTCGCCTATCTGTCCTCGAATTCTCACGGCACCTTCCTTCCACAGGTTCAGGCTTGTCATGCTCCCATGCCAAGCAGTCATCGCCAAGCGGGCTGGTGCGACAGAGAAAATTTGTTATAACATTACCAAATCTTTCCACGTCCGTCCTGGAGTCGTCCATGCGCCGCCTGTTGCTTGCCTTGCCTTTCGCCCTGTTCCCCCTGGCCGCTGCCCATGCCCACGACGACCATGATCATGATCATGCGCACGGCAGCCTCGGCGCCCATGAGCACGGCGTGGCCAGTCTGAATGTGGCCCTGGATGGCACTACCCTGGAGCTGGAACTGGACAGCCCTGCGATGAACCTGGTCGGCTTCGAGCATGCGGCCAGCAGTGACGCCGACAAGGCCAAGGTCGCCGCCGTGCGCCAGCAGCTGGAGCAGCCGTTGAAGCTGTTCGTCCTCGCTCAGGCCGCGGGTTGCAACGAAACCACCCAGCAATTGCAAAGTCCGCTGTTCGGCAACGCGTCTGCCGCCGATGACGACGACGATGGTCATGCGCATGCCCACGAACACAGCGACATCCACGCCCATTACCAGCTGACCTGCAGTCAGCCCGGCAAGCTTGCTCAACTGGACCTCGCTCCACTGTTCGCCGCCTTCCCAGCCACACAGAAGATCAACGTGCAGCTGATCGGCCCGAACGGCCAGAAAGGCCTGGAAGCCAGCCCCTCCAAGGCCCTGGTCGAGTTCTGAATGAGCCAGCCACTGATCGAACTGCATGATCTGGTCTTTGCCTGGCCCGGCCAGCCGCCCTTGCTGGATATCGCGCACTTTCGCCTGGAGACCGGCGAGGCATTGTTCCTCAAGGGCCCGAGCGGCAGTGGCAAGACCACCCTGCTCGGCCTGCTCGGCGGGGTGAACCGACCGGACCAGGGAAGCGTGCGCCTGCTGGGCCAGGAGCTGGGGGAGCTGAGCCAAGGGGCGCGCGATCGCTTTCGGGTCGACCACACCGGCTACATCTTCCAGCAGTTCAACCTGCTGCCGTTTCTCTCGGTGCGCGAAAATGTCGAGCTGCCGTGCCGCTTCTCGCGCAGCCGTGCCGAGCGCGCCGTCCAGCGCCATGGCAGCATCGACCAGGCGGCAAGCCAACTGCTGGCTCACCTGGGCCTGAGCGACCCCGCCCTGCAGGCCCGGCGCGCCGACAGCCTGTCGATCGGCCAGCAACAGCGAGTGGCCGCCGCCCGTGCCTTGATCGGCCAACCCGAACTGGTGATCGCCGACGAGCCCACCTCGGCGCTCGACGCCGATACCCGCGAAGCCTTCATCCGCCTGCTGTTCGACGAATGCCGCGGCGCCGGCTCCAGCCTGCTGTTCGTCAGCCATGACCAGAGCCTGGCGCCGCTGTTCGATCGTCATCTGTCCCTGGCCGAGCTCAATCGGGCGGCCAGCCCGACCCCGCCCCAGGAGGCCTGATGTACCTGCTCCGCCTTGCCCTGGCCAGCCTGGCCAACCGGCGTTTCACCGCCTTTCTGACGGCCTTTGCCATCGCCCTGTCGGTCTGCCTGCTGCTGGCGGTCGAGCGCGTGCGCACCGAGGCCCGCGCCAGCTTCGCCAGCACCATCAGCGGCACCGACCTGATCGTCGGCGCTCGCTCAGGCTCGGTGAACCTGCTGCTCTACTCGGTGTTTCGCATTGGCAACGCCACCAACAACATTCGCTGGGACAGCTACACGCACTACGCCAAGGACCCGCGGGTCAAGTGGGCGATCCCCATGTCCCTGGGTGACTCCCACCGCGGCTACCGGGTGATGGGCACCACTAGCGACTACTTCGCGCACTATCAGTACGGCCGCAGGCAGCACCTGCAACTGGCGCAGGGCCGTGCCTTTGCTGACGATCCCTTCGAAGTGGTGCTGGGTGCCGAGGTGGCCGAAGCGCTGCACTACCGGCTCGGCGAAAAACTGGTCCTGGCCCACGGCGTGGCCGCGATCAGCCTGGTCAAGCACGACGACAAACCCTTTACCGTGGTGGGCGTGCTCGCGCGCACCGGCACGCCGGTGGACCGCACCCTGCACATCAGCCTTGGCGGCATGGAGGCGATCCACATCGACTGGCACAACGGCATGCCGGCACGCGGCGCCGGGCGCATCAGCGCCGACCAGGCGCGCAGCATGGACCTGCAGCCCAGCGCGATCACCGCCTTCATGCTCGGCCTGAACAGCAAGATCGCGACCTTCAGCCTGCAGCGCGAGATCAACGAATTCAGCAACGAACCGTTGCTGGCAATCCTGCCCGGCGTGGCCTTGCAGGAGCTCTGGAGCCTGATGGGCACTGCCGAACAAGCGCTGTTCGTGGTCTCGCTGTTCGTGGTGCTGACCGGGTTGATCGGTATGCTCACCGCCATTCTTACCAGCCTGAACGAACGGCGCCGGGAGATGGCTATCCTGCGTTCGGTCGGCGCCCGCCCCTGGCATATCGCCGGCCTGCTGGTGCTGGAGGCGCTGGCCCTGGCGGTGAGCGGCATCGTCGCAGGCATAGGCTTGCTGTATGTGGGTATCGCCGTGGCCCAGGGCTATGTGCAAGCCAACTATGGCCTGTACCTGCCGCTGGCCTGGCCGAGCGCTCACGAATGGTCGCTACTGGCCATCATTCTCGGCGCAGCGTTGCTGATGGGCAGCGTGCCGGCCTGGCGCGCCTATCGGCAGTCATTGGCCGATGGCCTGTCCATTCACCTGTGAGAACCTGATATGCCCCGCGTCTTGCTGCTGCTCCTGCTGTTCGTCGTCACGCCGCTGTGGGCCGCGGTGCCGCGCACCCTGGATTGGCCCCAGCTGATCCCCGAGGGTGCGCCGGTCGTCGCGCCGCAGCTCACGCCGCTGCATGACCTTTCGCAACTGTCGGCGCTCGGCGATGCCCTGGCCGCGGAATCGGCGCCGCCCGCCACCCAGCAGGCGCCCGATGCGCCGGTGGTGACGGCGCTGGACGGCCAGCGGGTCAAGCTGCCGGGCTACATCGTGCCGCTGGAGGTCAGCGAGGAAGGCCGCACCACCGAGTTTCTCCTGGTGCCTTACTACGGCGCCTGCATCCATGTGCCGCCGCCACCGTCGAACCAGATCGTGCACATCTTCAGCGAAATGGGCGTTCGCGTCGAAGACTTGTACCAGCCCTACTGGATCGAAGGGCAGCTGCAAGTCAAGGCGACGCGCAGCGAACTGGCCGACGCCGGTTATCAGATGGCCGCCGAGAAAATCTACGCTTATGAGCTGGAATGAGAACTGCGTCCGCTCTAGGGCGCACCTTTCATTGAGCTGAGTCAATTTTTACACCTTTGCAGCTCCGTACCATTGGGCCACAAATTTTTGACGTCCTTTGGGAGCTTCCATGAACAAGTCACTGCTCGGCGCCTCACTGGTTGCCCTGGCGCTCGCAGCCCCTCTTGCCCAGGCCCACCAGGCGGGCGATTTCATCATTCGTTCCGGTGCCATCACCACCGCGCCAAATGAAAGCAGCGGCGACCTGAAACTCGACGGCGCCAAGGTCTCGGGCACCAAGGCCACCCTGGACAGCGACACCCAGCTGGGCCTGGCCTTCGCCTACATGCTCACCGACCACATCGGCCTGGAATTGCTGGCCGCCACGCCGTTCAAGCACACCGTGGGCGTCAAGGGCCTGGGCGGCGGCCTGGATGGCAAGCTGGCCGACATCAAGCAGCTGCCGCCGACCCTGTCGCTGCAGTACTACCCGATGGACGCAGCGTCGAAGTTCCAGCCCTACGCGGGCGTGGGCCTCAACTACACACTGTTCTTCGATGAAGACCTGAGCAGCGCCCGCAAACAGCAGGGCTTCAGCAACATGAAGCTGCAGGACTCGGTGGGCCTGGCCGGTCAGCTGGGCATGGACTACATGGTCACCGACAATCTGCTGGTCAACGCCGCGGTCTGGTACGTCGACATCGACACCAAGGCCACCATCGACGGCCCGACCGCCCTGGGCGTGGGCAAGACCAAGGTCGATGTGGATGTCGACCCGTGGGTCTACATGGTGGGTATCGGCTACAAGTTCTGAGTGCAAGGCGGCCTGACAGGGCCGCCCGCCAAGACGGGAAAAGCGGCGAGCGAATCGCCGCTTTTTTCGTTACTGGGCCTTGCCCAGCAAGCGCGCCAGCCCGTCGACCATCGAGGTCGGTTCGGGGAGGCAAAAACGCGCCAGCAGCCGCTGGTTATCGGCACGCGAGTGGCGGATGTCGCCCGAGCGCGTCGGCCCGTGGCTGATCTGTGGCAGGCTGCCGACCACCTGCTCGAGTGCGGCCAGCAGCTGGTTCAGCGAGGTCGCCTGGTTCAGGCCGATGTTCACCGCGCCCTCTTCCACCTGCTCAAGCTCCAGCGCCTGCAGCATCACCTTCACCAGATCGCCGACATAGAGGAAGTCGCGGGTCTGCTCGCCATCGCCAAACACCGTGATGGGCGTGCCCTGGGTAGCGCGCTCGGCGAAGATGCTGATCACCCCCGAATAGGGCGAGGAAGGATCCTGGCGTGGGCCGAAGATATTGAAGAAGCGGAACACCACCGGCTCCAGGCCATGCTGGCGGCGGTAGAAGTCCAGGTACTGCTCGCCGGCCAGCTTGTCGACCGCGTACGGGGTCAGCGGCGCCTTGGGCGTGTCCTCGCTGATCGACTGGCCTTCGCCATTATTGCCGTAGACCGCCGCGCTGGAGGCGTACAGCACACGGCGGATGCCGCTCAGGCGCATGGCCTCGCAGACATTCAGGGTGCCGATGAAGTTGCTCTGGTGGGTCTTGGCCGGGTCTTCGACCGAAGCCTGCACCGAAGCCACCGCCGCCAGGTGGACCACGGCGTGGCAACCGGCGACGGCCTGGGCGACCAGTGCGGCGTCGGCGACATCACCTTCGATCAGTTGCAGCCGTGGATGCTGCATTTGCAGGTTGCTGCGCTTGCCGGTCGACAGGTCGTCGAGGATACGCACTGTGTAACCTTTCTCCAGCAACGCATCGCTCAGGTGCGAACCGATGAAGCCCGCACCACCGGTAATCAAAATTGGGGAATCAGCCATGACGGTAAAATCTGTCCAGTAGAGGTGGTAAGCCGGCGCGCCAGGCGCGGGGCTTGATACCGAAAGTGTGAAGGATCTTCTTGCAGGCCAGTACCGCGTGTTGCGGTTCCTCGCTGGCATCAGGCCGCGAGGCATGGGCCTGCGGGGTTGGCGCCTGCACGGCCAGCTTGTGCCACTGGGCCGCCTCGCTGAGGATAGCCTGTCCCAGCGCCAGCGGCGTGGTGGCTTCGTTACCGGCGTAATGGTAGGTGCCCCACAGGGGCGCAGCGCAGTCCAGTTGCTTGAGCACCGAGAGGATGACCCGCGCGGCGTCGTCCACCGGTGTTGGGTTGCCGCGCCGGTCGTCGGCCAGGAGCAATTCCTGGGGCTGCTCGGCGCGGGTGAGGAAACGGCCCAGCACGCCATCGATGCTTTCATCCAGCACCCAGCCGAAGCGCAGCATCACATGCTGCGGGCATGTCGCTCGCACGCTCTGCTCGATCCGCCACAGCGCCTGGCCACGCAGGCCCAGCGGCACCGGTTCGTCCTTCTCGCTGTAGGCCGTGGCCCGCGAGCCGTCGAAGACCCGATAGCTCGACGGCTGCACCAGCACGATCTCATGGTACTGGCACAGCTCGGCCAGGCGCTCTACCGCCCGCTCCTGCTGAGCCAAGCGCTGCTCGCTGACCGATTCGGCCTGGAACCAGTCGAAGTAATACGCCAGGTTGATCAGCGCATCCGGGCGAGTGTCGTCCAGCAGCTGGGTCAGGCTGGCCGCATCCCAGCCGTTGTCCGGCGGACGCGGCGCAAGAAAGCCGATGTCTTCCTCGGCCCCGAGGCGAATCAGCGCTTGCCCGAGGGCACTTCCACCACCCAACAGCATCAGGCGCATTCGCATAGAGTCAGCAGATCCGAACAGTTGATAGAGGGAAAGCGAACATTTTGCGGTTTCCAGCCAGGGAAGTCCAACCAAGGGGTTGGATCCAGGCCCCGGGGTCGACCGCGGGGCAATGGTAGCCACAGGCCATGCGGGGCACTCACTCGATCTCGAACAAGCCATTGCTGATCGGCCCGACATCCAGGCGCGCGCGCACGTCGTCGTCGATATGGGGATCGTCGGGACGGTATAGCTTGACCTGGCGGTAGGCGTTGATGCGATTGATCTCGGGGCCCAGGTACTCCCACACCACGCGGGTGCACGCGGGGTTGCGGCGGTCGCCGCTGGACACGCCGGTCTTCAGGCCGTTGAGGCGGGTGATGCGGCTCTTGAAGCTGGGGATGAGGATGGTCTGGCTCATCTCATTGAGGGTCAGCGACTCGTAGTCGATCAGGAACAGGCGGTCCTGCAGCTGGAAGGCCGCGCCCAGGTAACGGCAGCGTACCCAGTCCTCGGCCTGGACGTCGGTGCTGCTGGTGCGCTCCTGACGCTCCTGGCGCTCGAACAGGAAAGTGCCGCGCTCCTCGCGCAGGTGCACCAGCGAGAGCAGGATCGAGCCGGGCACCGACATGCAGTTGGAATATTCGAAGTAATAGCCGCAGTACCGCGACAGGTTGCCCGAGTGTTCATGCAGCGGCCGCAGCAGCTCGGCCAGGGGCTCTCCCTCGCTAGCTTCCGACCCGGCAGGGTTGCGCGCACCGATCAGGCGGGCGAATTGCTCCGCTGGCAAGCCCAGCTCGTACTCCTCGACCCCGAAAAAATCGCCGATGCGCTTGAGGTTGTAGGCCGTGGGGCGGCTTTGCCCGCTCAGGTACTTGTTGAATTGCGCGCGGTTGATCGACAGCTGCCGGCAAACCTCTGAAATAGAGCGGTAATGACTGCAGGCGAGTTTGAGGTTAGCGGCGAGATGTTCGCTCATGGGCATTGTTCCAGGTGATGCGATGGACGCCATTCTAGCATCAGGTCGCATCAACTCAGAGCAATCCGCGAAATTGTAACCTTTCTTGTCATGGCCAACCATGCGCCCCCATCGAAACGCGGTGCGTCGATGCCGCCCGCTCGTCTTTCATGCGAACAATAAGAATCGAGGTGATTCATGCTCGAAACGCTCAACGATTTCCTCTCGGGGAAACTCCTCATCGTGCTGATCGTCGGACTCGGTGGTTACTTCACCCTGCGCTCGCGGTTCGTCCAGTTTCGTCACTTCGGCCACATGTTCGGCGTCTTCAAGGAGTCCCTGCATGGCCAGGCAGGCCAGCTGAGTTCGTTCCAGGCGCTGATGCTGAGCCTGGCGGGCCGGGTTGGCGCGGGCAATATCGCAGGTGTCGGCATCGCCGTGACCCTGGGCGGCCCGGGTGCCGTGTTCTGGATGTGGGTAACCGCGCTGGTCGGCATGTCCAGCAGCTTCTTCGAGTGCACCCTGGCGCAGGTCTACAAGCGCGCCGACGGTGACGGCCTGTACCGCGGTGGCCCGGCCTACTACATCCTGCATGGCTTGAAACTCAAGCCGATGGCCGTGGTGTTCTCGATCCTGCTGCTGGTGACCTACGGTTTCGCCTTCAATGGCCTGCAGTCCTACACCGTCACCCACTCGCTGCAGAATGCCTTCGGCTTCGCCCCGGAACACACCGGCATCGCCCTGGCCGTGCTGCTGGCGATCGTCTTTCTCGGCGGTATCAAGCGGATCGCCTCGGTGTCCGACCTGCTGGTTCCGGTCAAGACCCTGGCCTACATCGGCGTGACCCTGTACGTCATCGGCAGCCAGATCGAACACGTTCCGGCCATGCTCGAAACCATCTTCAAGAGCGCCTTCGGCCTCGACCCTGCCTTTGGCGGCCTGCTCGGCAGCGCCATCGTCATGGGCGTCAAGCGTGGCGTGTTCGCCAACGAAGCAGGCCTGGGCAGCGCGCCGAACGTCGCCGCCGTGGCCGCCGTGCGCCACCCGGGCGCCCAAGGCGTGGTCCAGGCGTTCAGCGTGTTCCTCGACACCTTCGTGATCTGCACCTGCACCGCACTGCTGATCCTGCTCTCGGGCTTCTACACCCCAGGCTTCGAAGGTGACGGCATCGTCCTGACCCAGAACTCCCTGGCCGCGGTGGTCGGTGACTGGGGCCGCCTGTTCGTCAGCGTCGCGCTCTCGCTGTTCGTCTTCACCTGCATCCTCTACAACTACTACCTGGGCGAGACCAGCCTGCAGTTCCTCAGTCGCAACCGCCTGGTGCTGCTGGGCTATCGCGCCCTGGTGCTGGCGCTGGTGGTGTGGGGATCGGTGCAGAACCTGTCCACGGTGTTCGCCTTCGCCGACATCACCATGACCTGCCTGGCCTTCGTCAACCTGATCGCCCTGGCCATGCTGTTCAAGGTCGGCCTGCGGGTCATGCGTGACTATGACGATCAGCGTCGCGCTGGCATCAAGCAGCCGGTCTTCGACTCCGCCAAGTTCGCCGACCTGGACCTGGACCGCGCCGCCTGGCCGGCCCATCCACAGGTTGAAACAGCCGCTGACAAGGCCATCGGCCAAGTCCAGACTCAAGGCTGATATCCTCGCGCCTTCCTGGCCGCCCCTCCGCGGGCGGCCACTTCTCCTCGCTACGGACTGCCCCATGCCCGTCAACAACCTCCTTGTCCTCTACACCGGCGGCACCATCGGCATGCTGGAAACCCCTGCGGGCCTGGCCCCGGCCGGCGGCTTCGACGCACGGATGCGCGAGCATTTTGCGCAAGAGGGCGATGCGCCGCGGTTGAACTGGTCTTTGCGCGAGCTCGATCCGCTGCTCGACAGCGCCAACATGCACCAGGCCAACTGGCTGGCCATGCGCGATGCCATCGTCGAGGCAGTGGCGCGCGACGGTCATGACGGCGTACTGGTGTTGCATGGCACCGATACCCTGGCCTACAGCGCGGCGGCGCTGTCTTTCCTGCTGCTTGGCCTGCCGGTGCCGGTGCTGCTGACCGGCTCGATGCTGCCGGCCGGCGCGCCGCAGAGTGACGCCTGGGATAACCTGAACGGCGCACTGCGGCTGTTCGAGAGCGGCCTGGAGAACGGCGTGCAGTTGTATTTCCATGGCCAGCTGTTGCCGGGCGCCCGAGCCACCAAACTGCGCAGCGAGGCCTTCGATGCGTTCGTCGCCCTGCCGCGTCACCGTCAAGGCGAGCAGGCCGTCACGATCCCGGCGAACCTGGACTACCGCCAGCCGCGCCAGCCGGTGAACCTGGCCGTGCAGCCGGTGTTCCCCGGCCTGCAGGCAGCACACCTGAAGGGGCTACTGGCCAGCGGCGTGCAGGGCCTGGTGCTGGAATGCTACGGCAGCGGTACCGGCCCGTCCGACGACCAAGCCCTGCTAGACGTGCTGCATGACGCCCGCCAGCGCGGCGTGATGATTGCCGCGATCAGCCAGTGTCCCGAAGGGGCCGTGCAGTTCGACACCTATGCCGCCGGCAGTCGTCTACGCGATACCGGCCTGGTCAGTGGTGGCGGGATGACCCGCGAGGCGGCCTTGGGCAAGTTGTTTGCTTTGCTCGGCGCGGGCCTCGACGTGCAGGCGGCCGAACACTGGTTCGCGCTGGACCTGTGCGGCGAGCGGGCGTGACGGCAAGGCAGTGATGGTCTGGCGGGAAGTGGCGGAAGGCAGCGGGAGTCGAACCTGCCCGGGAACGGATGCCGTCCCCAACCGGGTTTGAAGCCCGGCCGCGCCACCGGGCGCGATTGCCTTCCTTGAAATCAGCGCCCGGGCTGCTGGGCCAGGGCATTGTCGGGGCGAATGTGACGCTGGTCGGCGACCCTGCGGGTCAGGCCGATACGGTCGAAGTACTCCAGTATTTGCACCGTGCGCTTGCGACCAATACCCAACATATCGCGAAACGCGGCGACCTGCACTATCGGCGAAGTGGCCGCCTGCTGCAACAGCAGGTCGGCCATCTGTCGAAGCGTCGCCTCTGGGTAGAACAGGTCGCGCACCACCTGGTGCACCAGTCCAAGACGCGCCAGCTTGCGCAGCAGCAGGCGCACCTGTGCCTCGTCGCGCTGTTGCGAGGTCGCCAGGATCCTGACCCACGGCGGGTCGAACGCCCCCTCGACCAGCAAGGGCTGCAACTGCGCCCACAGCATAGTGTCGGCCTCGCTCAGGCGTACCTGGTGATCGGGCAAGTGCAGCCATGGGCCGCTGCTGGCGATCAGGCCCTCGCTCAACAATTCGTCCAGCAGGCTGACAAAGGCGGGACGCTCGAGCGCCAGCGCGGCGAAGCGCCGTAGACGGTCGCGGTCCGGGCCCAACTGGTCCGGCTCCTGCTCATGAAACCGCGCCAACTGCTCCAGCACCTGTTGCCTGAGCGCCTGCCAGCGCGGTTTGGCGAACAGCAACTGCCCTTGGCGCGTAGCGACCGCCAGGGCTTGCGGCGGCAGCTGCCAGCCGCTGCGCAGGCGATTGAACTGGCGCTCCAGGCGCAGCGGGTCCAAACCCGACGGCGCGGCATCAAGCAATGCGGGCAAGGCCTGCTCCAGGTCCTGCGCCTGCGTCAGCACCTGCAGCTGTTGCAGGCGCGTCTCGCTGCGGCGCTGGCGACTCGGCGCAAACGGGTCGAGCACCTTGCCGCCGCCCAGCGTGCGCTCGGCGCGCTGGTCGCGCAGCACCAGGCGATCGCCATGCACCGTTTGCAGCGGGGCATTGAGCAGCAACTGCGCGAACATGCGCTCGCCGCCGTGCAGGCGCTCGGCTTGCAGCAGTGCCACGCGGGCGGTCACGTCCTGGGTGCCAAGGTGCACATGTACCGCGCTGAAATGCTCGAAGGCGCGTGCCTCGCCGGGGAGCAAGGTCATCTCGATATCCACCCGCGAGGTCGGTGCGTGCAGCCAGTCGGACAGCAGCCAGTCGCCGCGGCGGATCTGCTCGAGCGCCAGACGCTCGGCGGTAATGTTCAAGGCCACCCGCTGTCCCGCTTCGGCGACCAGGGCTGCCTGGTTCTGGGCGTGCAGGCCGCGTACCCGCACGGGCTTGCCCGCTTTGCCCAGCAGCAGGATGTCGCCCGCGCTCACCCGGCCGGCCAAGGCGGTGCCGGTGACGACGATTCCCGCGCCGGCCACGGCGAAGGCCCGGTCGATGGCCAGGCGAAAGCCACCGCGCACACTGCGCTGGCGTACCCCGCCCTGAGCGCGCAACAAGGCCTGGCGCAGCGCATCGACACCTGCGCCGCTGAGGCTCGACAGCGGAAACTGCGCGGCGCTGGCATAGGGGCCGGGCGCCAGCAACGTGCTGACCTGGGCCTGTACTTCGGCGACACGCGCCGGCTCGACCCGGTCGCACTTGCTGATCGCCACCAAGGCCTGGGGAATACCCAGCAGCTCGATGATCGCCAGGTGCTCGCGGGTCTGCGGCATGACACCGTCGTCGGCGGCCACCACCAGCAGCACCAGGTCGATGCCCTGGGCTCCGGCCAGCATGTTGTGGATAAACCGCTCATGCCCCGGCACGTCGATGAAGCCGGTCAGCGGCGCCCCTGGCTCCAGCGCGGCGTAACGGTAGCCGAGGTCGATGGTCATGCCGCGCTCACGCTCCTCCTGGCGATGATCACCGGCGTGGCCGGTCAGGGCCAGGAGCAAGGCGGTCTTGCCATGATCGATATGCCCGGCGGTGCCGACGATCACGGCTGAACCGCGCCCAGCTGCAACAGCGGCAACTGCGAAAGCCATTGCGCTTCGTCGTCCAGCTGGCGCAGGTCGAGCCATAGGGCATCGTCATCGATACGTCCCAGGACCGGCACCGGCAGGGCCCGCAATGCCCGCTCCAGCACGTGCAGGCTGCGCCCGCGCAGGCGCTTGGAGACCTGCGGGCGCAGGCACAGGGCCGCGCTGGGCAAGCGCGCCACTGGTTGGCTACCGCTGCCGATCATGCCCAGGGCCGGTTCCGCGCTGACCAGCCACTGCGCGCCGAGCTGGCTGGCCACTGTCGGCGCCAGGCGCTGGGCCTGGGCCATGATCTCGTCCTGCGGTCGGGTCAGCAGGCGCAGGCTCGGCAGGCGCTCGGCAAGACGGTCAGGGTTGCGGTACAGCCCCAGCACCGCCTCCAGGGCAGCCAGGGTCAGCTTGTCGACGCGCAGCGCGCGCTTGAGCGGGTTCTTCTTGATCTTCGCGATCAGTTCCTTGCGTCCGACGATGATCCCCGCCTGAGGGCCGCCGAGCAGCTTGTCGCCGCTGAAGGTGACGATGTCGGCACCCTCGGCCAGGGCCTGACGCACCGTCGGTTCGGCGGGCAGGCCCCAGCGGGTGAGATCGAGCAGGCTGCCGCTGCCCAGGTCCTCGAGCAATGGCAGGCCGTGCTGGTGGGCAATGCTCGCCAGTTCCGCGGTCGGCACCTGGGTGGTGAAGCCTTGAATGCTGTAGTTGCTGCAATGCACACGCATCAGCAAGCCGGTGCGCGGGCCGATGGCAGCCTGGTAGTCGCGGGCATGGGTGCGGTTGGTGGTGCCGATCTCGTGCAGGCGCACGCCGGCCCGGGCCATGATGTCGGGTATGCGGAAGGCGCCACCGATCTCGATCAGCTCACCGCGGGAGATGACCCCTTCCTTGCGCGCACCAAGGCTGTTGAGCGCCAGCAATACGGCGGCGGCATTGTTGTTGACCACGGTGACGGCCTCGGCGCCAGTCAGGTCGCGGATCAGGCCTTCGATGAGGTCGTCGCGGTCGCCACGCTTGCCGGTGGCCAGGTCGAATTCCAGGTTCAGCGGGTAACGGGCGGCCAGTTGCACGGCCTCAATGGCCTCCTCGGGCAACAGCGCGCGGCCCAGGTTGGTGTGCAGCACCGTGCCGGTCAGGTTGAACACTCGGCGTACCTGGCTCTGGCTCAGCAGCGCCAGGCGTTCGCCGGCGCGTCCAGCCAGGACTTCGGGAGCCAGCTCGACGGCGCTGAGCTGACCCAGACGAGTGGGTTCGCGCAGGTCATCGAGCAACTGGCGCAGGGTCGCCAATGTCACGTCACGCCCATGGCGCTCAGTCAGCGCCTGCCAGGCGGGGTGGCGCAGCAGAGTGTCGACGGAGGGCAAACGGGGGGCATTGCTGGCGAGGCTGGAGGACATGCGTACTACCTTCGTCTGGGCCGGTGTCTGTTCTGACCCTATCACGGGCAAGCCTGGCCCCTACAGGATCAGCGTCGATCCTGTAGGGGCCAGGCTTGCCCGTGATAGATTCAACTCGGTTCAGAGTGTAGCCGCTTAGCCCCCACCCGGCGCCAGCATCAGGTTGGGCGCCAGACGCTGGAAGCCCTCCTCGTCCAGCACCATGTCCAGCGCCAGGCTGGCCAGGTCCGCCGACAGCGGTTCGGCCTCGGCATCGTTTTCCAGGTACAGCTGCTTGAGGTAGCTGTGGCACCCCGGGCAGCATTCGGCGCGCAGGGGCGCCTTGTCGGCACGGTGGCGGTCGTCCTCGAAGCTGCTGTAGCGCAGGTCCTTGCTCGCTTCGCAGTACACGCACTTGACCCGCACGACATGCCACTCGCAGGCACACAGCGAACACACCAGATAGCGCAAGCCATTGTGCCGCCCGCGGTTGCGCACCAGGCCGGCCATGGCCGGTGAGCCGCAGCACGGGCACTGGCTCAGGCTAGCACCCGGCTTGACCTCACTGGCAGGCAAGGCCAGCAGCCAATGGCTCCAGGCCGCCTGCAGGGCCGCGCCGATAAAAGGCACCAGCGATGCCGGCACGGCATCGTACTGGCCTGCAAGCAGGGCAATGCCCCAGCCCTTGCGCTGCTGCTCGCTGCTCGCCTGCAACTGCCGCAGCGCCTCGGCCAACGCCTGCCCAGGCGGGGCTACGTAGCGGTCGAGCAAGGCCTGTAACCACGCCAGCCAAGCGCCTTCGCGCACCAGGCTGTCAGCGGCCAATGGCGGCAAGCCATGGCTGATGCACAGGCGCTGACGCTCGGCTTCGATCGGCACCGCGGTCGGGGGCTGTGCCAGCAGCTGTTGCTGGACCCGGCACAGGCTGGCGATCAGCCGCAGATAATCTGCCAGGGCATGGCCCTCGGCCAGCCGTTCCAGGCGCGCGGCGCGCAAGGCGAACAGGTTGTCCGGTGGCAGATGAAGGTACGGTGGCGTGGTCGCCGAGGCCTCTATCTGCCCGGGTTCGAGAATCGTACTCAAGCTGTCATCCTTTTTTACGGGTCGGGCCCTGTGGCGGCTTGTCGCCGGTCACATCCCGGTACCACAACTCATGGTGATGGCGCGCCCAGGCACGGCTGACCCAGCCATGCATCATGGCGCCCACCGAGCCCTTGATCCAGATACCGGCGTAGATATGCACGATGATGCTCAAGACCAGTACGAAGGCTGCCAGCGCATGCAGCACGCTGGCCAGGCGGAGGGTGCTGATGCCGAAATACTGGCTGAACCAGGCCCGCCACATCACCACGCCGCTGACCAGCAGCACCAGCATGCACAGCAGCAGGGTCCAGAACAGCAGCTTCTGTCCGGCGTTGTACTTGCCGATCGCCGGCACGCCCTCGGCCTTGTTGAGCATCACCCGGTCGATGCGGCGCAACCACAGCCGATCGTTGGCCGTAATGAAGTTGGCGCGCCAGAAGCGCACCACCAAGCCAACGAAGAACACGAACATCGCGACGCCCAGGAACGGGTGCAGGATCCGCGTCCAGGGCCCGCCGCCAAACAGGTGGGTCAGCCAGAACAAGGCCGGATGAAACAGCGCCAGCCCCGACAGCCCGGCCATCATGAACAGGATCGCCACCAGCCAATGGTTGGTGCGCTCGTTGGCGGTGTAGCGCAGGATCGGTTTGTCATGGTTCATGGCCGCTGCTCCCCTGGCCCGTCGGGCCTGCCCGGGTCATAGACATGGACCGCCGGGTCCACCTGGTGCACGCTGCTGTCGAGCGGCGCGGGATGCTCGTCCTCCTCCACCCGCTGTGGGCCGACCCGCACATAGTGGAAGAACCCGGCCACCACCGCGGCGCCCATGGCCATCAGCGCCAACGGCTTGCTGATGCCTTTCCACAGCCCCACCAGCGGGCTGATCACCGGCTGGTCCGGCAGGCCGGCATAGATCCGCGGCGTGTCGGCGTGGTGCAGCACGTACATCACGTGGGTACCGCCTACTCCGTCAGGATCGTACAGCCCGGCATTATCGAAGCCCCGTGACTTGAGGTCGACGATACGCTCGGCGGCGTGGTTCTGCATGTCGTCCTTGGTCCCGAAGACGATCGCTCCGGTCGGGCAGGTTTTCACGCAGGCCGGCTCCAGGCCCACGGCCACGCGGTCGGAACACAGGCTGCACTTGTAGGCCTTGTGGTCCTTCTGCGAGATCCGCGGGATGTTGAACGGGCAGCCGGTGATGCAGTAGCCGCAACCGATGCAGTGGTCCTGGTTGAAGTCGACGATGCCATTGGCGTGCTTGATGATCGCCCCAGGACTGGGGCAGGCCTTGAGGCAGCCTGGTTCGGCGCAGTGCATGCAGCCATCCTTTCGGATCAGCCACTCCAGGTTGCCATCGGCCGTCTCGTGCTCGGTGAAGCGCATGAGGGTCCAGGTGTCGGCCGTGAGGTCCTGGGGATTGTCATAAGTACCGTGGTTGTGTCCGACCCCGTCACGCAGCTCGTTCCATTCCGAACAGGCCACCTGGCAGGCCTTGCAGCCGATGCACTTGGTGGTGTCGATCAGCTTGGCGACTGCCTGCTGCTGGCGTATCGAAGGCGGCGCGGTCGTGGTGGCTGAACGGGCGATGATATCTTGGCTAGCCATCAGACTTTCTCCACGTTGACCAGGAACGACTTGGATTCCGGCGTCTGGGTATTGCCGTCACCCAGGAACGGCACCAGGGTATTGGTCAGGTAGCCATGCTGGGTTTCCCCCGTGAAGCCCCAGTGCAAGGGGATGCCGATCTGGTGCACCGTCTGGTTGTTGACCTGCAGCGGACGAATCCGCTTGGTCACCACCGCCACCGCCTCGATGAACCCGCGCTTGCTGCTGACCCGCACCCGGTCGCCCGCCGCGATGCCTTTCTCCCTGGCCAGTACCTCGCCGATCTCGACGAACTGCTCGGGCTGGGTGATGGCGTTGAGGCGGCAGTGCTTGCTCCAGAAGTGGAAGTGTTCGGTCAGCCGGTAGGTGGTCGCCGCGTAAGGGAAGTCCTTGGCCTGGCCAAGGGTCTCCCACACCGAGTCGAATATGCGCCCGGCCGGGTTGCTGGTGGCCTTCTTGTTGGTGGGGTGCAGCGGGTTGATGCCGATCGGGGTTTCGAAAGGCTCGTAGTGCTCGGGGAACGGGCCTTCGGCCATCTTGTCGAGGGCGAAGAAGCGCGCCACCCCTTCGGGGTTCATGATGAACGGGTTCATGCCCTGCTCTGGCGGGACGTCAACCTTGTAGTCCGGCGTATCGGTGCCGCCCCACACCTTGCCGTTCCACCACACCAGCCGTTTCTTCTCATCCCAGGGCTTGCCTTGCGGGTCGGCCGACGCGCGGTTGTAGAGGATCCGCCGGTTTGCTGGCCAGGCCCAGGCCCAGTTCAGGTTCTGCTTCATGCCGAACGGATCGCTGTTGTCGCGCCGGGCCATCTGGTTGCCCAGTTCGGTCCAGCTGCCACAGAAGATCCAGCAACCGGATGCCGTGCTGCCATCGTCCTTGAGCTGGCCGAAACCGGCCAGCTGCTGGCCGGCCTTGAGCTGCGCGCCAGAGGCGTCTGTCTGGTCAATGACGGAGGTGCCGTTGATCTCCTTGGCCAGCTCTTCGGGTGACGGTTCGTCGGCCACCTTGTAGGCCCAGTTGAGGTTCAGCAACGGCTCGGCATAAGCGCCGCCCTCCTCCTGATAGCGCTTGCGCAGGCGCAGGTACAGGTCGCTCATGATGCGCACGTCGGTACGCGTCTCGCCTGGGCCGTCGGCGCCCTTCCAGTGCCATTGCAACCAGCGACTGCTGTTGACCAGCGAGCCGTCCTCCTCGGCGAAACAGGTGGTTGGCAGGCGAATGACTTCGGTCTGGATATCGGCGCTGCTCACGTCGTTGTATGGCCCGACCTTGCGCCAGAACTCCGAGGTCTCGGTGGCCAGCGGGTCCATGACCACCAGCCACTTGAGCTTGCTCAGGGCGGCCGTGACACGGTTCTTGTCCGGCAGGGCAGCGATCGGGTTGAAGCCTTGGCACATGTAGCCGTTGACCTTGCCCTGACCCATCAGGTCGAACATCTTCAGCACGTCGTAGCCTGGGATGTCGAGCTTGGGCAGCCAGTCGTAGCCCCAGCGATTCTCGGCGGTGGCATTGGCGCCATACCAGGACTTCATCAGGCTGACATGGAACTTGCCGTAGTTCTGCCAGTAGGACAGCTGCCCCGGGCGCAGCGGCACGGGCGCGCGCTTGGCGATGTAGGCGTCGTAGTCCTGTTCGGCGTCGCCAGGCAGCGTCAGGTAACCGGGCAAGGAGTTGGAGAGCAGCCCAAGGTCCGTCAGCCCCTGGATGTTGGAGTGCCCGCGCAGGGCGTTGACACCCCCGCCGGGCATGCCGACGTTGCCCAGCAGCAACTGCACCATCGCCGCGCTGCGGATGATCTGCGCGCCGATCGAGTGCTGCGTCCAGCCCAACGCATAGAGAATCGTCATGGTCTTGCCCGGCCGCGAGCAGGTGGCGATCTCTTCCCAGATCTTCAGCATGCTGTCTTGCGGCATGCCGCAGGTCATGCTGGCCAGTTCCGGGGTGTAGCGGCTGTAGTGCTGCTTCATCAATTGGTAGACGCAGCGCGGGTGCTGCAGGGTCGGGTCGACTTGGGCGAAACCATCCTCGCCCATCTGGTAGCCCCAACCAGACTTGTCGCTGTAGGTGCGCTTGTCCGCGTCATAGCCGCTGAACAGGCCGTCCTCGAAACCGAAGCCTTCCTTGACGATGAAGGAAGCGTCGGTATAGGTGCGCACATACTCGTGCTGCAGCTTGTCGTTGCTCAGCAGGTAATTGATCAGCCCGCCCATGAAGGCGATGTCGCTGCCGGTGCGGATCGGCGCGTAGTAGTCCGCCACCGAAGCGGTACGGGTAAACCTGGGGTCGACCACGATCAGCCGCGCCTGGTTGTGCGCCTTGGCCTCGGTCACCCACTTGAAGCCGCACGGATGCGCTTCTGCTGCGTTGCCGCCCATCACCAGGATCAGATTCGCGTTAGCGATATCGGTCCAGTGGTTGGTCATGGCTCCACGGCCGTACGTCGGGGCAAGACTTGCCACCGTCGGGCCATGTCAGACACGTGCCTGGTTATCGAACCCCAGCATGCCGAGTGAGCGGATGACCTTGTGGGTCAGGTAGCCCGCTTCGCTGGAAGCAGCGGAAGCGGCGAGAAAACCGGTAGTGAGCCAACGGTTGACCGTCTGCCCTTGGGCATTCTTTTCAATGAAGTTGGCATCGCGGTCAGCCTTGACCAGCTCGGCCACGCGGCCCATCGCTTCGTCCCAGCTGACCCGCGTCCACTCGGTACTGCCAGGCTTGCGTACCTGCGGATACTGCAGCCGATTGGGGCTGTGGATGAAATCGAGCAGACCCGCGCCTTTGGGGCACAGCGTGCCGCGGTTGACCGGATGGTCGGCGTCGCCTTCGATGTGGATGATGCTCTGGGAGACGTTCTTGCCCGCATCTCCCTGGCTGTACATGATCAGGCCGCAGCCGACCGAACAGTAGGGGCAGGTGTTGCGGGTTTCTTTGGTGTGCGCCAGCTTGAAGTGGCGCACCTGCTCGGCGAAGGCAGGTGTCGGGGCCATGCCCAACGCCGCCAGGCTCGAACCTCCAAGGCCGATTGCAGCGACCTTGAAGAACTGCCGACGGTTGAGGTCCATCGTGCACTCCTGATCAGGTGGTGGACGCCCGGGACATTGCCGGCGCCTCTTGGACTGTCACGGTGGCGGCACATCACGGGCCGCCAAAGGTAAGACTAGCCAAGAATCCTGAAAGTGCGATGACATGGCTCAACGATGCGGAGCGCGGCAGGCAAACAAAAAGGCCCGTAGCGAGGTTACGGGCCTTTTGGTCAGACGTTGGACGACGGACCTAGAACGGAATATCGTCGTCGAAGCTGTCGAAGTCAGGCGCAGGCTGGGCTGCCGGCTGCTGCGGCGCTGGGCGCTGCGGGGCCTGTTGCGGGCGCTGGGCCTGCTGGCGTGGCGCCTGGTTGTAGTTGTTGCCGCCTTGGCCACCACCTTGGTTGCCGCCCTGGTTGTACTGGTTGCCACCGTCCTGGTTCTGCGGACGGCCACCAAGCAGCTGCATGGTGCCTTGCATGTCGACGATGATTTCAGTGGTGTAGCGCTTGATACCGTCCTTTTCCCACTCGCGGGTCTGCAGCTTGCCCTCGATGTAGACCTGCGAACCCTTGCGCAGGTATTCGCCGGCAATTTCGGCCACCTTGCCGAACATCGACACACGGTGCCACTCGGTACGCTCGACCTTCTGGCCAGTCTGCTTGTCGGTCCACTGCTCGCTGGTGGCCAGGCTCAGGTTGGTCACGGCGTTACCGTTGGGCAGGTAGCGAGTTTCGGGATCCTGACCGCAGGTACCGACCAGAATGACTTTGTTAACCCCACGGGCCATAACGTTCTCCTAGGCTTCGCACGCCGCGGAGGTCGGGTTCACCAGACGCTCCAGGGTCGCACGGTCCAAAATTTTCGTATCCAGTTTGATGTAGATGGCGGCTTCGTCTTCCACCACCACGGCGTCGGTCACACCCGGCACGGCCATGAGGCGCTCGGTCAGCCCGGCTTCCCGGACCGCTTCAGGCGTCAGTGGCATGCGCAGGCTGGTCACGTACGGCGGTTCGCGCATGCTCAACGCGACGACCAGCCAGACGAGACACAACCCTGCACAGCCCAGGAACACCGTGCTCAAGCCACCATGCTGGAACAACCAGCCACCGATGATTCCTCCCAGCGCGGCACCCAGGAACTGGCTCGTGGAGTAGACCCCCATGGCCGTTCCCTTGCCGCCGGCGGGCGACACCTTGCTGACCAGCGAAGGCAAGGATGCCTCCAGCAGGTTGAAGGCAGTAAAGAATATCACGGTGCCGGTCACCAGTCCGCGCAAGTTGTCAGCCCATTGCCAGAAGAACACCTCGGTGAGCATCAGCACGCTCACCGCCCCAAGCAACACGCGCTTCATCTTGCGCTTCTTTTCGCCGTAGATGATGAACGGAACCATTGCAAAGAATGAGACGAACAGCGCGGTCAGGTACACCCACCAGTGTTCTTCCTTGGGCAGCCCGCCGCGCTCGACGAAGGCCAGCGGCAGTGCCACGAAGCTGGCCATGAGGATGGCGTGCAGGACGAAGATGCCGACATCCAGGCGCAGCAGGTCGGGATGACGCAGGGTCGGGCCCAAGGCCTGGCGTGCCACGCCGGATTCGCGGTGCTGCAAGGCGCTGTGCGCGCTGGGCACGACAAAGGCGATCAGGGCGATGCCGACCAGGGCCAGGCCCGCCGTTGCGAGGAACAATCCTGATAGACCAAAGGCACGTGTCAGCAGCGGGCCGACGACCATGGCGACAGCGAACGACAAGCCGATGCTCATGCCGATCATCGCCATGGCCTTGGTCCGGTGCTGCTCGCGGGTCAGGTCGGACAGCAGTGCCATCACCGCCGCCGAAATTGCCCCCGCCCCTTGCAGGATGCGACCGGCGATCACCCCCCAGATTGTGTCGGCCTGGGCCGCCAGCACGCTGCCCAGGGCAAAGATCACAAGGCCTGCGTAGATCACCGGGCGCCGCCCGATGCGATCGGAGATCATTCCGAACGGGATCTGCAGCAGCGCCTGGGTAAGGCCGTAGGCACCAATGGCCAGGCCGATCAGCGCCGGCGTCGCCCCGGCCAGGTCCATGCCATAGGTGGCCAGCACGGGCAGGACCATGAACATGCCCAGCATGCGAAAAGCAAAGACCAAGGCCAGGCCGCTTGCGGCGCGGGTTTCGCTGCCACTCATGCGATCGTGGTGGTTGTCGTGCATGGATTAACCTCGTGTGAACCGGCGGGGATTCTATCAGTCCGACTGCTTAACGGCATATACGCGACGCTTTGCCGCGTAATGGCAGCGCGCCGTATACTTCCTTGTTTATGCCCGCCAAGCGAGGCCGCAGTGGACAAGATCCTGATTCGTGGGGCACGCACCCACAACCTGAAGAACATCGACCTGACCCTGCCGCGTGACAAGCTGATCGTCATCACCGGGCTGTCGGGTTCCGGCAAGTCGTCCCTGGCGTTCGATACCCTGTACGCCGAAGGCCAGCGTCGCTATGTGGAATCGCTGTCGGCCTATGCCCGGCAGTTCCTGTCGATGATGGAAAAACCCGACGTCGACACCATTGAAGGCCTGTCCCCGGCCATCTCCATCGAACAGAAATCCACCTCGCACAACCCGCGCTCGACCGTGGGCACCATCACCGAGATCTACGATTACCTGCGCCTGCTCTATGCCCGCGTAGGCACGCCGCGCTGCCCGGATCACGACATCCCGCTGGAGGCCCAGACGGTCAGCCAGATGGTCGACCTGGTGCTGGCCGAGCCCGAAGGCAGCAAGCTCATGCTGCTGGCACCGGTGGTGCGCGAGCGCAAAGGTGAGCACCTGGCGGTGTTCGACGAGCTGCGCGCCCAGGGCTTCGTTCGCGCGCGCATCAACGGCAAGCTGTTCGAGCTGGACGAGTTGCCCAAGCTGGACAAGCAGAAGAAGCACAGCATCGATGTGGTGGTAGACCGGTTCAAGGTCCGCGTCGACCTGCAGCAGCGCCTGGCCGAATCGTTCGAGACGGCCTTGAAGCTTGCGGACGGGATTGCCCTGGTCGCACCGATGGATGACGAGCCCGGAGAAGAGATGATTTTCTCCGCCCGCTTCGCCTGCCCGATCTGCGGCCATGCGATCAGCGAGCTCGAGCCCAAGCTGTTCTCGTTCAACAACCCGGCCGGTGCCTGTCCGACTTGCGACGGCCTGGGGGTCAAGCAATTCTTCGATACCAAGCGCCTGGTCAATGCCGAGCTGACCCTGGCCGAGGGCGCGATCCGCGGCTGGGACCGGCGCAACGTCTATTACTTCCAGATGCTGGGCTCATTGGCGTCGCATTTTCGCTTCAGCCTCGAAAAGCCCTTTGGCGAGCTGTCGGCCGAGCAGCAGAAGCTTCTTCTGCAGGGCAGCGGCAAACAGAATGTCGACTTCAAGTACCTCAACGACCGGGGCGACATCGTCAAGCGTTCGCATCCCTTCGAGGGGATCGTGCCGAACCTGGAGCGCCGCTATCGCGAAACCGAGTCGGCCACCGTGCGCGAAGAGCTGGCGAAGTTTCTCGGCACCCAGCCCTGCCCCGACTGCCGCGGCACTCGTCTACGTCGCGAGGCACGCCACGTCTGGGTGGGCGAAAAAACCCTGCCGGCCGTTACCAACCTGCCGATCGGCGACGCCAGCAACTACTTCAGCGGCCTGAGCCTGACCGGCCGGCGTGGCGAGATCGCCTCGAAGATCCTCAAGGAGATCTGCGAACGCCTGCAGTTTCTGGTCAACGTCGGCCTCGACTACCTCACTCTGGACCGCAGCGCCGATACCCTGTCCGGCGGCGAGGCGCAGCGTATCCGCCTGGCCAGCCAGATCGGTGCCGGCCTGGTGGGCGTGATGTACATCCTCGACGAACCCTCCATCGGCTTGCATCAGCGCGACAACGACCGCTTGCTGGGGACCCTGAACCACCTGCGCGACCTGGGCAATACCGTGATCGTGGTCGAGCACGACGAAGACGCCATCCGCCTGGCCGACTACGTGGTCGATATCGGCCCGGGTGCCGGGGTGCACGGCGGCCGGATCGTGGCCGAGGGTACGCCACAAGAGGTGATGGACCATCCTGACTCGCTGACCGGCAAGTACCTCTCCGGGCGCAAGAAGATCGTCGTGCCCGCCAAGCGCACCCCGCGCAACAAGAAGCTGTCGCTGAAGGTCAAGGGCGCGCGCGGCAACAACCTGCAGAACGTCGACCTGGAGCTGCCGATCGGCCTGCTCACCTGCGTCACCGGTGTCTCCGGCTCGGGCAAGTCGACCCTGATCAATAACACCCTGTTCCCGCTGGCCGCCACGGCGCTGAACGGCGCCACTACCCTCGAGGCGGCGGCCCACACCAGCATCGATGGTCTGCAGCACCTGGACAAGGTAGTCGACATCGACCAGAGCCCGATCGGCCGCACGCCACGTTCGAACCCGGCCACCTACACCGGTATCTTCACGCCGATCCGCGAGCTGTTCGCTGGCGTACCAGAGTCGCGCTCGCGCGGCTACGGCCCGGGGCGCTTCTCGTTCAACGTCAAAGGCGGCCGCTGCGAGGCGTGCCAGGGCGACGGCCTGATCAAGGTGGAGATGCACTTCCTACCGGACATCTACGTGCCCTGCGACGTGTGCAAGAGCAAGCGCTACAACCGCGAGACGCTGGAGATCAAGTACAAGGGCAAGAACATCCACGAGGTCCTGGAAATGACCATCGAGGATGCTCGTGGCTTCTTCGACGCGGTTCCGGCCCTGGCGCGCAAGCTGCAGACGCTGATGGACGTGGGCCTGTCCTACATCAAGCTGGGCCAATCGGCGACGACGCTGTCCGGTGGCGAGGCGCAGCGGGTCAAGCTGTCGCGCGAGCTGTCCAAGCGCGATACCGGCAAGACCCTGTACATCCTCGACGAGCCGACCACCGGCCTGCACTTCGCGGATATCCAGCAACTGCTGGACGTGCTGCACCGCCTGCGCGACCACGGCAACACCGTGGTGGTGATCGAGCACAACCTGGATGTGATCAAGACAGCCGACTGGCTGGTCGACCTGGGGCCTGAAGGCGGCTCCAAGGGTGGCCAGATCATCGCCTGTGGTACGCCGGAAGAGCTGGTGAAGATGAAGCAGTCCCACACCGGGCACTACCTCAAGCCGCTGCTGGAACGCGACCGGGCGTGACCTGGCACGAAAAAGCCCCTGCAGGTGACTGCAGGGGCTTTTTCGTGGAAGCCACCGAGGGAAAATTTACATCTGCGACTGCAGGTAGTTCTCCAGGCCCAGCAACTTGATCAGACCCTGCTGTTTCTCGAGCCAGTAGGTATGATCTTCTTCGGTGTCGTTCAGCTGTACCCGCAAGATTTCGCGGCTGACGAAGTCGTTGTGCAGCTCGCACAGCTCGATGCCTTTGCACAATGCGGCGCGCACCTTGTACTCCAGGCGCAGGTCGGCGGCGATCATCTCCGGCACGGTAGTGCCCACGTCCAGATCGTCAGGGCGCATACGCGGAGTGCCTTCGAGCATCAGGATGCGACGCATCAGGGCATCGGCGTGTTGCGCCTCTTCTTCCATCTCATGGTTGATACGTTCGTAGAGCTTGGTGAAGCCCCAGTCTTCGTACATCCGCGAGTGGATGAAATATTGGTCGCGTGCCGCCAGTTCGCCCGTCAGCAACGTGTTGAGGTAGTCGATTACGTCCGGGTGACCTTGCATCGCCCTGCTTCTCCCTGTGTGAAAGCCATAGTGTGAACCAGGATTATTGCAAGGTCACTGAAAAACACGCAAAAAGATAGAAAAAAGCAGGTAAACGGTAGTGATATTCATTGAAAAACCGCCCAAATGCGGGCGGTTCTTCTTATCATTTCGACTCAGGCGAAGGGTATGCCCAGCAGCTTTGCAACGCCCTCACCGTAGGCCGGATCGGCCCTGAAGAAGTGCTGCAACTGACGCTGCACGACCTCTTCGCTGACACCGGCCATTGCGCCTGCAATATTGCTGATCAAAAGCGCTTGTTGCTCGGCGCTCATCAAACGGAACAGCGCCCCGGCATGGCTGAAGTAATCGGTGTCTTCCCGGTGATCATGACGGTCGGCCGCACCGCTGAGCGCCAGCGCAGGCTCGGCATGCCGTGGCGACTGCTTGGGCGCATCGCTGTAGCTGTTGGGCTCGTAGTTTGGCGCAGCACCGCCGTTGCTGCCAAAGGCCATGGCGCCGTCGCGCTGGTAGGTGTTCACCGGGCAGCGCGGGGCGTTGACCGGCAATTGCTGATGGTTGGTACCTATGCGGTAGCGGTGCGCATCGGCGTAGGCGAACACCCGCCCCTGGAGCATACGGTCCGGCGACAGGCCGACACCCGGGACCATATTGCTCGGACCGAATGCCGCCTGTTCGACTTCGGCAAAGTAGTTCAGCGGGTTACGGTTGAGCACCAATTCACCCACCTCGATCAGCGGGTAGTCCTTCTGCGACCAGGTCTTGGTCACGTCGAAGGGGTTCTCGGCACGCGAGGCTGCTTCGTCTTCGCTCATGACCTGCATGCATACCGCCCATTTCGGGTAGTCGCCGCGCTCGATCGCCTCGAACAGGTCACGCTGGGCGTAGTCGGGGTCGGTTCCCGCCAGGCGAGCAGCGTCCGCTGGCGACAGGTTCTTGATGCCCTGGCGGGTCTTGAAATGCCATTTGACCCAGGTGCGTTGACCTTGGGCGTTTATGAGGCTGTAGGTGTGGCTGCCAAAGCCGTGCATGTGCCGGTAGCCATCCGGAATCCCACGATCGGAAAACAGAATCGTCACCTGGTGCAGCGACTCGGGCGAATGCGACCAGAAGTCCCACATCATCTGCGCACTTTTCAGGTTGCTTTGCGGAAGGCGCTTCTGGGTGTGGATGAAATCAGGGAATTTCAGCGGATCGCGGATGAAGAACACCGGCGTGTTGTTACCGACGATGTCCCAGTTGCCTTCTTCGGTATAGAACTTGAGGGCAAAGCCACGTGGATCGCGCTCGGTGTCAGCCGAACCGCGCTCGCCGCCTACCGTGGAGAAACGCAGGAAGGTCTCGGTCTGCTTGCCGATCTGCTCAAACAGCTTGGCGCTGGTGTAGTGAGTGATGTCACGGGTCACGGTGAAGGTACCGTAGGCACCCGAGCCTTTGGCATGAACACGCCGCTCAGGGATGTTCTCGCGGTTGAAATGCGCGAGCTTCTCGATCAGGTGAAAGTCGTCGAGCAGCAATGGGCCACGGGGGCCTGCGGACCGCGAATTCTGGTTATCGGCGACCGGTGCACCGCTGGCGGTAGTCAGTGTCTTGCTCATGGGCTCTCCTCGTTCAATCTCAGCGTGCCGGCTAAGCGGCTTGAGAGAGAGTATCGATGAGCTGCTTAGCAAGAACAAATTCATTGAATACCTGAGACCAATAGATAATCTCAATTCATGAAGACACAAAAAACCGGACACTAGGCCCGGTTTCTTGTAGCAGACTACTCGTCTTACTCAGCGGCTTCTACAGCACCGCCGACTGGACGATCAACCAGCTCGACATACGCCATAGGGGCGTTGTCGCCAGCGCGGAAACCGCACTTCAGGATACGCAGGTAGCCGCCCTGACGGGTGGCGTAGCGCTTGCCCAGGTCGTTGAACAGTTTGCCAACGATAGCTTTCGAACGGGTACGGTCGAAAGCCAGACGACGGTTGGCGACGCTGTCTTCCTTGGCCAGGGTGATCAGCGGCTCGGCAACGCGGCGCAGTTCCTTGGCTTTTGGCAGGGTAGTCTTGATCAGCTCGTGCTCGAACAGCGACACCGCCATGTTCTGGAACATGGCCTTGCGGTGAGAGCTGGTACGGCTCAGGTGA
>Ga0160433_100256_pt1 | contig 37181 bp, 34 predicted proteins | sample HID1972K_E0MG_FD_108235 | JGI IMG/M metagenome (GOLD analysis project Ga0160433, IMG submission 108235) | Enriched pill bug-associated microbial communities from UW Madison campus, WI, USA - HID1972K_E0 MG | ecosystem: Host-associated > Arthropoda: Insects > Digestive system > Unclassified ...
ACGAACGCATAACCGAGGATCGCGTGAATGATTGCCACGATGATAAGGGAAACCGTCCTTCCGGACGATTGTGACTGGTCAGCATAGGCCATTCAGCAATGACACTCCTTAGCTCAGTGCAGCTACTGTTAACCAGAACGGCGAATCGACGAAATGCCAATAGCACGACGCCTTCCGCGCGATCCCGGTCGCTCGGGCTTCTTATTTTCGCGGCATGTCCTATCGCGGCCTATCGCGTGACGCAAACGCTTTGTTGGCAATGGTCTCATGCGCGCAAAAGCTTATGATAGCGTCCAACCAACGGTTTCGAGGAGAATCAAATATGCCTGACAGGACCCCCTCCCGCCGAAGCCCGCTCCTCCGCCCAGTCATGGCTTCGGCGGCATTGTTTCTAAGCGGAATCGCGTGCGTTTCCCTGCCGGCCGCGGCGCAGGAAGCCGCTACCGTGGCTCCCGCGGGCCTGAGCTATGCGCGCATGGCGGACCTGGTGACGCAATCGCCTGCCGTGGCGAAGGTGGAGGTCCGCTCGATCGTCGCCCTCAAGCCTGAGCGCGCGCCCGATCTCCCGCCCGGCCGGACCAGATTCTTCATCGAAGCCGATACGCTCGGGCTGATTCGCAGCGAAGGCGTGACGGCCCGGAGGATCTCGTTCCTGATCGACGGATCGTCGACCAACGCGCGGCGGCCGGGGCTCAAGGGGCAGATATTCCTCGCCTTCGGGCGCATCGGCAGCCAGGTGAACGAGTTTCAGCTGACCTCCAGCACCGCGCTGATCCCCTGGTCCCCTGCCAATGAAGCGCTCGCCCGCAAGGTGATCGCCGATCTGATGACGCCCGATATTCCGCCGGCGATCACAGGCGTCACCTCCGCCTTCCATGTTCCGGGCGCGATCCTGGGCGAAGGCGAGACGCAGATCTTCCTGCAGACGGCGGATGGCTCCCCGATCTCGCTGTCGGTCATCCGGCGCCCGCAGGAACAGCCGCACTTCAGCGTCTCTCTTGGTGAGATCGTGGATGAGGCAGCCACCGTGCCAGAACGGGACACGATGCTCTGGTATCGCCTCGCCTGCGGATTGCCGGACCAGCTGCCTGCCCTCTCGCTCTCCGAGCTTGGCCGGGCTGATGCGGAATCGGCCAATCGCGATTATAACGCCTTTCGCGAAGCGCTCGGCCCATGTGATCGCACCGCGACCTCCGTACTTTAGGCAAGCTGGGCGTACTTTAAGCGCGCCGGGCTTTCCTCCCGGTTCCAAATCGCTCTATGAGCGGCACCGGCGCGCCAGGGTGTGCGCCGGTGCCGCTATTTGAATCACCACCTGCAGGAACAAATTCATGACCGAAACCGCGACCGCTCCGCTGCGCTTGGCCATCGTCGGCCTGGGAACCGTGGGGGGTGGCGTCATTCGCTTGCTGGAGACCAATCGCGAACTGGTGGCCCGGCGCGCCGGCCGGCCGATCGAGGTCGTCGCCATTTCCGCGCGGGATCGCACCAAGGATCGCGGGATCGATCTCTCGGCATATGAGTGGGTCGACGACATGGCCACTCTGGTCGCGCGCGAGGACATTGACGCGGTCGTGGAGCTGATCGGCGGCTCGGACGGTCCGGCCCTCACGCTTGCGCGCCAGTGCCTGAGCCACGGCAAGCCTTTCGTCACCGCCAACAAGGCGATGATCGCCCATCACGGGCTGGATCTCGCCCGCGAGGCCGAGCGCGCCGGCGCGGCGCTCAAATATGAAGCCGCGGTGGCTGGCGGCATTCCGGTCATCAAGGGATTGCGCGAGGGCGCGGCGGCCAATCGCATCCTGCGCGTCTACGGCATCCTCAACGGCACCTGCAATTATATCCTCTCTACTATGGAGCAGGACGGCAGCGCCTTTGCGGATGTCCTCCAGGACGCGCAGGCCAAGGGCTATGCCGAATCGGACCCCACTTTCGACATCGACGGCATCGATGCGGCGCACAAGCTCTCCATCCTGGCGAGCCTCGCCTTCGGAACCGAAGTCGATTTCGGCTCGGTCGACATCACCGGCATCCGTCATGTGCTGGCGGCCGATATCCGGGAAGCCGCCGCGCTCGGCTTCAGGATCCGGCTCGTCGGCATGGCGGAATGCGAGGCGGAGGATGGCGCGGATGTTGGCCTGTTCCAGCGCGTCCACCCGATGCTGGTGCCTGTCGATCATCCGCTTTCGCATGTCGATGGGGCACTCAACGCGGTCGTGGCGGAAGGCAATTTCGTCGGCCGCCTGTTCTTCCAGGGCGCGGGCGCGGGCGAAGGGCCCACGGCCTCGGCTGTCGTGGCCGACGTCATCGATATCGCGCGCGACGAATGCGGCCCGGCCTTCGCCATGGCCGTCGAATGGCTCCAGCGCCCGGTCAAGGCGGATGCCGGCCAACGGATCGGCCGCGCCTATCTGCGTTTCCAGGTCAGGGATCGGCCGGGCGTTCTGGCCGAGATCACCGCCGCCACGCGCGATGCCGGCGTCTCGATCGAGAGCGTCATCCAGAGGTCGGCCACGGCGGACGATGGCGTCCTGGTGGCGATCGTCACGCATGCGGGCGCCCTCTCCTGCATCGACGATCTCCTGCGCCGCCTCGGCGGATCGGACAGCCTGCTTGGTTCCCCGATGGTGATGCACATCCTCGATTGAGGCCGTCGCGGGATCATCCCTGCCAGGGGCCGGCGAACAGCAGTGTCGAAAATGAGACCGTTCGGACGGCGCATTATCGACATTGCAACATTCCTCGCCTATCGGAAGCGCTCACTCTTTAAGCGCCTCAACCCATAAAGGACACCATAGGATGGGGAAGTCGAATTCCGTCGAAGCCAGTTCAGTTCTCGATCGCGTCCTCGTGCTGGAGATGGTGCGCGTGACCGAGGCCGCCGCCATCGCCGCTTCCAGGCTGGTCGGGCGCGGTGACGAGAAGGCCGCCGATGCCGCTGCCGTGGAAGGCATGCGCAAGGCCTTCGATGGCCTTTACATGGATGGCACCGTCGTGATCGGCGAAGGCGAGCGCGACGAGGCGCCGATGCTCTATATCGGCGAGAAAGTCGGCGGCGCGCCGGGCCGTGGTCCCAAGATCGACATCGCGCTCGATCCGCTGGAAGGCACGACCATCACCGCCAAGGCCGGCCCCAACGCGCTGGCCGTGCTGGCCGCCGCCGAGGAAGGCTGCCTGCTCAACGCGCCCGATGTCTATATGGAGAAGCTGGCGGTCGGCCCCGGCTATCCGCCCGATGTCATCGACCTGAACAAGACCCCGACCGAGAATGTCGAGGCCGTGGCAAAGGCCAAGGGCGTCAAGCCGGCGGACATCATCGTATGCGTGCTGGATCGTCCCCGCCATGAGAAGCTGATCGCGGAACTGCGCGGCATCGGCTGCGGCGTGGTGCTGATCGGCGATGGCGACGTGGCCGGCGTGATCGCCACCACCGATCCGGACACCACCATCGACATGTATATGGGCTCCGGCGGCGCCCCCGAAGGCGTGCTGGCCTGTGCCGCGCTGCGCTGCGTGGGTGGCCAGTTCAACGGCAAGCTGCTGTTCCGCAACGAGGACGAGAAGGCCCGTGCCTACAAATGGGGCATCACCGACCTCGACCGCATCTACAAGCTGGAAGACCTGGCCAAGGGCGATTGCATCTTCGCCGCAACCGGCGTGACTGACGGCTCCCTGCTGGAAGGCGTGAAGATTCTGCGCGGCGGCAAGATGACCACCAACAGCGTAGTCATGCGCGCATCCTCCGGCACTGTCCGCTGGGTCAAGGGCGAGCATCGCGTCAAATCCTGACGCCCCGCCTCCACCGCTATAACGAGCCGCCCGCCTGCCACCAGCAGCGCGGGCGGTTTCGTTTTGGCGGCTATGCGTTCGCCAATAGCCGCCACTTAGTCATCACGTAGCCGCCATATAAGTCGTCACCCCGGGCTCGACCCGGGGTCCAGCTTGTTCTGGCACAAAGGCCGATCAGGCAATCCGCCATGACGGCATTCAGCCACCCCAGCGCCCTGGGTCCATCGGCTGTTTTTGAAGAGAAGCGGGGCCCCGGATCACGTCCGGGGCGACGCCTATGCGGTAGCGGTTGAGGTTGAGGTATATCGCGGTAGCGGCTGAGGCACACAACCGCCTCCGTCTAAAGGCTGACCAGCGCCTACTTCTTCATCCGATAGCCCGTGCGATACATCCAGGCGATGATAGCAAGGCAAACCACCAGCATCCCCGCCACGAAGGCCATCGAAACGCCCATCGCCACATCCCCCTTGCCGAAGAAGGTCCAGCGAAAGCCGCTGATGAGGTAGACCACCGGATTGAACATGGTCGCCGTCCGCCATGGCTCCGGCAGCATATGCACGGAATAGAAGGCGCCGCCCAGGAACGTCATGGGCATCACCACCAGCATGGGGATCACCTGCAACTGCTCGAAGCTCTGCGCCCAGATTCCGAGAATGAAACCGAAGAGGCAGAAGCTGACCGCGATCACCATCATGAAGGCCAGCATCGCCACCGGATGCGCGATCGGCAGATCGACGAAGAGATGCGCGGTCGCCAGGATCACGAGCCCGACAGCCATGGATTTGGTCGCCGCCGCGCCGACATAGGCCAGGATCGTCTCGAAGGCGGAGACCGGTGCGGAAAGCAGTTCGTAGATCGTGCCGCTATATTTGGGCATGTAGATGCCGAAGCTGGCGTTGAAGATGCTCTCCGTGAACATGGACAACATGATCAGCCCCGGCACGATGAAGGCGCCATAGGGAATGCCGTCGATCTCCGTCATGCGCGATCCGATCGCGCTGCCGAACACCACGAAATAGAGCGTCGTCGTGAGCGCCGGCACCACCAGCCCGGTCATCAGCGTGCGCTGGAAGCGATGCAGCTCGAAGCGGTAGATCGCCTTCACGGCATGGAAGTTGAACCCGCTCATGCCCCCTGCTCCCTCTTCGCAGCCGGCCGGTGGACGAGATCCACGAAGATGTCCTCCAGCGAGCTTTCTCGCGTGTTGAGATCCTTGTAGCCGATGCCGAGCGCGCCGAGCTTGCCGAGCAGGGCCGAGATACCCGTCCGCTCGGCCTGGCTGTCGAACACATATTCCAGTTCCAGCCCATCGCCCTCAAGGCTCAGCGCCCAGTCGGAGAGTTCGGCGGGAACGGCTCCAAGAGGCTCGGCGAGCGTGATCCGCAGCGTCTTGCGGCCCAGCTTCGCCATCAGCGTCGTCTTGTCCTCGACGAGGATCAATTCCCCGCCGGTGATCACGCCGACCCGGTCGGCCATGTCCTCGGCCTCCTCGATATAGTGCGTCGTGAGGATGATCGTGGCGCCATTGTCCCGCAATTGCCGCACCAGCGCCCACATGTCGCGGCGCAGCTCTACGTCCACGCCCGCGGTCGGCTCGTCGAGGAACAGCAGGCGCGGTTCGTGGCTGAGCGCCTTGGCGATCATGACCCGCCGCTTCATGCCGCCGGAAAGCTCCTGCACCTTCGCATCGCGCTTGTCCCACAGCGAGAGATCGCGCAGGATTTTCTCGACATAGGCGTCATCGCGCGACTTGCCGAACAGCCCCCGGCTGAACCGCACGGTATCGATCACCCGCTCGAACATGTCCGTCGTCAGCTCCTGCGGCACCAGGCCGACGATGGAGCGGGTCTGCCGATAATCCCGCACGATGTCGTGCCCCGCCACGGCCACGCTGCCGCCGCTCGCGTTGACGATGCCGCAGATGATGGAGATGAGCGTGGTCTTGCCCGCCCCGTTCGGCCCGAGCAGCGCGAAAATCTCGCCTTCCTGGACATCGAGGTCGATGCTGCCAAGCGCCTGATGGCCGCTGGCATAGCGCTTGGTGATTCCACGGACGGACAGGATGGCAGCCATGCAAGCGCGCTAAAGGATCGGGCAGCGAATGCAAGACCGAGCCGGCGCCGGCCCGCCATCCTCTCAATGCAGGCGCATCAAAGCTGTCCTACAGGGTCGGGATCGGCTAGAAACCTCCCTCACAAGTCACTGAAAACAAAACTTTATTTATACTTTGTAGGCGTTGTATGTGCTAACTTCCAGAAGATTGAGGAATACTCATTAAAATAACACCTGTTTTTCAAATACTTACCCGAACCCTCCTCCATTCATCCAGTGAGAAACGGCACATCGGCATGCAAATCGCTGTTCTTATTCCCCGTCGGACGCTCTAGGATTGGTCATGCACTTCGCTCTCGATATCGAACGCTCCCTCACCGGCCGCCCATGGCGGTGGCGCGGGCCGGAACCCGCCGGTAGCGCGGGGTCGCTGATCGATGATCTGCTGCGTGCCCGCGGCTGCCCGCAAGAGTCGCTTGAACGCGAGCGCACGCCCACGATCCGCGCCTTCATGCCGGACCCGTCGATCTTCCAGGACATGGATCGCGCCGCCGAACGCCTCGCCGCCGCCGTCATGGACCGGGAGGCCGTCACCATCTTCGGCGATTATGACGTGGACGGCGCCACCAGCGCCGCCCTCCTCATCCGCCTTCTGCGCGATCTGGGGCTGGAAGCGAGCGCCTATATTCCCGATCGCCTCATGGAAGGCTATGGCCCTTCCGGCGAAGCGCTGGTTGCTCTCGCGCGTCAGGGCTCCAGCCTGGTCGTGACGGTCGATTGCGGCGCGCAGGCTTTTGCAGCGCTGGAAGCCGCGCGCGATGTCGGCCTGGATGTCATCGTCGTCGATCACCACAAATGCGCCGCCGCCCTCCCCTGCGCGCTGGCTCTCGTCAATCCGAACCGACTGGACGAGAGCGACGAAGGCGCCGGCCATGGTCATCTCGCGGCCGTCGGCGTGGCCTTCCTCTTGGGAGTCGCGCTCATCCGCATCCTGCGGACCCGAGGCTGGTTCGCCAATCGCGCAGAACCGCGCTTGCTCGACCTGCTCGATCTGGTCGCGCTGGGCACGGTCGCCGACGTAGCGCCATTGCGGGGCCTCAACCGCGCTTTCGTGGCGCAGGGATTGAAGGCCATGGCCCGGCGTGGGAACATCGGGCTCAATGCCCTGCTTTCGGCAAGCCGTCTGGAACGGGCGCCGCAATGCTCCGATCTCGGCTTCGCGCTGGGCCCGCGCATCAACGCGGGCGGCCGAGTGGGTCGCTCCGACCTCGGCGTGCGGCTGCTCACCACCTCGGACGCCGACGAAGCCGCCATGCTTGCAGCCGAACTCGATCGACTGAACGCCGAGCGCCGGGCCATCGAGGCCTCGGTTCAGGAACAGGCCGAAGAGCTTCTGGCCCAGGCCGGAGATCGCTCCGTCGCGCTCGTGGCGCGCACGGGCTGGCATCCCGGCGTCATCGGCATCGTCGCGGGGCGCCTGAAAGAGAAGACCGGCCGCCCGGCCATCGTGATCGCCGTGGACGAAAATGGCGTCGGCAAGGGATCGGGCCGGTCGATCACCGGCGTGGATCTGGGCGCCGCCATTCTGGCCGCCAAGGATCATGGCCTGCTGGTCGCCGGTGGTGGCCATGCCATGGCGGCCGGCCTCACCATCGAACAGGATCGGCTGGCGGCCTTCAGCGAATTTCTGGATACGCAATTGGGTGACGACATAGCCCGCGCAGCCACCACGCGAGCAATGCTCATCGATCTGCTGCTCGCGCCCGCTGGCCTCACGCCCGAATTGGTTACGCAGATGGAGCAGGCCGGGCCCTATGGGAATGGCTGGCCGGCGCCGCGCGTCGTCGCCGGGCCGGTGCGCGTCATCAAGGCCGATGTGGTCGGCTCCGGCCATGTTCGGGCAATCGTCGGCGGGCAGGACGGCCATTCCTTCAAGGCCATGGCCTTCCGGCAGGCCGAAACGGAACTCGGGCAGACGCTGCTGAATGCCGCGCCCTCGGCGCGCTTCTGGCTGGCTGGCCGTGCCCGCGTCGATGATTGGGGGCCTCGGCCGGCGGTCGAAATTCACGTCGAGGATCTTGCGCTGGCCTGAGCAATGGGCCTTGACCCCGCCGAGCCATCCCCTTAAACGCGCCCTCTCACGGCAGCGGCACCTCAGCCGCCAGCTCAGTGGCCCCTTCGTCTAGCGGTTAGGACGCGGCCCTCTCACGGCTGAAACGCGGGTTCGATTCCCGCAGGGGTCACCAGACATCCAAATTTGATATTCAGAAGTCCTTCCGACCCCGTCATATCAATCAGGATCGCGAGAGACAGATCGATGGGAGCCCCAGACGCCCGGGCGCTCCCTCGACCATTTCTTCCCGCTGGTGCCGTTCAAACCGCCAGTTGCGCGGGCACGACCGGGAGAGACCTGATCCGCTTGCCGGTCGCCGCAAAGATGGCGTTGGCAATGGCGGGGATGACCGGAGGCAATGCCGGCTCACCAAGCCCGGTGACGTCGTTATCCGAGATCACCCATTCCACGACCACGTCCTCCGGCGCATCGATGATGCGGGGTAACGGATAGTCATGGAAGTTCGTGCGATTGGCCGCGCCCTCGTTGAACTCCACCTTCTGGCCGGAGAGGATCTGGCCGATCCCGTCGATCACCGATCCCTGCGCCTGATGCAGCGCGTTGATGGGATTGATGATCTGCCGGCCCACGTCCCCCGCAACCCACACTTTATCGACCTTCACTCCGCCGTTCTTCGCCACGGTCAGGTCCACCACCTCGGCGAAATAACCACGATGGCTGTAATAGAAGCCGAAGCCGCGCCCCTTGCGGACGCCGTCTCCGGCCTCGTCGCCCTCACGACCCTTCCAGCCCGCCATCTCGCATACTTTGTCGATCACCGCGCGGGCACGCGCCGTATCGAACTGCGGCTGGCTGCCATCGGGCGAGCGCCCTTCCGACTTGATGACGCGAGCCTCGCCTAATGTTCGGCGCAGCAGGTCAGGCAAATCCATGCCGCCTGCCAACGCCACTTCATCAAGAAAGCTCTGGAAGACAAAGGACATGGCATTGGAGGTGGGTGCGCGCAAATAACCGGTGGGCACACTGCTTTCCACGACCGATTGCCCGAAAGCAACATGGTCGATGAGTTGGGCTGGAAACTCCGTGTCATGCATATCCGCGCCGGTTCCGGGCTTTCCGCCCTTGCCGACCGTCACGAAATGATCCTTCAGCGCCACCAGATTGCCCGTGCCATCAATTCCTGCGGTGAGACTATGCCAGCCACCGGGCCGGAAGAAATCATGGCGCATGTCATCTGTGCGAGTCCAGATGAGCTTGATCGGCCGGCCGGGCAACGCCCGCGCGATCTGCGCCACCTGCACCATATAATCATTGGAAAGGCGCCGACCAAAGCCGCCACCGATCCGTGTCATATGGATGGTGATGGCTTCCGGTGCCATACCCAGCGCCTGGGAAACGACCCTACGACCGTCCCCCGGCAACTGTGTGGGTGCCCAGAAAACGATCTTGCCGTCCTTATACTCGGCCGTGCAATTCTGCGGCTCCAGCGTGGCATGGCCGATATAGGGATAATCATATTCTGCCGAGACGGTCTTGGCCGCACTGGCCAGCGCCTGATCGGCTTCGCCCTTGGCGAGAATGGAGCCCTCCGGCCCCTGTTCGAACTTGGCGGCCGCGCTCGCAGCGAAGGCGGCGGAGGAATATTGCTTCTGCGCATCCGTCGACCAGACTGGCTTGAGCGCTGCCCGCGCGCGATTGGCTACCCACCAGCTTTCCGCCACAATGGCGATGGCGTCATTGCCTCCAGCAGGATCATACCCGCTGTTGATGGGCACGACAGCAAGCACGCCGGGCACCGCCTTGGCGGCCGTTTCGTCATAGCTGGAGAGCGTGCCGCCATAAGCCGGGCAAGTCTCCAGCGCGGCGTGCAGCAACCCGGGCTTTTGCACGTCGATGCCGAAAAGCGGCTTGCCCGCCACGATCGCGGCAGTGTCGACGCCGGTTTTGGATTTGCCGATGATCTTAAAGCGCGCCGGCTCCTTGAGCGGAACACCGGCAAGTTCAGGCGCAGGCACTTTTGCGGCATCTGCGGCGAGTTGAGCATAGGTCGCGGTGCGATTGCTGCTGGCATGGTGAACAACGCCGCCGGCCGTTGTCAGGGCTTCTTCGGGCACCTGCCAGCGCGCCGCCGCCGCCTTGATGAACATCTGCCGCGCCGCCGCGCCCACCTGCCGCATTGGCATGTAGTTCATTGGCGTGGTGAAGCTGCCGCCTGCGATCTGCAGGCCGTACACCTTCTCGTCCGCGATGGTCGTTTCGGCGATAACCTGCGCCCAATCCACATCAAGCTCTTCGGCAATGAGCATCGGCAGCATGGTCTTCACGCCCTGCCCGACCTCAGGATTCTTCGACCCGATGACGAAACTGTTGTCCGGGTTCACGCGGACATAGGCATTGATGACGATTGCCTTTCCGCCGGCCGTCTGGGCAAGCGCGATCCGGACATCAAAGGCCAGCACGGCCCCGCCGATCAGCGTGACCTTGAGCAGCGAGCGACGATTGAGAGCGGCAGGCGCGTTCATGCTGCGGTTCCTTCTTCGATGCCGGCCGCCTTCTTGATCGCCGAGCGAATGCGCAGATAGGTGGCGCAGCGACAGATATTGCCGGTCATGGCGGCATCGATCTGGGCGTCGCTGGGCTGCGGTGTCTTATCGAGCAGGGCGGTCGCTGAAACAATCTGGCCGGCCTGACAATAGCCGCACTGTGGCACGTCCAATTCAACCCAGGCTTCACTGATCTTCCGGCCGGCCTGCGTGGACGCGACATGCTCGATCGTCGTGATCTGCTTGCCTGTCGCGCTGCTGACCGGCGTAGTGCAGGAACGCACCGCCTGCCCGTCCAGCATTACGGTGCAGGCGCCGCAGAGCGCCATGCCGCAGCCGAACTTGGTTCCGAGTAGATCGAGGTCCTCACGCAGGACCCAAAGGAGGGGCTTTTGTGGATCGGCTTCAACCTGCCGCGTTTCGCCATTGACTGACAGGACAGTGGCCATGCCGTTCCCCTTTCAACTATGCTTATGAAGCCGAACAATGCCGAGGCAATCATGCGGTTGTCAATGGACCGGACACTGCCCTAAGCAGCTTTCCGCTGATCACTTGCACGAAAACAACGCATGATATCGCCGACAACGCAGGAGCCGACTTGAGCGACATAGACGATATTGTCCAAGCGGCGCGAGCGTGGGCGGACATGCCCCTCGCGCTTGCCACCGTAATCGAGGCTTCCGGCTCCGCACCACGCCCGCGCGGGGGACATTTGCTGGTCGCGCAGGATGGGCGTTTTGCAGGCTCCGTCTCCGGCGGTTGCGTGGAGTATGAGATTTTCGCAATGGCCGAACGCACCATCGCCGGAGGCAGCGCGAGCGTGCAGTATTTTGGTAGCGCGGATCCCAATGTCTGGCTGCCCGGCCTGCCCTGCGGCGGCCGGATCGGCGTACTGGTCCAGCCGGTGTCGGCGCAGGCCTTCGCACCGGTTCTATTCGAGCGGATCGCCGCAGCGCGGCAGGCGGGCGAGACGCTGGCGCTTTCGACCGATCTCGATACCGGCCGCACGGTCGAAGGCGCAATGCCGGACCAGTTCGTCAACGTCTACGAACCCGCGCGACGGTTGCTCATCGTTGGCGCGGTGCAGATTGCTCAGGCCCTCTCCGCTATTGCACGCGCAATCGGCTTTACCGTTACCGTCAACGATCCGCGCGAGCGTTTCCTGAGCGCGGAGCGTTTCCCGGACGTGGCCCTGACCGATGTCTGGCCCGACGAAGCGGTCGCTACGTTCGCACCGAATGCGAGCGCGGCGGTGGTCACGCTGAGCCATGACACGAAGATCGACGACCCTGCGCTGATTACCGCTCTCGCGCACCCGACAGGCTATGTGGGCGCACTCGGTTCGCGCGCCAATCAGGCGCGACGGCTCGAACGACTGGGGACGATGGGTGTGGGCGCGGACGATCTCAAGCGTCTCGATGGCCCCGCTGGCCTGCCGATCGGCGGTGTCGGGCCGCAGGAAATCGCCCTATCCATTGCCGCCGGCATGATCGCGACGCTGCGGGATACGGGCTAAGCCATGACGAGCGCAGAAGGCCTTGCCATCGCGCTAATGGCGGCCGGGCGCTCAAAGCGCTTCGGTGAAGAGAACAAGCTGAACACTCCGCTTGGACACCGCCCGCTCATCAATTGGGCAGCGGGCACGGGGCGCTCCATCACCGCGGATCATCATTTCCTCGTCGCGCCGACAGATGCTTCCTTCGATGCCGAAGCGCTCGGCTATCGCCTGCTGGCCAACCCTCACCCCGAACACGGAATGGCCAGCTCCCTCCGGCTCGCGGCTAAGGCGGCCCGGGAGGCAGAGGCGCATGGGCTCCTCATTCTGCTGGCAGACATGCCTTTCATGTCTACGGAACATTTGCGCCGTCTCATCAAGACTTTCGCAGCGGACAACCTGCGCCCGATCTTCTCGGCTGCACCCGGCAAGGTAGCACAGCCCCCCGCCCTGTTTCCCGCAGCCTTTCTTCCAAAGCTCGAAACGCTGGAAGGCGATCAGGGTGCCCGTGTTCTGGCACGCGACAGCCTGCTGATCGAGTGCGAGGCTGACCAACTTTTCGATATCGACACGCTCGCCGATCTCGCTCAGGCACAAGGGCGGGCACATGAACACGCTCGCCACCGGTGAGGATCGGTAAGGTCCTCACTCACGATCGGTTCTCATCCAATCATATCCAGACGCGCTCATAGCGGCGTCCAAGCCCTGTGAGCAGCTCATATTGCGAGAGGCCTGACTGCGCCGACGCGGTCGGCAGGTTGAATTCCAGAGTTAGCCAGTCTCCTTCCCGCAGCGAGGGCGCTTCGGTCACGTCAACGACAATCAGGTCCATCGAAACGCGCCCCAACAACGGCAGGCGCAGATCATCGAGCAGGGCAGCGCCCGTGCCTGAAAAGCTTCGTAGATAACCGTCCGCATAGCCCAAGTTCAGCACGGCGGCCTCACAGGGCCGCTCGGCGACGAACGTAGCGCCATAGCCCACGGATTCGCCGCGACGAATCCGGCGCCGCTGCAGTATCCGGGCTCGGGGCCGCACCACCTGCGCGACGTCAGCCAAAGCCTCCGCACGCGGAATTCCGCCGTAGATCGCCAGGCCGGGACGCGTTAGATCAAAAGCATAATCCTCTCCCAGCAGAATGCCCGCGCTGTTCGCAAGGCTATAACGCTTCGCCGGAATTGTGCTGGCGAGCTGCTGAAACCGGGCTCGCTGAATGCCATTGAGGGAATGCTCTTCGTCCGCGCAGGCCAAATGGCTGCACAGCGTCTCGATCTTCAGGCCGTTCAGCAGATCGGCGCTCAGTTCCTGCCAATCGAGACCGAGACGGTTCATGCCCGTGTCGATCATGACATCGCATGGTCCGCCACCTGCATCCTTCCATCGCATGATCTGTTCGGGAGAATTCAGCACGGGTCGTCCGGGCGAGCCGAGCGCAAATGCCATATCCTCGTGTTGCACGCCGTGCAGGACACTCAATGATGCATCGCCGAGATCCGGCAGCACCTCGGCAGCCTCCGCCCAGGTGGCTACGAAGAAATCGCGGCAACCAGCGATCCGGAGCTGCCGTAGAACCTCGCGGGCTCCCAGGCCGTAGCCATTCGCCTTGATCGCGGCGCCACAGCGCGCTTTCCCGCTCTTGCGTGCCAGCCACTGCCAATTCGACCGGAGAGCCGCACTGTCCAGATGCAGCGCCAGCGGCGCGGGAGGAAGCTCGTTCATCCGCGCGGGGTTAGCCTGCGGCATGGGCTCCGTCGAGACCCTTCCGCTGGCCGAAGCGACATCATGCAAGCTCAGCGACGAACGTGTGCTGATGCGCCGCTGCGGGTGCGAGCTCTTCTGCCAATATGCTCGCGATCCTGTTCGCCGCACGACCATCTCCGAACGGATTGTGCGCGCGCGCCATGACCGCATAGGCGACCGGATCATCAAGCAGAGCGATGACTTCCGCGACGATCCATGCCCGATCGACACCCACCAGTCGCGTCGTGCCGGCTGCTACGCCTTCCGGGCGTTCGGTCGTCTCGCGCATCACCAGAACCGGCTTGCCGAACGAAGGAGCTTCTTCCTGGACGCCGCCGCTGTCGGTCAGCACGAGTTCGCAAGCATCGAGCAGTGCAACGAATGCGGGGTAGTCGAGGGGATCGATCAGCGCGACATTGGAGAGATGCGCCAAGGCAGGAACCATGATCTGACGCACAGCAGGATTGGGATGGACGGGAAAGATTACCGCCACATCCTCCCGCGCGGCGATCTCCCTGATCGCCCCGGCAATGTTCTCCAGGCCATGCCCGAAATTCTCGCGCCGATGGCTGGTAACGGCAATGATCCGCCGTCCCGCGAAACGCGCAAGCACCGGTCCAACTGCGCCCGCCGTGGCCGGACGCGCGCGAAGGAGCGCGCGGGTCGCCAGCAATGCGTCGACCACGGTATTCCCGGTGACGTGAATGCCCGCTTCCGCTCGTCCCTCCGCGCGCAGGGCCGCTGCTGCGGCAGACGTGGGCGCAAAATTGAGATCGGCGATGCAGGCGACCACCCGACGGTTCACTTCCTCGGGCCAGGGATGATGGATATCTCCGCTACGCAAGCCAGCCTCGACATGACCAACCGGAATCCGGCGATAGTAAGCGGCCAGGCTGGCGCACATCGTGGTCAAGGTATCGCCATGCACCAATATGCGGTCCGGCCGCTCGCTATCGAACGCAGCGCCGAGCGCCGGGATCAACCGAGCCGTCAGCACATCGAGGGTCTGCTCCGGCTCCATGATGTCAAGATCGATATCGGGCACGATGGCGGCCATCGCCAGGATCTGATCGAGCAGGCCCCGATGCTGCGCCGTCACGCATACCCTGGTTTCAATGGCCGGAATCGCTCGCAGCGCATGAACCACCGGAAACATCTTGATCGCCTCTGGCCGTGTCCCGAAGACGACCATGACTTTCCGCTTTCCCACCCCGGCTTCCCCACACCTGATCCGTAGCGATCTGCCCCTACAGCATGACCGACGATTTTCCAGTCTCGTCAGACCCGGCCGAGCACATCCACAAGCATATCGTGGAGGGAGCACTGCCCGGTCCAATGCGCTGCTCCCCAACCGCACGCGCGCGCAGCTTCGACATTCCGGGGACGGTCGTCGACAAGAAACAGGTCAGCGGGGGCCAAGCCGGTGCGTTGTTCGATACGGACGAAGAAATCTCTGTTCGGTTTGGCCGCGCCCAGATCGGCAGCGTAATGCATCGCATCGAAGCGCGAGCCGAAATCGAGCACATCCCACAGATAGCGGGCACGCTCATGCTCCTGAAGCGTGGCGAGATGGACCGGCAGACCTCGCTTCCGGAGTGCCTCCACTTCCGCAAGCAAAGGCCGGTTCAGATGAGCGTCCGCCGCGAACCAGTATTCGATGAGCCGCGCGCAATCGAGATGGGGCGCGATCTCGACCAGGACCGGGGCGAGCCGCTCGCGCAGACCCGCCCGGCCATGAATGACATCGTCCCAATGCGGCTTGAAGAAAGCCTCCTGCAAAATGTCAGGCGACAAGCCAAGATCGCGATGGAGATGGACACTCCATCCCGCCGGGTCCGGATGACAGATGGGGACGCCGTCCACATCGAACATTACGGCGGGTCCGGCCAAGGTTCACGCCCCCGGCTTATAGCCGAACGCCTCCCGCGCCAGATCGACCACGGCGGGATCGGCATCGGGCATGTCCATCGGCACATGCTTCTCCAGCATGTCCGCAATGTAAGTGAGCGCGGCGATGCGGGCGGATTTGCGGTCGTTACCGTCGATCACTTTCCAAGGGGCACGCCTGGTATCAGTGTGCTCGAACATGTCCTCGATGGCGGTGAGATAGTCCCCTCGCTTCCCGCGGTTTCGATAATCCTCCGTGCCCGTCTTCCAATGCTTGAAAGGATCGTCCAACCGCTGGGCAAGCTGGCGATCCTGCTCCATTTGCGTGATATGGACGAACAGCTTCACGATGGCGGTGCCGCTATCCACCTGCTGAGCCTCGAATTCATTGATCTCGTCATAAGCGCGCTTCCATTCCTTCTTGGAGCAGAAGCCTTCGACCCGCTCGACCAGCACGCGCCCGTACCAACTCCGGTCATAGATCGCGATGTGCCCGTCAGCTGGCAGCTTGGTCCAGAATCGCCAGAGGAAATGCCGGCCGAGTTCATCCGGCGTAGGCGCGCCAATGGGCCAGACCTGGAAGTAACGCGGATCGAGTAGCGCGGTCATCCGCTTGATGATGCCGCCCTTCCCCGCTGCGTCCCACCCTTCCAGCATGACGACGCTGCGCCGCTGGTGAACGATGTGCGCGACCTGGATCTTCTCCAGCCGCTTTTGCGCCTTGAGCAGCACTTTATCGAAATCGCCCTCGAAATCCGGGCCCTTCTCATAATCGGAAAGCTTGATGGTCATGGGCATCCTTTCCTGCTTGTCGCAAGACTAGAGGCACCGGGCCGCCATGCAAGCCATGACGACAAGAACGGACGCGGTTGGAGACGGGCCGCGACGAATGCCCGATCCGCTTTTCCGGCATCGCGCCGCCCGAAAGGTTACGAAGGTTACGGGGTAACGCATGCAGACTTTTTTCGGCGCCAGGAAAGCGCGGGTCCATGCGGCAAGCATGGCACGGGAAACGGGCTGTAGGACAGCCTCATCGGCTGTCGCACAAGCGCCGAGCTTAAAAGCCGGCTGGATTCCCGCTTTCACGGGAATGACGGGAAGATCGTGAGACGCGCGCTGCGCTCAGCCTTTCTGAGGCTCGACCACGCGGATATGGAGTTCGCGAAGCTGCTTGAGTTCGGCTGGGCTCGGGGCGCTCATCAACAAATCCTCGGCGCGCTGGTTCATCGGGAACAGCGTGATCTCGCGCAGATTCTGAGCACCGCAAAGCAGCATGACGATGCGGTCCACACCCGCCGCCATGCCGCCATGGGGCGGCGCGCCATATTGGAAGGCGCGGTAGAGCCCGCCGAAGCGATCTTCCACATCCTGCTTGCTGAGCCCGACTTTCTCGAAGGCCTTGACCATGAGTTCGGGCGACTGGTTACGGATCGAGCCCGAGGCGATCTCAAAGCCATTACAGACCATGTCATACTGATAGGCCTTGATGGACAGGGGGTCTGCGCCATCCAGCGCTTCCATGCCACCTTGCGGCATCGAAAAGGGATTGTGCGCGAAATCGAGGCTCCTGGCGTCTTCGTCATATTCGTAGAACGGGAAATCCACGATCCAGCACAGTTCAAAGCGATCCTTGTCGATCAGGTCTAGCTGCTCGCCCACACGGATGCGCGCGAGGCCGGCGAGCTTGGCGGCCTGCCCTTCCTTGCCGGCGGCGAAGAACACGCCGTCATTGGGGCCGAGGCCCAGCGCGGCGACGAGCTTCGCCGTGGCCTCCGGTCCGTGATTCTTGGCGATGGGGCCACCCGGCTCGCCATCCTTGATGTTGATGTAGCCGAGGCCGGAAAAACCTTCCGAACGGGCCCAGTTGTTCATCTCGTCGAAGAACTTGCGGCTGCCCGCCCCTGCTCCCGGCGCCGGGATCGCGCGGATCACGCCCCCGCTCTCGACAATGCTGGCGAAGATGCCGAAGCCCGAGCCCACGAAATGCTCGGTGACATCGGTGATGAGGATCGGGTTGCGCAGGTCCGGTTTGTCCGAGCCATATTTGAGCATGGCCTCGGCGTGCGGAATGCGCGGGAAGCTGCCGGCCGACGTCACCGGCTTACCATCCGCGAATGTCTCAAACACCTCCGCGATGACGGGCTCCATGGTGTTCCACACATCTTCCTGCGTGACGAAGCTCATCTCCAGATCGAGCTGATAGAACTCGCCCGGCAGACGGTCGGCGCGCGGATCCTCGTCGCGGAAGCAAGGCGCGATCTGGAAATAACGGTCGAAGCCGGCCACCATCAGGAGCTGCTTATACTGCTGAGGGGCCTGCGGCAGAGCGTAGAATTTGCCTGCATGGATGCGGCTGGGCACGAGGAAGTCGCGCGCGCCTTCCGGCGAAGAGGCGGTAAGGATGGGCGTCGAATATTCGGTGAAGCCCGCGCCTTCCATGCGCCGGCGCATGTCCGAGATGATCTTCGTGCGCTTGACGATATTGGCGTGCAGCGTCTCGCGGCGCAGGTCCAGGAAGCGATAGCGCAGACGCACGTCCTCGGGATAATCCTGCTCTCCCGCGACGGGCAGCGGCAGTTCCTGTGCGGCGGAGAGCACCACGGCCTCGGCGGCGCGCACCTCGATCTCGCCGGTCGGCAGGTTAGGATTGGCCGCTTCCGCCAACCGCGCTTCCACTGTGCCGGTGATGGTGACCACGCTCTCGGGCTTGAGGCTCTCGATCACGGAAAAGACCGGGCCACCCACCTCAGTGACGATCTGTACCATGCCGTAATGATCGCGCAGGTCGATGAACACCAGATCGCCATGATCGCGCTTACGGTGAACCCAGCCGGAAAGCCGGACGGTCTCGCCGGCGTGGCTGGCGCGAACCTCGCCGCAAGTATGAGTGCGATAGGCGTGCATGTTCAACGGCCTTTTATTTTCGCGCCCCTCATTGCGAGGGCGGCAATTGGATGACAAAGACTGACGCGGGTGTTGATGAAGATATGCATTATGCGATCCTCCCAGCCCCGACCGAGCACCGGCCAATAATAAGATCACCTGTCATATGCAAATCCATCCACTGATTACCGACAGCAACACTCTCGCCGCCCTGTGCGAGCGATTGGCGAAGGCCGACTTCGTGGCCGTCGACACCGAATTCATGCGCGAGAACAGCTATTGGCCGGACCCGTGCCTCTTCCAGATCTCCGATGGGAAGGAAGCGGCCGCGATCGATCCGAAGGCGCCCGGCATCGATCTGACGCCTCTGCTCGACCTGCTGGTGGAGAATGAGGACGTGCTCAAGGTCTTTCACGCTGGCGGGCAGGATCTCGAGATCGTCTTCAACCTGACCGGCAAAACGCCCTTTCCCCTGTTCGATACGCAGATCGCCAGCATGGCCCTCTCTCAGGGCGAGCAGATCGGCTATTCCAATCTGGTCGATAGCTGGCTGGGGATTCCTCTCGACAAGGGCGCGCGCTTCACAGACTGGGCGCGGCGACCGCTCGACAAGCGGCAGATCGATTATGCGATTGGCGATGTCACCCATCTGGCCGAGATCTTCCCGCTGATGCTGGAGGAACTGCGCAAGACAGGGCGCGGCGTCTGGCTGGACCAGGAAATGGAGCGGCTGGGCGATCCGACCAATTATGAGGTCAATCCGGGCGAGGCCTGGAAACGGGTGCGCGTCTCCAGCCGCAAGCCGGATGTGCTCGGACGCCTCAAGGCGCTGGCCGCCTGGCGCGAGACGGAAGCGCGGGACAAGAACCTGCCGCGCGGGCGCATCATCAAGGACGAGACGCTGGCCGACATCGCGTCCCATCCGCCGCGCCGACAGGAAGACCTGACCAAGGTCCGCGGCCTTTCGGCAAGCTGGAAAGGCAATGACATCGGCGTGCGGCTGATGGCCGCGCTGGCGGCGGCGGCTCCCCTGCCCCGCGAGGAAATGCCCGAGCGCGACCCCGGCCGGCCGGGGCTGGGCAAGGAAGGCATATTGGTCGCCGACCTGCTCAAGCTGCTGCTCAAGATCCGCTCGCGCGAGATCAATGTGGCCTCGCGACTACTGGCGCGCGCAGACGATCTGGAGATGCTGGCCGCAGGCGTCCGCAATGGCTTGCCGATCCTCGATGGCTGGCGCTACGAGCAGTTCGGCCGGGATGCGCTGGACCTCGTCGAGGGACGGATGGCGTTCGCCGTCCGCGATGGTAAGCTGCTGATGACACGGACGGAGGCCTGACCGATGCACAAGACGACCAGCCTACTTCTCACGCTCGCCCTGCTGCCCGCTTGCGCGGCCACCACGGGGGAAACACCCGTCGCCGGAGGCAGCGGCGGCAAATGCTCGAACGAAGGGCTCGAAAGCTTCATCGGACAGAAGGCGACGGGGGACATCGGCGCGCAGTTGCGAGAGAAGTCCGGCGCGCGGACGCTCCGCTGGGGACCGCCACGCTCGGCCATGACGATGGACTACCGCGAGGACCGGCTGACGGTAGCCTATGATGACGACATGGTCATCGAAAGCGCGCGCTGCGGGTGACGGCACCCAACAACAGGGTTGGGGTTTGCGGCTGATCTTATTGCAATTGATTTCAATGGGATAGATTTACCCTGCGGCGTTGGAATGGCCGTTTCTCCGTTTCTTTGCAACTGGTCGAGCGCCTTTCGCCGCTCCAATTTTGTTGGACCAGACCGGTTCAGCCTATTGGAAGCAACCGTCACCCCGGCGAAGACCTAAATCATGCCGTAGACCCGGCCTCCGCCGGGGGTGGAGGTTCGATCAAGCGATAGAAGGACGTGAGCTCCTGCGAAGGCTGGACCGCTGATGTCCTCCCGTCAGGGTAGCCTGTGAACTGAACGCGGAAGCCCCGCTTCAGGCGTCGAGGAGATGGTCCATGGCCATCGATTGGGCGAGCTGGCGCAGGCGGCGATCGATCGATTCGCCGGCGAGGCAGGCGTAGTCAGGCTCCAGGCGCAACACGACGGCGCCGTTCCGTATCTCCAGCGACGAGCCTTCAAGCGGACCCTCGGCGCCGCCGGAGAGACGCTGGCACAAGCGGATGGCAAGGCCCCATTGCACGGCGCGCCGCAGAAGATCGGCCGGGGCGAGGCTGGCGAGCAGCGGCGGCGTAGCTCCGCCGCCACCGAAATTGGCATGGAGCGCCTGACCGAGCGCAGCCCGCTCAGCCCCGCTGACGCCGACCCAATTGCCTTGCAGTGCGAACTCCATACCACGCTCGGCACGGAACTCGGGATTGGCGCGCCAGCCCACATCGGCCAACAGGCAGGCGGCGAGACGCAGCCGCGCCCATTCCGGCGGATCGTCCCGAAATAGTGGCGCAATCCACCCGCTGATCTTGTCTCCATGGCCAATGAAGCGCCCCTGCGCCTCACCCTCCACGCGCGCGGCGACCAGCAGCGGGTCCTCACGGGCCAGAGCAGGCGGCAGCGCCTCATGCAGGAGACCCTCGCGCAGACCAAAGGCCGACACGGTGAGATGCGACGATGCAAGCCGGTCCACGACCGCGCAGAGCAGATGCGCCGCGTCCGGCAGAGTCGGCACGCGCGCGGCGGTGAGACCGTTCACGGCCTTGAGATCGGCCTTCTGGGCCGCCTCCAGCCATTTGAGAAGCGCGGCCGGCCGGTCCGGCGTCATCTCATACTGATGCAGGATGGGCAGCGAATAGTCGGTGAGATGCATGTCCAGCCGCGCCAGCGACCGCCAGCTTCCACCGATGAGATAGAAAGGCAGGCCCTGCTCGATATCGGCAAGTCCGTTCTCGCGCAGCAGCCGGTCCAGATGCTGGGCCAGCGCCTTGCGGCCCCGCGCACGCACTGCGCCGATGCGGAAGATGCCGAGCGGCAGGGAGATCGGTTTCTCCACACGATCGGGACGCACGCGCACCAACTCCAGGCTGCCGCCGCCCAGATCCCCCATGATGCCGTCCGCGCGGGGCATGCCGGAGAGCAGACCACGGGCCGAGGCCAGCCCCTCCTCCTCCCCGCTCAACACCCGCACCTCCAGGCCCATGCCGGCAGCGCTCTCGATGAGTTCCGCGCCGTTGGCGGCATCGCGCACCGCAGCGGTCGCCACACAGGCCACATGATCGACTCCCATCTCCACGCATAGCCGCGCGAATCGCTCAAGCGCCGAGAGGGCCCGCATCATCGCCTGTTCACCGATGCGCCCAGTGCGGCCCATGTCCGCGCCAAGTCCCGCCATCACCTTCTCGTTGAACAGGACGAACGGAATGCGACGGGGCCCGTCATAGACGACAAGCCGGATGCTGTTCGAGCCGATGTCGATGATTGCCGTGCGGCGGAAATGCGGGCCCCGCAAGGTGGCCTGCATGGGGCGGCGCGCGAGGCGATCAAGCAGGGTCATGCCGCAAGCGCGTCCGCGTCAGCCACGTTCAGAGAGGGACAGCTTGGGCACCGCCCGCGCCGAGCGCCGCGCCGCGCCGCGCCCGGAAAGCGAGGGATTGGTCATAAAATAATGGTGCAGATTGAAGGCCTTCTTGCCCGGCTTCAGGCGGGCATAGCTGCCATCGCTCTGGAGCGCCCAGCTCTGCTCATCATCCAGCAGGTTGGCGACCAGCACCTGATCGAGCACCTGATCGTGAACGGTGGGATTCTCGATAGGCATCATATACTCCACGCGCCGGTCGAAATTGCGGGGCATCCAGTCCGCTGAACTGATGAACACCCGCGCCTGATTATTGGGCAACGTCTTGCCCCGGCCAAAAGCCCAGATACGGCTGTGCTCCAGAAAACGGCCGATCACGGACTTGACCGAGATATTGTCCGACATGCCCGGAACGCCCGGACGCAGGCAGCAGATCCCTCGGATGATAAGCTCCACCTTCACGCCGGCATTGCTGGCCGCATAGAGCTTCTCGATCAGCGCGGGATCGACCAGGCTGTTCATCTTGGCCCATATGGTCCCCGGGTGGCCGGCGCGGGCATGCTCGATCTCATCGTCTATCAGCGCGCTCAGGTCCTCTCGCATGTCCTGGGGCGAGAGGGAGATCAGCTCCATGTGCTGCGGCTCGACATAGCCGGTGATGTAATTGAACACCGCCGCGGCATCACGCCCCGCGCGCGGATCGGCGGTGAAGAAGCTCAGATCAGTATAAATGCGCGCGGTGACGGGATGATAATTGCCGGTGCCGAAATGGCAGTAGGTGCGGAAGCCCTCTGCCTCGCGCCGCACGACCATGGAAATCTTGGCATGCGTCTTCCACTCGATGAAGCCGTAGACCACCTGCACCCCGGCGCGCTCGAGTTGGCTCGCCCAGAGCAGATTCTGCTCCTCGTCGAACCGCGCCTTCAACTCCACTACCGCCGTCACCGACTTGCCGGCCTCGGCCGCATCGATGAGCGCGCGGATGATCGCGGACTGCTTGCCCGCGCGATAAAGCGTCTGCTTGATCGCCACCACATCGGGATCGTCCGCCGCCTGCTTCAGGAAGGCGATGACGACATCGAAGCTCTCATAGGGATGGTGGACGACGATGTCCTTGGCGCGGATGGCTGCAAAGCAATCCCCGCCATATTCGCGGATGCGCTCGGGAAAACGGGGCGCATAAGCGGTAAACTTGAGGTCCGGCCGGTCCTCCTCCACCACATCGGCCAGATCGCCGATGCCCATGAAGCCGTCGATATCCACGACCATGGCCTCATGACCCTGCATCATCGTCTGGAGCTTGATCTCCACCGCCTCGGCCACGCCGCGCTCGATCTCCATGCGGATGATGCGGCCGCGCCGGCGCTGCTTGATGGCGCTGCGATAATAGCGGACGAGATCTTCGGCCTCTTCTTCGATCTCGATGTCGCTATCGCGCAGGATGCGGAACAGGCCGCTGTCGCGCACCGTGAAGCCGGGAAAGAGCAGCGCGGAGTAGCGGCGTACCAGCGCCTCGATGGCGATGTAGCGCGTGTTCTTGCCTGGCACGCGGATGAAGCGCGGCAGGGTGGCGGGCAGGATGACCAGCTCCTGCACCACTTCCTTGTCCGATTCGCGAAGCAGATCGAAAAAGAGGCTCAGCCCCTTGTTGGGGATGAAGGGGAAGGGATGCGCGGGATCGAGCGCCTGGGGCGTGAGGATGGGAAAGACCTGCTCCAGAAAATGCGAGCGCATCCAGGCATCGGCCTTGGCGTCTACAGGCTCCGGGCCGATGACGCTGATCTGCGCGGCGCGCAGGGCGGCATGAAGATCGTGCCAGACTGCCTGCTGCGCGGCCATGAGGGCATCGGCCCGCTCGGCGATCGCCTCAAGCTGCTGCGCGGGCGTGAGCCCATCGACCGAGCGCAATTCCACGCCCTGAAGCTGCTGGCCCTTGAGACCAGCCACACGCACCATGAAAAATTCATCGAGATTGCTGCCCGAGATGGAGAGGAAGCGCAGCCGCTCCAACAGGGGATGGGCGAGGTTGCAGGCTTCCTCCAGCACGCGCTGGTTGAAATTCAGCCAGGAGAGCTCCCGGTTGAAATAACGCGCGCCATTTGCGGCGCCCGCATCCGGAATGGACTGGATCAGATCGGCTTCGGCCACGGTCAGTTCATTCCCTCTTGCGATGGTGCCGGCTGCGGCCCGTCTAGCGCCGCATCGTTACAAAGCCTTTGCCGCGCAAGGGCGACGGAAAGCTTTTGCCCCGTCGCGAGCGAGAGACTGTTGAGGCGGGCAAGCACGTCATCAATCGCTGCATAGCAGCGCTCCGTGCGGCGGGCGAGATAATCCGGGAGATCCGGCGCGAAGGCGGAGCCGGCTCGCTCCAGCCCATGAACGATGAGCGCGGCGGCGACCGCCTCATCCGGCTGGGCAATGCGAGCGATGGCGGCAGTGGCAAGGCGCGTGCGCAGATCAGGCAAGGCGACTCGCCATACCGGAGGCGCCTGTGTGGTGATGAGCAGCAATGGACGGCCGCTGTCGCGCGCCTCGTTCCACAGGTTGAACAGCCGCTCCTCGCTCTCCCGCTCGGCATCGTCCACGAGCATGCCGCCGCTTTCGGCCAGGAACACACCGCCGGCCAGCGAGCGCCCCGACCGGGGCGGCCCGACCAGCAGCGTACAGGGCGAAGGCCAGCGCCGCCAATCACGCAGGAGCGCAAGCGCATCCCCATTCGCGGTGTGGACCAGCAGGCGCTCTGTTCCACCCTGCCCCGACCAGCCGATGGGCAGCGGCAACTGGCTCATTGCCCGCCGCCGCCTTCACCCTCCGCCGGTGGCGGAGCGGCACGGCGCGAGATTCGCAGGCTCGTGCCCGAAATACTGACGGCGAAACCGCGCGATTCGAGTTGCGCGCCCAATTGCTCGGGCGAACCGGTGAACCCGACCTGCATCACCGAGGTCCCGCCAAGCGCAAGGCTGGTGGTGGCGGCCGCGCCGACGCCGGGAATGCCACGCAGCAGCGCCTGTATCTCGCCCACCGAGGCAGCGGTGGGCGTCTCCACCATCAAGGAAAGCGTTGCGCCGCCCGAATCGGCCGGCACGATGCCGAAGAGCGCATCGATATCGCCGGCATTCTCGATCTCGACGGCATTCACCGGTTCCTCGATGACCAGCGACGGGTCCGGCCGCAACACGCCCGCAGAAAGCGCGCGGACGTAGAGCGCATCGATCCGCCCGACCGCCTCGCTCATCATCTTGGGCAGGTCCGCCGGGCTGGCGGCGCGCAGCGTGAAGTCCCCGATATAATTGTTATCCGGCCCATAACGGGCGGTGAAATGACCGGTTATCGGCCCGCCCGGCCAGCTCCGCTCGATGCGGGCGATGGGCATGATGACATCCGCCGCGCCATACAGGTCGAGCAGCACGCGCCACCAATTACGGCCGCGACGGTTGATCTGCCCGGCATTGAGCAGCAGCGAGTCCGGCCCGTCGCCGGCGGTGCGAATATAGTCGATGGCGCTATCCGCGGTGCGGTACTGCGCCCAGGCGCGCTGCCATTCGCTCGGCCGCTCGAAGGTCCCCGGCGTCCCGCTATCCCACAGCACGGGAATCACCAGAAGCGGCGGCGAGCGCCTCATCTGCCCGCTCACCCCGAGCGCCTGGCCGGCGCGCGCACGATCGAACATGACGGATAGCGTGGCGATGTAGCGATTGGGGCCGATCTGCTCCTGCTGCACCTCGATGCCCGAGACGAGCCCATCCAACACGCTGTCCCCCAGCGCGGGGCCATTGCCGCCGTTCGTGCGCTTCCACAGCGATTGCCAGCCGAGCCGCTGGGCAAGCCGCCAGCCGGTGGCGCGCGCGGCATCGGGATTGGGGCCGGCGACATCCACGCGGATATCCCGCACTTCGAAATCGCCATGGGACGCAAGCGGCGCGATGCCGCGCTCCCCCTCGATCTGCGCAATGAGCACGGCCGCGAAGGCCGCCAGAACCAACGCGAACAGGAAATGAATGGGCCGCAGTGAAGGCAGAGTCAGCGTCACGGCGTCCTTTTGGCGGCATTGCTCTGGAAAACCAAGCCCGATTTGGTAAGGGCGGCTGATGGACAGCAAGCACAACGAACCCGCCGCCTATACCTATGCACAGGCCGGCGTGGACATCGCCGCCGGCAATGCGCTGGTACGCGCCATCGCGCCTCTCGCCCGCGCGACCCGCCGACCGGGCGCGGATGCGGACCTTGGCGGCTTCGGCGGCTTCTTCGATCTGAAGGCAGCAGGCTTCCGTGATCCGCTGCTGGTCGCGGCCAATGACGGGGTGGGCACCAAGCTCAAACTCGCCATCGACTCGGGCAAGCATGACACCGTGGGCATCGATCTGGTGGCGATGTGCGCCAACGACTTGATTGTGCAGGGCGCCGAGCCGCTGTTCTTCCTCGATTATTTCGCGACCGGCCGTCTCGACAACGGCGTGGCCGAGCACGTGATCGCGGGAATCGCAGAAGGCTGCAAGCAGGCCGGCTGCGCGCTCATCGGCGGCGAGACGGCGGAAATGCCGGGCATGTATGCCGATGGCGACTATGATCTCGCCGGCTTCTGCGTGGGCGCGGTGGAGCGCGATGAAGTGCTGACCGCCGACAAGGTGGCGGACGGCGACGTGATTCTCGGCCTCGCCTCCTCGGGCGTGCACTCCAACGGCTATTCGCTGGTGCGGCGCCTGGCGGCGGACAAAGCCTGGAAGCTCGACCGCCCGGCCCTGTTCGACAATGAAACCCTGCTGATCGACGCGCTGATGGCACCCACCCGCATCTATGTGAAGCCGCTGCTGCCGCTGGTGCGGGCAGGCAAGGTGCACGCCATGGCGCACATCACGGGCGGCGGGCTGCTGGAGAACATTCCGCGGGTGCTGCCGGCCGGGCTCCACGCGCATGTCGAGGCGGACCTCTGGGAGCAGCCTCGCCTGATGGCCTTCCTCCAGGCACAGGGCAATATCGAGCCGGGCGAGATGGCCCGCACCTTCAATTGCGGAATCGGCATGGCTGTGGTGGTTGCGCCGGGCGACGTGGACGCCGTGACGGTCGCGCTGACCGAGGCAGGCGAGACCGTACATCGCATCGGAGAGATTCGCGCTGGCACCAAGGGCTGCACCGTGCGCGGTTCGGCCGATGCGTGGAGCGCGATGGGGGCATGGGAAGCGGTTCACGAAGGCTGAGGCCATGCCCGGCGCTACCCCGCAACCGATCGCTATTCAGGAGATCGAGGTCGCGCGGGTTTCGGACATCGCGGCGATTCCCTGCGCCTTCGCCGTAGAGCGGATTTTCGATGTCGTTCAGTCCACCGAGCGCGGACTGGACCTTGTCGAGCGGAAGGCAGAAGCGCCTTTCATCAAGGATTATGACGGGATCGCGGGAAACCGTCCGGCTGAATGGGCGGACGAGTTCGACCTTTCAAATTGGGGGCTGCTCATGGCGCTGGAAAGCGCACTGCCAGTCGGTTCCGCTCTCATTGCGTTCGATACACCCGGCCTCGACATGCTCGAAGCCCGTCGGGATCTTGCGGTCATCTGGGATCTCCGCGTTCGGCCGGAGAAGCGCGGACAAGGCATTGGGGCACGGCTCATCAGAGGCGCAGAAAGCTGGGCACTCGCAAGAGACTGCCGGGAGATTCGAGTCGAGACCCAGAATATCAATATAGCCGCCTGCCGATGCTATGCGCGGGCTGGGTTTCACTTGCTACAGGCCAATGCGGGCTTCTATCCCGACCATCCTGACGAGATACAATTGATCTGGACCAAAGCACTGGAGCGCGCCGAGCCATGAGCGAGACGGGAAAAGCCAAAATCGCCGTGATGCTTTCCGGCACCGGGACGACCATGACGTCGTTGCTCTATGCCTCGCGCGTGCCGGATTGCCCTTATGAGATCGTGCTGGTGCTTTCCAACAACCCCGAGGCGCGGGGCCTTGCGGTGGCGGCTGCCGAGGGGATTGCGACCTTCGCGCATAGCCACAAGGGGCTGACGCGCGAGGATCATGAAGCGATCATGCATGCGGAAATCGTGAAGTCCGGCGCCGATTATGTGGCGCTGTGCGGCTATATGCGTATCCTGACAGCGGAGTTCGTCGGGCGGTGGGCCGGACGGATGGTGAACACCCACCCTTCCCTGCTTCCCAAATATCGCGGCCTCGATACGCACCAGCGCGCGCTCGATGCCGGAGACAGCCATGGCGGCTGCTCGGTCCACATCGTGACGCCGGAGTTGGACGACGGGCCGGTGCTCGGCCAGATTCCCGTGGCGATCCTGCCCGGCGATACGGCCGAGACGCTGGCGCAGCGCGTGCTCCATGCCGAATATCAGCTCTATCCCCGAATGCTGGCGAACTATGTGAGCCGCGAGATGGACCCGGACTGGATCATCGCGCGCGTGGGCGAACTGGCTCTGGCGCTGCCGGAGACGGACGCGCGCCCTTCCCATGGCAGCCCCGGCTGGCGCGTGGGCGGCGAGAAATCCGGCAAGTTCTTCGCTTATGTCTCGGTCCGCCATCATGGCGAAGACGCTGTGGCGCTGCTCGTCAAGACTTCCGGCGCGGACGAGATGAACGCGCTGATCGAGGCCGAGCCGGACATCTATTATCGCCCGGCTTATTACGGCGCGAGCGGCTGGATCGCCCTGCGGCTCGACCGACCGGGCGTGGACTGGGATCATGTGGCGGAGTGGCTCGGGAAGAGCTGGCGGGCCGTCGCGCCCAAGCGGCTTACGAAAATGATGGACTTGGCAGACCAGTTCTAAGGCGCGCGGTGATGGGCTTTCGCCCGGTCATCGCGTGCCAATGATCCGCCGGTTGAGCAGGCAAGCAGCGATCCGCTCAGCGCGCCTTCATCATTCCCACCACGGCGCGCAATTGCTGGCAACTCTCTTCTCTTTTCGCCGGCGTGGCTGCGGCAAGCCTGGCCCGCGCCTGGTCGTAACCGGCCTGAAACACCGCCTCGAACTGGGCGCTGGAAACGCCGGCAGCGGTGGCCTGCGACTTCTGCGCCTGCTTGAGATTGCGCAGTTCTTCGTCCGAATAGTCCTGGCAGACTTTGGCGGCCGCATGCATCGCACCGCCCAGTTCAGCAATCTTGAGGACCTGATCCGCTCGCTGAGCCAACAGCGGCTGAACGGGCGTGGCAAGCAGCCCAAGCATCAGGCCTGCCAACAAGGGTATACGCAAATCAGACACTCCTGTTGATCTTCCCGGCGCGCGGGAGGTGCTCGCCGCGGACATTCACCCGCTATCAGGCCTCGGAGAAGGAAATGACGATGCTCGTCTCCTTCGTCTCCTCATCCTGGGAGACGGTGGCGGAAGCCTTCTTGCCATTGCCCTCGGCCGAGAGGATGCCGCCGGTTTCCACGATCATTTCCGACTTCATCTCAAGCCCGCTTCCGGTGAAGCGCTCTTTGTAGAAGTCCACCACCTTGGCGGGCGCATCGGCCGTCGTCAGGACGACATTGGTTCGCTTGACGCCCTCCCGTTCCGAACTCAGCGTGGAGGTGATACGGGCGCCGGGATATTGCGGCGCGAAATCCGGCATCGGCGTGTTCGCGGCGGCATCGCCTTCCGCTACGGACAATGTGCCGCGCTCACCGGAGATGGTAGCGGTGCCGGCCTGCTCGTTGCTCGTATAGGTCGTGCCGCCCAGAGTAGTGGATTCCTCGCCCGATCCGCAGGCGGCAAGGGCGACAAGCCCGATCAACGAAATGGCGCGCTTCATCCTGATTCCTTCATGCGATCCGTTTCTTGAATGGCCCTAATAGTCGGGAACCTGCGGAACGCCGCGCTCCTATCGGAGCTTTTTCGCCGGTGCCATGACGGGCAGGCGGCCAGAGGTGCGGGGTTCGATGAAACGTTTCATGTGCGCGACGGTTGGAAGACTAATCGCCCGGACTCAACCTACCTTGACCTTCGACCATTATAGGTATAGGGGGTATACCTATGTCGCACTTACTGGAAATCGATCCGCAGCTATTGGCCCGCGTCCGGCGAATCGGCGGACAGGTTCGCGCGGTCGAACGAGCATTGGAAACGGACAAGAGCTGCACCGAGATACTCCATCTCGTCGCGGCGGTACGAGGCGCGGTGAATGGCCTGCTCGATGAGATCATTGCCGAGCATCTTCAGGCGCATGTGGCGCACGCCGGGCTGAGCGATGCTGAGCGTGCGCAAGGCGCGGAGGAATTGCTGACGGTGATCCGCCGCTATTCGAAATAGATGGCCCTGACATGAGACGCCGCCCCGCCGACACCCACCCGCCTCGCCCGGACCATGTATTCCTGAGCGAAACCCACGACGAGAATGCCCGGCGGACGCACTGGGTGATCCTGCTGACGGTCGCCGCGATGATCGTCGAGATCGTCGCGGGCTATCTCACCGGATCGATGGCGCTGCTGGCAGACGGGCTCCACATGGCCACCCATGCCGGCGCACTCTCCATCGCCGCGCTTGCCTATGCCTATGCGCGGCGGCACGCCCATGATCCGGCCTACAGCTTCGGCACCGGCAAGGTGGGCGATCTCGCCGGGTTCGCCTCCGCCATGGCGTTAGGATTGTTCGCGCTGGCAATCGGCGTCGAATCCGCGCTGAGGCTGTTCAAGCCCATCCAAGTTGCCTTCGGGGAAGCCACCATCGTTGCGGTCATCGGCCTGCTGGTGAACATCGCGAGCGCCTTCCTGCTCGCGGGCGGGCATGCACATGGCGATCATGGACATGAGCATAAGCACGGGCACGACAACAATCTGCGCTCGGCCTATTTTCACGTGCTGGCCGACGCGCTGACCTCCATCCTCGCGATCGCGGCGTTGCTTGCGGGACGCTATCTCGGTTGGGTGTGGATGGATCCGCTCATGGGTATCGTGGGCGCAGTGGTGATCGCCCGCTGGTCCTGGGGCCTGATGCGCGACACCGCCGCCATTCTACTCGACCGCACGGACGAGCGGCTTGCCGGGCAAGTGCGCGATCTCGTCGAGGCGCCAGGCGACGTGCGGATCGCCGATCTCCATGTCTGGCGTGTCGGACCGCAAGCGCATGCCGCCATCGTCAGCGTGGTCGCTGAGCCGGGCGTGACTGGCGAGGCAGTGCGCGGACGGCTGGCGGCGGTGCGGGAACTGGCGCATTTGAACGTGGAATTGCGATAGAAGGCTGCTTCTCCGGCTTCCCTATCGCGGCCGGGAATCATAATCGATGCGGATGCGGACCCATTCGCCGACCATGACACGCCCGCCCACGCGCGGTGGGCGCACGCGGAATTGCCATGCGGCTGCCAGAATGGCGCGCGTCATGTTCGATCCGGCGGGATATTCATCAACGGCCACGCAATCTTCGACGCGAAAGTCAGGCACGGTGCGACACGCGATCATGCCCCAGCCAGGACCGCGCGCGGTCGAGAGATAGCCCCGCAATTCGTCATCATAGGGCTCGCGATACCATGCGGCGGCATAGAGCGGCTCACCATTCGGCCCCTGCCCGTCAACGCGCTGCGAATCACCCACCGCGCCGATATTTGGGGGACCGGAAACCGCTGGCTTGCGGGTCTGCGCAGGCCGGGCCGGGGGCATTCTGGTGATGTCCGCGGCTGCCATCTGATCGCTCGACAGCTCGACCAGTGGCGGAGGTAATGGCGCTGGCAGTTCTTCGACGGGTTCCGGCTCGTCCGGTGGCGGCGGGGCAGTCTCGGCCGCCCTTTGCGTTTCCGCCGGTTGCGGCTCCTGCGCTTCCGGCTCAGCGGGCGTCGGCGCGGGATCAGGGACGGATTCGATGCTGAATGTAGTGATCGCGCTGTCCTTGTATCGCACGATCGTCGGCCCCAGCGTGAGCAGAGCGAGCACCACGATGCCTTCGAACAGCAAGGCGAGAACCATCGCCACCGCGCGACGTCCGAGCCCGGCGCGAATCCTTTCAGGCAAGGTCAGGAGACCGGAACGGACAGGCTGGGACAACGAACCCCACTATCAATGGCCACACATCAGCGTGTTGGGCGGCGTGTTTGGCCCCACCTACCGGCGCGCATTCTAGGGATGCTGCGTATCCGGATCAAGCTGGATGCCGCGCCCGCCACCCAGCGCCGTCCGGAAGATCAGCGAAAATTGTCGGCGTAAGCCTGTATTTTCAATGTCTTGGGCGGAGTTCTTACCAAGCGATAGTCAATGCCATAGCGATCGGCATAGGCCCGCGCGGCATCCTCGCTGGAAAAGCTCAGCCTCACCTGCTCGCGCGTGTCGCCCGAGCCGGCCCAGCCCATCATGGGATCGGGCTTCTTCGCCTCGGCGGGCTCGAACTCCAGCATCCATGTGTCCGTGCGCGCCTTGCCGGACTGCATGGCGTTCTTGGGTATCTGATAGATCCGGGCGGACATCGACGTTCTTTCCCTTGGGGTGATCGTAATGCCGTCGCCCAAAGGGGGCGGCGCTGTCAAGATCGCTCAGCGGCTTGCGCGATATGGGCGAGGACGAATGCGGCGCGCTCCTCCACCGGCGCAAGCGGCAAAGGCAAGAGATGATAACCAAGGTCGCCATAGACCCGTTCCATCATCCGAAAGGTCGCTGCGGCTTCATCCGCCGACTGCTTGCGCTGCTCATCCTGACCGTAGATCACCGGCCAGTGCGGAGCGATGAACACGACGCGGTTATAGCGATAAGCCTCCGCCGCGCGGCGCACATGAGCGGGCACGGCCAGGCCGCAGAGCATGAGATAGCCCATCACGTCCGGCACGCCGCGATCGGCAATCACCGGGCCCGGCATGGCCGAAGCCTCACGATGCGAGCGCAGTTCCCAGCCCAGCATCTGCTCTGCAAAGGCAGCGCGATCGCTCCATGGCAGCGCCTGCCCGCCGATCGCCACCTGATCCTGAATGATCGCTCGCCCGGCTTCCGACATGGTGGCGACACCGGCCGCCGCGAGATGCGCGATCAGCGTCGATTTGCCTGAACCGGGGCCGCCGGTGATGATAAAGAGATGGTCGCTCATGGGCGTGACCGGCCGGCGCGGGCATCGGCATTCTTGGTCCGCAGCGTCGCGCTGGCTGCGGCGGGATCGTCAGGCCATGGGTGCCTTGGATAGCGCCCGCGCATCTCGCGTGCGACATCGGCCCAGCTTCCCTTCCAGAAGGCGGGCAGATCGCGCGTCGTCTGGATCGGACGGCCGGCCGGCGAGGTCAGCGAGAGGACGAGCGGGATGCGTTCCACGCCGATGACGGGGTGCGCCGTAAGGCCGAACAGCGCCTGCACGCGAAGCTCCACGGTGGGTCCGGCGGGCGCATCATAATCGATGGCATGGCGGCTGCCAGCGGGGCTGGTGAACTCGACCGGCGCGAGCGAGTCGATACGCTGGGTCGCGTCCCAGCCAAGCCGCTGGGTGAGGAGGCCGTGCAGCGCGCCGGGATCGATCGCGCCGAGGCGGCGAGCATTGGCGGGCAGCAGGAGATCGAGCCACTCCTCGGCGTCTGCCAACAAGGCGGCGTCGGAAACGGCGTCGCCTACGCCGGCGAACCCCGCGCGCATCCGCAGCGCCTCGGCCGCCTTGCCCCATGGCAGCAGGTGCAGCCCCTCCTCACGCAGCGCCTGCGCCAGCGCGGCAATGATGGCAGCCCGGTCCGGCGCATCGTCCGGGCCGCTGGAAAGGCGGATCGCACCGAGCCGCCGCTCCCGCAGCGCCTCTACCCCGCCCAGATCCTTGCGCCAGCGCACGAAACGCTTCTCCTCGATACGTCCGGCGGCTGCCGCCATGACGTCATCCTCCGTCACAGCGAGCGCGGAGAGTACTCGTGCGCCGGCCGCGCTGCCCTGAATCTCCCCCACCGCCAGCCAATCCGCGCGCGCCAGCGGATCGGCGGGGTCAAGCCGGAACCCGCGACCGCCTGCGCTGATCCACTGCTCGCCGGTGGCATCGCGGCGACGAGCAATCCGATCCGGGAAGGCGCGCATGAGGCTTCGGGCGAGACTGTGATCGTCGATCCCCCCTTCCGCCTTGCCGCCGACCAGCGCCAGCCAGCGGCGCGCAAGCCCGCGAGCGGCTTCGGCGCGCTGTCCGCGCTCGCGCCGCCAGCCGGCATGGCGCCGGGCGAGATCCACTGAAGGCCCGCCCAATCCACGCTCGGTGAGCAGCACGGCGAGATCGGCAGCGCTCGCGGTCTCGCCCGCCTGCGCGGATGCGAGCAGCATATGGGCAAGGCGTGGCTCCAGCGGCAGATCGGCAATCGCTCGGCCGTGCGAAGTCGCCCTGCCCTCCCCGTCCAGCGCACCCAGCGCGACGAGACGGCGGCGCGCTTCGCTGATCGCGGCGGCAGGCGGGGGATCGAGCCAGCGCAAGGACGCGGGATCGGTCACGCCCCAGACGGCGCAATCGAGCAGCAGGCCGGTAAGGTCGCTTTCGAGGATCTGGGGCGGATCGAAGGGCGGAAGGCCGGCCGTGGCGGCAGCCTCCCACAAGCGATAGGCGATGCCGGGCGCTTGTCGCCCCGCGCGGCCGGCGCGCTGTGTAGCAGCCGCCTGACTCGCCCGCTCCGTGACGAGACGCGTGACCCCGGCGGCAAGATCATGACGCGGCCGGCGAGCAAGGCCGGAATCGACAACGATCCGCACGCCATCGATCGTGAGGCTGGTTTCCGCGATGCTGGTGGCCAGGATGATCTTGCGCATGCCCGGCGCAGCCGATCGCAAGGCCGCGCGCTGCGCAGCGGGATCGAGCGAGCCGTGCAAACGGTGCAGCACGGTGTCCTCCGGCAGAGCGGCCAGCCGCTCGGCCGTGCGTTCGATCTCGCCGACACCGGGAAGGAACGCGAGCACATCGCCTCGCCCTTCCTCCGCAAGCGCGCGGCGGATGGCGGCCGCCATCACGTCCTCAATACGGATTTCGACTGCCCGGCCGATATGGCGCAGGTCGATGGGAAAGCTGCGGCCTTCGCTCTCGATGACGGGCGCGTTCTCCATCAGCGCGGCGAAGCGAGCGCCATCCAGCGTGGCGGACATGGCGACGAGGCGCAGATCCTCGCGCAACCCGGCCTGCGCATCGAGCGCGAGGGCAAGGCCGAAATCCCCCTCCAGACTGCGCTCATGCACTTCATCGAAGAGGACGGCAGCGACGCCGGCAAGCTCGGGATCGGCCTGAATGCGGCGGCGGAAAATGCCTTCCGTCACCACCAGGATGCGCGTGCGGGCGGACTGGCGACTTTCGAGGCGCGTGGCATAGCCGATCGTCTCACCCGGTTTCTCCCCGGCCAGATCGGCCATACGCTCGGCTGCGGCGCGCGCGGCCAGGCGGCGGGGTGAAATCAGCCAGACCTGCCCGCCCCCGACCCACGGCTCTGCGAGCAGCGCGGGCGCCATCATCGTCGTCTTGCCCGCGCCCGGAGGGGCCACCAGCACGGCACTCGAACCGGCTCGCAGGGCGGCGAGTAGATCGGGCAGGACGGCGTGGATGGGAAGCGTCATTGTATTGCCCCTATAATCTGTGCCAGCGGCAGGAAAGCCTCCAGGGGCTATCAAAAGGGGGATTCGGTCATGAGATTTGCAGCCACGCCGCTCATCGCATTCGCTATTTTCAGCAGTATGGCCATCACGCCCGCCACTGCACAGGCACCGACAGTGAGCGCCGCGCCCGCCAGCCCGCATATCGCGGCCTTCTTCGACCTGCTGAAAACCGGCGACGCCGACAAGGCCGTGACGTCCGTTCTGGAGACCTCGCTGCTCTGGGAGAATCGCATGGGAGTGAAGGAGCAGATGGTGGCGCAGATCGATGCCGCCGGCAAAATCTATGGCCCCTTCCTGTCCTACGAATGCCAGCCCGCCTTGCGGACTGGCACGCTTGTCGTGCGGCAATATTGTCTTGCTCAACACCGGCAGATGGTCGTGCGCTGGCAATTCGATCTGGCGAAGCTGCCGGATGGATGGTCGGTCGCCTATTTCGGCTTCAACGATCAGATCCATGGGTGGCCGGACGGGGAATAGGGGCCGCCTGGCCGCCCCTTGACCCTCCCGGCCGCCGCCTTATGTGGGGTCGCGCGAGGCCACGTCCTCTCCCCCTGATGGGCATAGGTCCGGGACGGCCCGGCGCATCGGACGCTGGAGGATCATATGGCCTGGTTTGCCCTTTTCATTGCCGGACTGCTGGAAGTGGTCTGGGCTTTCTCCATGAAGCAATCGGCCGGCTTCACGCGGCTGGGCCCGAGTATGGTCACGCTCGCCGCCATGGTGCTGAGCTTCGGCCTGCTGGCATGGTCCATGCGCGTGCTGCCGCTGGGCACCGCCTATACGATCTGGACCGGCATCGGCGCGGTAGGCGCGTTCCTCGTCGGCATCGTCTTCCTCGGCGAAGCGATCACCATGATGCGGATCATCGCGGCGATCACCATCGTGAGCGGGCTGGTGATGATGAAGCTGGCAAGTTAGTAGGCGGCTGCCCCCCGATCATTATCTGCGCTGGCGCAACCATTGCGCGCAACGATCCTCACCCACACCCCAGCCATCAGGATCGGGGGTAGCAAACTGCGCCGGACTGCATGGCCAAAGAGGGTCGTCCTCCCGATAGACTGTCCAGTCCGTCGCGCGTGGCACAACGCCGGCTGGCCCATAGAGCAGTAGAAGGCGCTGGACCTCGGTCTGCGCGAACCAGGCAGGGTTGCCCAAGCTCTCCAGTTCATACTCGCCCGCGTTATTCTCAACGGAGCGCAACTTTCCGTCCAGAGCGCGCTCTACGGCGGTAGACGTGCCATCCGTCATACAACAAGCCGCACCACGCCAGCGGTCCATGCGCCTATCGAGGCCTTCGGCCAGATTGCGCCAGTCTTCCACAGGCAGATGGAATGTCCATTGCTTCGCGGCTGGCTGCTCTTCCTCGCTTTTCTTTTCAACGACTCGGTATGTCACCAGAACATCTTTGCAAAAGCGATGCTCGACCTTGTCGATCTCATCGACCGTACCGCCATGAGGAGTCAGGCAACTTTTGGGTTGGGGAGCGAAGTCGATGGCGTAGAAATAATCGGAAAAGCTCGGCTGAATCGTTACACGAACGGCATTGTCGCCAAGGGATGAAAGCGGCGTCAGGCTGGCCACCAGCGCAGGATCCCATGTCTCCTTGTCGACGGGGCCATCTACAACCGTTCCATGAGGCTGATCGCATCCGGCCAGCATCGATGCGAGCAACGCGACGACGAGGCCGCCCCGCGCCATCACCTCAATAAGCCCGCGCGATGGCGAACTCCACCG
>Ga0160433_100257_pt1 | contig 37091 bp, 23 predicted proteins | sample HID1972K_E0MG_FD_108235 | JGI IMG/M metagenome (GOLD analysis project Ga0160433, IMG submission 108235) | Enriched pill bug-associated microbial communities from UW Madison campus, WI, USA - HID1972K_E0 MG | ecosystem: Host-associated > Arthropoda: Insects > Digestive system > Unclassified ...
AAATCGCTTTATGATGCTGCAATCCCGGCTCGGCTCGGCGACGAGGGAGGTCCTTCAGCGTAAACGTTACCAGCTCCAGAATGTGGAGTCGGGGTTGTATCCGGCAACTTTCCGACTGATTAAGAACCAGGACTCAAAGATTATGATGAAGTCTGCTCAGATCAGTTTTCGCCTGCCTTTTTATTTCGCTGCCACACAGAAAAATCTCCTGCATTTGAAGGAACATATACAGAGCCTTAGTCCCGACCGTTTGCTGAGAAGAGGATTTGCCATGATTCGAAAAGACGGTAATTATGTTGTTGGAAGTGAATTGCAGGAGGGGGACAACGTCGAAATTATACTACACAAAGAGAGCTACGAAGCTGCTATCACAAGAAAATTATAGCTATGACTGAAGAGATGACATACGAGAGTGCATTTGCTGAATTGGATAAAATCTATCAGGAAATAAACAATGAGGAGGTATCGGTGGATCTGCTTGCAGAAAAAGTAAAGCGGGCGGCTGTGCTGATTGAATTTTGTCAGACCAGACTCCGCTCTACTGAAGATGAGGTGAATAAGATTATAGCCGGTATGCCGGGTACGGGCGATTAGTCGAGATTTTGAAGGGCTCGCATAAAGACGGTATAGATTTCTCTTAAAAGGGCTGGATCTGTGATCCCTGCCTGGATCTTTAACTCCAGGAACGGAGCCTTCTCGTTGTTTTCTTCGAGAGCATAATCGACAATGCCGAAACTCAGGTCCTCGTATGCGATAAGGATACGCCTTAACTGGTCATCCGCAAAAAGGGTAGCCGTTTTGAGTTCGCTATTCGTTTTTATAATAAATTTCTCGTCGAACTCCACATAGCCAAGTACAGCATCCTGCATGCCGAAGAACTTACCTATCTCATCAATAAATCCTTGCTTGTGTATGGAGAAGCGAAAGGCATCGCGACTGTATAAATAGGAGCTGAAGGTAGTAAAAGCACTTCCGCTTTCAAATCCACCCCCGAGATCAATTCCTATGTCGAGCACTACCCTGCGGCCTGCTTGGTCCAGTACTACGTGGTAATCGAGAAGATCCTTATTTGTAATATAGTCTGAGTTTAATTGTGCCCAGATCTGATCTTCTGTTTCTCCTGAAATGATATGTTCTTGCTCCATTAAGTTCGTTTTTTTAATAAACCGATATTGGGTAGTTAAGTTTTAAGATGACTTACTTCTTAGGTGCGTTTGCAACTAGACTCTCATATGGTCGGGTTGCCAGTTTTGGATGGACGTTTTAATCGTCTTTGGATCGAGGTTCTCGTTAAGGGTTCTTTCGATCAATGCGACAAGTTCCGCATCAGACGCGAATCGTAATGCTGCGAGCTGGGAGAACGATAGTTGGCTTTCAACCTGATCGAAAGATTTACCAGTCAGCTGAAAATAGCGAAGACGCATTTCCAGTCTTACCGTACGATTTTGATTCGTCAACGCATAGTGCTGCCGTGTCATGTAGGATAACCAGCAGATAAGGATCAAAATAGCAGTGATAAAGGAAAATACTACTCTGTTTTCAGCGTCTGTGATCGTATAATAGGCCGCGGATATGATTAAAAGCAAAATTACCGGATAAAAAATGAAATGATGAGGGGCGTAGAAGCGGATGTGATTATTGATGTCCTGTTTTTCCATGTGCTGAAGTTCGTTTTTTGATGCTTTTGCAGTAATTTACCCCGCAAATGTATACATCAATGTTTCTTAGGACAAACGTGTCAAGGCTGGTAGCTGTTTTTTTTATTTCTATGGTGTTTTGTTTTTCAGAACTCCGGTCGCAAACGCTCAATGAAACGAAAGACATAACTGAGGCTTATAGGAAGGCAACACGGTCGTCATCCGGAAAACCGGGAGAAAGATACTGGCAAAATAGCGCCGTATATGACATCTCTATCACTGTCTTGCCGCCTTCGCGGACTATCAGCGGGTCAGAAACGATCACTTATCAGAACAACAGTCCGGACACTTTAAAGTCCATCGTTATTAAGCTTATTCTAAACGAGCACAAGGCCGGTGCGGCGGGTTTTGGAGGTGTCGATAAAGATTATTTAACTACAGGCATTGAGATTGAAAAGTTTCTGATCGATGGAAAGAAAAGCCGTTGGATGAAAAATATGGGGAAGGGCACATGGCAGGAACTGCCTTTGGCAAAGCCGCTGTTGCCTGGTGCAAATGTAAAGATGGAGATTGACTGGAACTATCCCATTTCACTTAAGGCAGGCAGGGAAGGTATGCTAGATCAGACAACGTTTTTTCTGGCCTATTTTTATCCGAGGGTAGCTGTCTATGACGATTACGCAGGCTGGGATAAATCGGAATTTAACGGAGGACCGGAGTTCTACAGTGATTTCAATGATTATAATTTAAAGATTTCGGTCCCTGCAAATTATGTGGTTTGGGCTACCGGCGTTTTAAAGAATCCAGAGCAGGTCCTTCAGACGGGAGTCATAGATCGGCTGAAGTTGGCGGCTGAGTCAGATTCGACCATTTCGATAGCAAGTCTGGAAGATCTTAAAGGGCAGAAGATCACGAAGCCGAGTAAGATAAATACCTGGCACTTTGAAGCTTCAAATGTTCCGGATGTAGCTGCAGGATTAAGTGATCATTATATCTGGGATGCCTCGAGTGCTGTTGTAGACAGCACCACTGGCCGAAGGGCTGAGATGCATGCGGCGTACTCGGATACCGCCTCTGCTTACAGGGAAATGGTTCAGGATGGAAGATATGCGCTGAACTGGTTTTCTCACCATTTGCCGGGTGTACCCTATCCTTATCCGAAAATGACAGCATTTGAAGGTAACGCCGATATGGAGTATCCGATGATGATCAATGATACCTCCATTGAAGGGCCGAACGGCAGGAGGGTGACGAACCATGAGATTGCGCATTCATGGTTTCCCTTTTACATGGGGACTAATGAAACGCGCTATGCCTTTATGGACGAAGGCTGGGCCAGCACGCTTGAACTGCTCATAGGTCGCAGTTATGCGGAGAGGGAAGTGATCCATGATCTGTACAAGCTGAAGCGCGTAAAACCCTGGATCGAAAGCGCCCGCCCGGGAGGGGAGGTGCCAATTATCACCCCTTCCAATGAGCTGACAGCAGGATACCGGTTTAATGCATATAACAAGCCTTCGCTCGCCTATCTGGCGCTTATTGACCTGGTGGGTGAAAATCTTTTCAAAAAATGTCTTTTGGAATATATGGGACGGTGGCACGGAAAGCATCCAATGCCATGGGATTTCTTTTACACCTTCAATGACGTCTCGGGCAGGTCATTGAACTGGTTTTGGAATAGCTGGTTTTTCTCCAGGAACTATATTGATCTCTCGGTTAGGAAAGTTGAAAAATCGGATGATGGATACGCTGTGTATGTACGCAATACTGGTGGCTTTGCTGTCCCATTTGACGTAGTGATCAGTTACGAGGATGGTACTATCGAAAGTGTGCATCAAACGCCTGCTATTTGGGAGCAGAATGGAGAGGAAGTCATCGTTAATCTGGGATCCCGCAAGTCGATCCGGGAGATCAAGCTGGACGGTGATCTTTTTATGGACGCTAATGTCAACGATAATATCTGGATGGATAAATAGGGTTATTTATGTGTATTTTTGACTGATGCGATTTCTTTTTCCCGAGTTTCTGTTTGCGCTTGGCTTAATTGCAGTTCCTGTAATTGTTCATCTTTTTAATTTCAGGCGATTTAAGAGGGTCTATTTTTCGAACGTATCGTTACTTAAGAAGGTTGAGTTGCAGACCACGGGGTCGCGACAGGTTAAGCGCTATGCTTTGCTGGTGTGCCGCTCGCTGGCGGTAGCTTTTTTGGTGCTCGCTTTTGCACGGCCATATATAGCTGACAACGAAAATGCTAGTGAAATCAATGCTGAATATGTCAGCGTCTATATCGATAATTCATATAGCATGGAAGCTATCAGCCGGGAGGGTAGCTTACTTGAGGAGGCAAAGAGGAAGGCTAAGGATATAGTCGCCTTATACGGTGCCAATACGAGGATTCAGCTTGTGACCAATGATTTTGAGGGCCTTCATCAGCGCCTGATGACAAAAGAAGAATTTCAGGATGCTGTAGACACTATTCGCATAAGTTCGCGCAGTCGTAGCTTCAGGCAGGTGCTTGACAGGCAGAACGTGCTGTTTGCCGGGAAGCCGGTAAAGTCAAAAGTTACCTATTTAATATCGGATTTTCAACGTAACCTCTGGGATGGGCAGAAGATCGGTGGCGACTCTTCGAGCCGTTATTCGTTGGTTAAACTTAAGGCGGAAGGACTTACCAATATTTCAATTGATTCTTTATGGTTTGTGTCGCCACTGCATAAAGCCGGGGTACCGGAGCAACTGGTCGTGAGGCTAAAAAATAATTCCGATGAAAAAGCGGAGGGGGTATCCGTCAGGCTGCAGGTGGCGGGCCAGCAGAAAGCACTTTCAAGTGTTGATATCGAGGGTAGACGGCAGGAATTGGATACATTGGCTTTTAATTCGCCAGGAAGCGGTTGGCAGGAGGCCAGTGTGGAAATTGTTGACAATCCCTTCACCTTTGATGACAGGTATGTCTTTACTTATCATGTCAGGGAATCTTTACCAGTACTCATACTCGATGACGCGGAGCCAAACGTCTATATTGACGCAGTATATCGGTCTGAACCATTTTTTAAAGCGGAGCATGCAGATGCGGGAAATGTAAATTATTCCGGACTGGATGATTATCAGATGATTGTCTTACCTGGCCCGGCAAGCGTTAGTGAAGGTCTTACTCAACAGTTGACGGAATATGTTCGTAAAGGGGGGACCCTTTTTCTTTTCCCTTCTCAGGAAGGAGAGCTGTCTGGTCTGGCGACTCTTACGTCGCGTCTTGGGATTGACAGACCCTTAGGCCGGATCAATGAAGTAACAAAGGCTGAATATATTGAGACTCGCCATTCGATCTTCAGAGACGTTTTTCAATCGATACCCAGGAATATGGATCTTCCCGTATCAAAATCCTATGTGCAGTATTCTAATATGAGCAGAAGCAGTCGTCGGGTTTTGCTTAGCTTTGAGAACAAAGATCTATTTCTTGCTCAGTATACAATAGGAGCGGGACAAGTATTTTTGTCGGCGGTAGCAGCCGCAGAGGAGAGTTCGAATCTGGTAAGACATTCATTATTCGTCCCCGTCATGTACCAGTCGGCCTTTTCAAGCCTGCGTGATCAACCTCTTTACTATACGCTTGGAAGGGATGAACTGATCAATATGAAAAATTCGGATGCAGGTACCAGGGAGGGACTGAGATTGAGATCCGGAGACAGCGAAATCATTCCGGATATCAGGCAAACAGAAAGCGGCATCAGGTTGTTTATCTCAGACCAGGTAATGAAGCCTGGAATTTACGATTTAATACGTGGTGACCATTTGATAAGTAAGGTCGCCTTTAATACCAATCCATCCGAATCGGACTTAAGTTATTTAAGCGACAACATGCTTAAGGAGGTATTCCCGGAAGGAGCTTTCAAGCTGTATGATACAGGTGACAATACGTTGGCATCAGAAATAAAAGCCGCAAATTATGGTGTGCAGTTGTGGAAACTTTGTCTAATTTTATCCCTGATTTGCCTTGCTGCGGAAATCCTGCTCCTGCGTTACTACGGGCAGAAGACTTAAAAGATTAACGATCAAATGAATACACTACTCTTTCGCTCAGCTACTCTCATCTATCCGAACTCTGAATACCATAAAAAGTCTGTTGACGTATTGATTAAGGATGGTAAAATTGAAGAGCTGTCTGGAAATATTGATGCCAGCACAGAAGGGCTGCAAGTGATAAATGCAAAAGGGTGCTACCTGGCTCCCGGATTTTTTGATCTTAACGCCAGTTTCGGTGAACCGGGCTATGAGACCCGTGAGGATTTGATAAGCGGAACACTGGCAGCTATGGCCGGAGGATTTACGGGAATAGCTATTCAGCCATCTACCAATCCGCCGATACATTCGAAGTCGGAAGTTTCTTACATAGTAAACCGCAGTTCCAGCTTTCTGGCAGATGTTCATCCTCTTGGATGTATAAGCTATGGAAGAGAGGGCAAAGACCTTGCAGAGCTTTACGATATGAAACTTGCAGGAGCCGTAGCATTTACAGACGGTAACCGGCCGATAAATGACTCGGGACTTATGAGCAGGGCGTTACTTTATGCCAAGGGTTTTGATGGCCTTGTGTTCTCTTATCCGGAGGATAGCTCAGTAGCAGGAAAGGGGAAAATGAATGAAGGAATCGTCAGCACTTTTTTAGGAATGAAAGGTATTCCGAGCCTCGCGGAAGAAATTGCTATTTCGAGAGATCTGTATTTAGCAGAATACAATGACTCCAGGATACACTTCAGCACCATTTCTTCAGTTGGGAGTGTAAGGCTGATCCGCGAAGCAAAAGCGAAGGGGATCCGCGTTACCTGCGACGTTGCGGCTCATCATCTGGTACTTACAGATGAGGTTCTGAAGGGCTTCGATACCAATTATAAAGTTAAACCTCCGTTAAGAGGTGACGAAGACGTAGACGCTCTTCTGGAAGGATTGAGAGACGGGACGATAGATGCGATCGTATCTCAGCATACACCTCACGAAATTGAGTTCAAGGATGTTGAGTTTGAAATAGCGTCATTTGGGATCATAGGACTTCAAACGGTTCTTCCATTGGTGTTAAGAACCGGATTGCCGGTGGAACTGCTGGTGGAAAAGCTGTCTGTTAACCCGAGAAAAATATTGAACTTGCCTTTACCTTCTCTGGAAAAAGGAGATGTTGCCAACTTGGTTCTCTTTAATGAGGATCTGGAATGGGTCTTTGACACAGGCAGCAATAAATCTAAAGCGGCCAATTCACCTTTTATAGGTCAAAAATTAAAAGGAAGGGTCCTGGCCGTGTGTAACAATGAACAGTTTTATTATCAACAATAAGGACTATGGAAAAACAGATCGAAAAGGCAGTCAGTGCCGCGTTAGCGCAATTTGAGAGTATCTCAGGAAAATCAGTTGGCGAGTTTCAGGACAAGATCAGTTCTGTATTCGATTCTGAGAAGGGTTTTATGGATAAGGTTGCGGATCTGGATGCCGCATTTGACGATGAGCCTTCGTTGGAGAACCTGCGGGAGGTGTTTTTTGATCTGCTGATGGTCAATTTCTTTTCAGAAGATGTGCATAAGCTGGAAGAAGATTATCTGGAAACTCCTGAATGGGAGGAAATTGAAAACCAGACCATCGATCGTGGCACAGAGCTGCTGAACGTATTGCTTTATATTCAGGAATGCGAGGATGAGGACATTCAGCCGGAACTGGAAGACTTCTTAAAGGAGTTCCTGCTGGTTGATGAGGATGAGTTCCAGGATGAGCACCGTATCTATGAGGATATGATCGCCAACCAGGTACTTATGGAAAGCAATGTTGAGGAGATCAGTAAGGTTGCTGCGAGTTTGTCTGAAGAGTCGGAAATAGGAGACCTGTTTTATCCGGTGATGTGCTTCTTTTTACAGACCACTCCGGAGGAAGACGAAGTTCAGGAAGTCATTAACTACAGTCAGGATCCTGAATTTGATGCTGTAGTATACTCCATGTTAGTAGCGTTTAATGAAGGAGAATAGGTGGCCGAAGTATCATTAAATCAAAGAGAATTAAAAAAAGGTGGGGCCATTAATGGCCTCATCTTTGGTATTATCGTGTTACTCGCTGGTATCATATCCATATATATGCTGGCGAATACAGCGAATTTTGCTCTTGTTGTTGCCACGCCTTTGGTTGTATCATTACTGGTGCCACTTGGAGCTGCGATATTTTTGACGCTGAATTTGAGGAGACGGGTTGGAGGTTACTGGACTCTGCGTCAGGCGACCACAGGCATATTTATCATGTTTATCGTTGCCTACACTTTTTCGACAGTAGGAAATTTCGTGTTTTATAAGGTTAGTGGGCCGGGTCTGAAAGCTCAGACAAAGGAAAACCTGGTTGGTGTGACCACCTCGTTCCTTGAAAGACAGGGAGCAAATCAGGATGAGATTGATGCATCTGTCGATAAGGTGAATGCCGGTTTTGCAGAGGGGGCTCAATTGAGTACCGGACAAATGATTCAGGGATATTTGCAGGCTATCATAATAATTTTTGTAGTTGCGCTTATCTTTGCAGCGATATTTAAAAAAGAGCCTCCTGTCTTCATGAGAGCAGAGGACTAATACTATGTTGAACTCAAATATGGATATATCCGTAGTCGTACCACTATATAACGAAGAAGAATCTCTGCCGGAGCTGGTTGAATGGAACCGGCGGGTTATGGAGACCCATAACTATTCTTACGAGATAATTCTGGTGGATGACGGCAGTACAGATCATTCCTGGGAAGTAATAGAAGACCTGAAGAAACAAAATCCGCATATCCGCGGGATTAAGTTCAGAAGAAATTATGGTAAGTCTGCCGCACTAAATGTGGGGTTTGAAGCTGCACAAGGCAGGGTGGTGATCACGATGGACGCAGATCTCCAGGACAGTCCGGATGAAATACCGACGCTTTACGGTCGTATTGTAGACGACAAGTACGATCTCGTTTCGGGATGGAAGAAGAAGCGCCATGATCCTATCACGAAAACGGTACCGACCAAGCTATTCAATTCGGCCACGAGGAAGATGTCGGGCATCCACAATCTCCATGACTTTAACTGCGGATTGAAGGCTTATCGCCGTGAAGTGGTTAAGAGTATTGAAGTTTATGGAGAAATGCACCGTTATATACCGGTACTTGCAAAATGGGCTGGATTTAAGAAGATAGGGGAGCAGGTTGTAGAACACCGACCAAGGAAATATGGCACTACTAAATTTGGTCTGAGCCGGTTTATAAATGGCTTTTTGGATTTGGTGTCTATCGTTTTTGTTGGAAAGTTTGGAAAGCGTCCCATGCATTTCTTTGGAGCTATGGGAGTTCTGAGCTTTTTTGCAGGAACAGTTATATCAGTATGGTTGATTGCTGAGAAGCTTTATGATATTTCTCATGGCCTGAAGTTTAGAAATGTCACCGATCAACCGCTGTTTTTCATTGCTCTGGTAGCTATAATCGTTGGGTTTCAGTTGTTTCTTACCGGATTTGTTGCCGAGCTTGTTGCCCGTAATTCGTCTGAACGCAACGCTTACCAGATAGAAAGAGAGGTCTAATGTTCTTTTCAATAATTATTCCGTTATACAACAGACCACAGGAGATAGACGAGCTTTTGCATACACTCACGCTTCAGACATATACTCAGTTTGAAGTTCTGGTTATCGAAGACGGATCTGTTAAAGATGCCCGGGAGATCGTAGAGGGTTACCAGGATAAGTTGGATGTCCGGTATTATTTTAAGAATAATGAAGGACAAGGCTTCACTCGGAATTACGCTTTCAAGTTAGCCAAGGGTGATTACTTTATCATGTTTGATTCCGATTGTCTCATTCCCTCCGATTATTTGGAGATTGTTCATCGGCACTTATTGAAACATCAGCTGGACGCCTATGGAGGTCCTGACGCAGCACACTCGTCGTTTACTCCGGTGCAAAAAGCCATCAGTTATTCAATGACATCACCGTTTACGACGGGTGGTATCAGGGGTAACAAGAAACGAATTGGAGGAGCGTTTCATCCGAGGAGCTTTAATATGGGAATTTCCAGAAAAGTTTGGGAAGCAACGAATGGCTTTATTCTAACCCGTCTTGGGGAGGATATTGAATTCAGTATTCGCATCCAGTCGATGGGCTTTAAGAGCGGACTGATTCCGGAGGCGAAAGTATTTCATAAACGGCGCACAGATTTTAAACAATTCTATAAGCAACTTCATTTTTTTGGGCGTGCGAGGATAAATATCTATAGATTTTTTCCGTCTCAGTTGAAAGCCGTTCATTTCTTTCCGGCATTGTTTACATTATTTGTTATTTTTACAGCGCTTGCAAACGCGCTAAGCTTCAAACTGGCAGATGTATGCAATTTTCTGATTGCTGTATATATTTTGCTATTGTTCTTTCATTCATGGAATGCGAACAAATCAGCCAAGGTTGCGTTTTTAAGCATAGTAGCAGCCTTTGTTCAGCTAATCGCTTATGGCTTAGGTTTTATGCAGGATTTTTGGAAGCGAATAATTCTTAAACATTCATGATTGAATTTCTAAAGGAAAGCACATTTGGCGTAAATGATGTAGTTACGACGGCATGGCGAGTGCTGAAGCGCCAGTATTTCAAAATATTGGGTTTGTGCCTTCTTATGTTTGTTATATTCAACCTTTCCGGCATCCTGGCTATGTATATTGGAGGATTTAACATCGGATTGAGTATCTTCATGATGCTAATCTTTATCGTTGCATACTTCGGATTCCAGCTGACACTATTCAAATTTGTGCTTCGGGTGCTTGATAAGCCGGATGAGGACGTTTACGTTAAGGATTCTTTTCCAACTACAAGGCAAATCCTGAGATTTCTACTAGCTACGTTTTATTTTGTGCTCTGTATTCTGGTGGTGTATGGACTGATCATCCTGGTGATACTCCCGTTTGCCTATGTACGCATACCGATGGACATTCTCACTCAGGTAGCAACGTCGCTGGGAGTTCTTGGTATCATCTTTACGTGGATACGAATCTCTTTTTTTCCATTTTTTATAATTGACAGGAACTGCTCGCCATTTAAGTCTATCCGCCTGAGTATGGCTATTACAAGAGGCAATTTCACGAAGCTGCTAATGCTGCTGATGCTTTTGGCAATTTTTCAGGCACTTTATTTAAAGATCTACTCTGAGCAGGATCTTATTTCGGCTGCGATGATTAACCTGGTCAACTCTTTGCTGATCATTCCTCTGTCGAGCGTTGCCATAGCTGTGGCCTACCGCCAGATGATGAATGAGTACCATGGAGAAGACGATCCTGGGCTAATGGGAAATATCATTTAATACATCATGGGACTTAAGGCGAAACTAAGCAAGCCCTTTGCTGCGTTGGCAGTTTACCAGATTAACAAGTGGAAAAACAGGTCAGTAGAAGTGCAGCGCCAGATAATGTCGACGTTAGTGGACGAGACAAGGCATACAGTTTTCGGCCGGGATCATAACTTCGATCAGATCCGGACGTACGAAGACTTTAAAAAGAACGTGCCGATCCGCGACTACGAGGATTTGCGACCGTATATAGACAGGGTAGTAAACGGAGAAGCGGATATATTGTGGAGAGGTAAGCCTGCTTATCTTGCAAAAACTTCCGGTACAACGTCTGGCGTGAAATACATTCCTATTTCAAAGGAATCTATGCCTGAGCATATCAAGGCAGCACGCAATGCACTGTTAACTTATATACATGAAACCGGTAAAACTGATTTTGTAAATGGGAAGATGATTTTCCTGCAAGGGAGTCCGGTGCTGGCAGAAAAGCATGGTGTTGCTACCGGCAGGCTTTCGGGAATAGTAGCCCATCATATTCCGCAGTATCTGCAAAAGAACCGGCTTCCATCTTATGAAACAAATTGCATCGAAGACTGGGAGGAAAAAGTTGATGCAATAGTGGAGGAGACGTTTCGCGAGGATATGACACTGATATCAGGCATACCTCCCTGGGTGCAGATGTATTTCGATCGTTTGTCTGCTAAGGCAGGAGGAAAGAAGATCAAGGATATCTTTAAAAACTTTAGTCTCTTTGTATACGGCGGGGTCAACTATGAGCCTTATCGCCAGCGGATGGAGGAGGTGATCGGCAGGAAGATCGATTCCATTGAGACCTACCCGGCTTCAGAAGGCTTCATTGCCTATCAGGATTCGCAAAAGGAAAAAGGTTTGTTGCTTCTGACAAATGCGGGAATGTTTTATGAGTTTATTCCTTCAGAAGAATACTTTAATGACAATCGCCGCCGACTGAGTCTGGCAGAGGTGGAGCTTGATACTAACTATGCTCTGATCCTTAATACGAATGCGGGACTTTGGGGTTATAGTATTGGCGACACGGTCAGGTTCGTATCTAAAAATCCCTACCGTATTATGGTGACCGGCCGGATTAAACATTATATTTCCGCTTTCGGTGAGCATGTTATAGGAGAGGAAGTCGAGAGCGCTTTGCTTGAAGCGGCAGCAGAATATCATGTGGAGGTGACTGAGTTTACGGTAGCACCGCAGGTGACGCCTGCAGCGGGTGAACTTCCATACCACGAGTGGTTTGTTGAATTTGCGAATCCGCCGCGGGATATGGCTGCATTTGGCAGGCGGGTGGATGAAGCGATGCAGAAGAAAAATATTTATTACTTTGACCTGATTACAGGGAATATATTGCGACCGCTCGTCATCCGGTCTCTTGTTAAAGGGGCTTTTCAGCAATATATGAAAAGCGAGGGAAAACTGGGTGGTCAGAACAAAGTGCCGAGGTTATCGAATGATCGCAAGATCGCAGAGGGACTGGCACCTTTCATTTCATAATAGAATTAATACGATTGAAACATATAGCAATATTAGGGTCTTCGGGCAGCGTCGGTACTCAGGCTCTCGAAGTGATCAGGGAGAATCCCGACCGATTTAAAGTTTCGGTGTTGACTGCCGGAAATAATGCCCGGCTGCTTATTGAGCAGGCGCGAGAGTTCAAGCCCTTACAGGTAGTGATAGGTGATGAACGGAAGTACGAGGAAGTTCGTTCGGCTCTTGAAGATTTGGATATTGAAGTTTTTGCCGGAGAGAAAGCGTTGACAGAAGTGGTGCAGCTTCCGGTAATCGATGTGGTGTTAACTGCTGTTGTAGGTTTTTGCGGGCTGCGACCGACTATAGCTGCAATTAAGGCCGGCAAACATATCGCCCTGGCAAATAAGGAGACACTGGTGGTGGCAGGCGAACATGTGAATGCTTTGGCTAAGAAACATAAAGTATCTATTCTGCCAGTGGACTCTGAGCACTCAGCGATATTTCAATGTTTGCAAGGTGAGGAAGGTAACAAAGTTGAGAAAATCTACCTTACCGCATCAGGCGGGCCATTCAGAGGAAAGAGCAGAGAGTTTCTCGCGACCGTAACGAAAGCCCAGGCGCTTAAGCACCCGAATTGGGTTATGGGCGCAAAAATCACCATTGACTCGGCTTCTTTGATGAATAAAGGGCTGGAAGTCATAGAGGCTAAGTGGCTTTTTGACTTGAAACCTTCACAGATTGATGTTATTGTTCACCCCCAGTCTATCATTCATTCTATAGCTCAGTTTGAGGATGGATCTATGAAAGCGCAGATGGGTTTGCCCGATATGAAGCTCCCGATTCAATACGCACTGGGATATCCGGACAGAATATTAAACACTTTTCCACGTTTTGATTTCTTGAAACATAATGAAATGACGTTCGAGCAGCCCGACCGCCGAACTTTCCGTAACCTGGGATTTGCTTTTGACGCAATGGAAAAGGGAGGTAACAGCCCATGTGTGCTCAATGCTGCGAATGAAGTTGTTGTCCAGGCATTCCTCAATGATCGACTAGGCTTTCTGGAGATGAGTGATGTCATCGAACAGTGTATGAACGAAGTTTCCTATATTCGTGATCCGAATTTGGAAGATTTCATCGAGACGGATTTAGAAACGAGAAAGTTTGCCAGTCAGCTGGTAACAAATTATTAAAGAATTATTCTAATAGATTTTATAAGTACTATGGATGGATTGGTTATGACGGGCCAGCTTTTGCTGGGTCTATCAATATTGATTATACTACACGAAGCAGGCCATTTTTTTGCAGCGCGAGCTTTCGGTATAAAGGTTGAGAAGTTTTATTTATTTTTTGATGCCTGGGGCTTTAAACTTTTCAGCTTTAAATACAAGGGATGTGAGTATGGAATGGGATGGCTGCCGTTGGGTGGCTATGTGAAGATTGCCGGGATGATTGACGAATCGATGGATACAGAGCAGCTTGCTGGTCCGCCGCAACCCTGGGAGTTTCGTTCAAAACCAGCCTGGCAGCGTCTGATCGTTATGTTAGGAGGAGTGGCGGTAAATATCGTTCTGGGAATGTTTATCTTCTGGATGCTTACTTTCAAAATGGGTGAAACCTATATTCCAAATGACAAGCTTGTTAGCGGCGTTGTGCCAGGAAAAGTGGGTAAAGCTATTGGGATTGAGACAGGTGACCGGATCGTTGCTGTTAATGGAGCGAAGGTTGTCAGGTTTGATGAGATAACCAGTTCAAAGGTGTTAATGGGAGGAGGCACACTGACCATTAACAGAAACGGAGAATCGAAGGATATACATGTCCCTGGCAATATTCTGGATGAGGTGGCTGATCATGGCGTTACAGAGTTTGTGCAGCCTAGAACTTCAATCAGCAGTGTGGCAGAGGTTGTGCCGGGCAGTAAGGCCGCAGCGGCAGGTTTCGAAAAAGGTGATAGCATATTGAGTGTAAACGGAAAGCAGATTACTTATTTTGATGAATTCCAACAGCAGTTGATGGCCAGAAAGAATAATAAGATCAACGTGAATGTTTACCGCAATAGTCAGGTAGTAACATTGATGCCTGTGGTTGGTGAGGAAGGAACTATCGGTGTTTCACTTGATATGAATGTTCCAACAGAAAGTCTTGATCATGGCTTATGGGCTTCTTTACCGATAGGCGCTTCAAAGGCCTGGGGTATGTTCACGGACAATGCCAAGGGCATAGGTAAAGTCGTTACAGGTCAGGTTAAAGCTCAGAAGGCATTTACAGGACCTGTAGGGATAGCCAATATGTTTGGTGCGGAAGTAAACTGGTTGAAGTTCTGGACGCTTGTGGGACTGCTTTCTATGGCTTTAGCATTGATGAATTTGTTGCCTATTCCTGCATTGGATGGTGGACATGCGGTTTTCCTGATCATTGAAATGGTAAAGGGAAGTCCGTTAAGCGACAAGTTTATGGAGCGTGCCCAGTTGGTTGGTTTTGTCATTATCGTTGCTTTGATGGTATTTGTCTTAGGTAACGATATCTTTAAATATGTACTTAATTAGTTATTTTGCTGAATATCAAGGCTCTCAAAATATTCCATTTTTTTGTTGTAAATATGGGGTGTAATAAATAGATTTGCATCCCGTTAACGAAGGAATGCCCAGCTGGCGGAATTGGTAGACGCGCTGGTCTCAAACACCTGTGGGAAACCGTGCCGGTTCGACTCCGGCGCTGGGTACTTTAAAACGACAAAAACCCCTCTTATTTCACAGTAAGAGGGGTTTTTGATTTCGGTACATTCCATTCACACTCATTTATGTGACAACACGGACACCCTAAACATTTGTAGAACGATCAACAGAGGGTATATGATAAATCATGATTACCATCTTTTAGTATCTTTTCTCTACCAGTAAGCCCGTCTGCTTCGATTTTTTGCCTGGAAAAAAGGTAGCTATGTATCTTCTTTATTCGTTAGTATGCGACATCGGCAACGATGTTTTAGCGTGATAATATCGAATTTATTCCAATAGCTCTTTCGGGTTCTGTATGAGATGTTTAACTTTATACAAACCAATTATATCGATAGAATCTCTACATGCGGAATAAACTGTTTTTAAGGAGAACCGGACTATTGGTCCTTGGTTTGATTTTATCTGTCCAACTTTTTGGAGAGAAGCCGGATCTTAGCTTTACTACTTTTACCTCAAGGGATGGTTTATCCTCAAATACAGTGTTCGCTATACATAAAGACCGTTTTGGCTTCCTCTGGATAGCCACAGAAGATGGCCTTAATCGCTTTGACGGTACCACTTTTAAAGTCTATAGGCATGTAAATGAGAGTGAAGTTTCGTTACCCGCAAATCATGTTACATCCCTATTTGAGGATTCTGACGGGGCTTTGTGGGTTGCTACTAACGGCGGTTCGGTCAGTATCTACGATCGGAACACGGATGAATTTATCGGACTAAGTAAGTACAACCAATTGACTATAGGAGTTGCAGCCAACTCAGTCTCAGAAGATGGCAGGGGAAATATCTGGATTGCATCTTACAGTGGTTTATATGTCGTAGACCGGAAAACGCGCAAAATTAAACGCGTATATCAGTACAGCAACAAGCGTGGTAAGCTGAATACCAATACAATCATTTCCGTATTCAGAGATTCAAGAAAGACAATGTGGGTTGGGACGGATGCTGGGTTATACCGTTACAACAGGAACAACGATAGCTTTACCAGATTTCTATATTCAGAGAGTGGTCCAGCAACTCAGTTTCCAGCGTTTGTTTTGTCTCTTAGTGAGGATAAGAAGGGACGTATCCTCGTAGGAACGCAGGGGGGACTACATGTTCTCGGGCCGAAGGGGGAACGTGTTAAAACGCTGAGAAAGAATAGTAATACCTCGACCGGAATTAGTAGCGATATTATCTATGCCGTGAAAGTCGCCAAAAATGGGCTTGTATGGTTAGGAACTGAAGAGGGTTTGAACTTGGTAAGTGTTGACAGCGGCCTGGTATATAGGTACAGGGCAAACCGCCGCGATGAAAATAGTCTGAAAGCAAAGTCTATACGATCAATCTGTTTTGATGAGAATGGAATCAGCTGGGTGGGTACATTCCAGGGTGGTGTTAGTAAGTACGATCCTAATTTTACAAGATTTAAACGCGTTGAAAGTAATCCCTTCGACTCTGATGGGTTGAGTGCACCTGTAATAACATCTTTTGTTGAGTATCCGGGCAAAGGCATATTTGTCGGTACGGACGGAGGGGGAGTTGATTTATTTCAGCCGGTAAGCGGCCGTGTTTCGCATTTTCCGATTCTGTCAAACCTTGAGGTCAAAGGAAATAGTGCACTGTCAGTGCTGGCCCTCGAAATGACTAAGGATAAGAAATTATGGATCGGAACTTTTCTGAATGGAGTATATGTTGTGGATCTTGCAACTGGCAAGAGTAAACATTATGATAAGGGAGATGGCCTTGCTCATCTGAATTTTAGTGATGTTTTTTGTATCCGTGAGGACAAAAATGGTTATGTATGGATAGGTACCAATGGAGGAGGGATCAATCTCTACAATCCTAATACGGGCCAAATCGAGAAGCTGTTAAACAATCCTGTAAATGCTGAAGACGCAAACCATATTTCGCACCCTGTTATCAGGGCACTCACGACGGACAAGCACGGAAATATGTGGATAGGTTCTTTTGGAGGAGGTATATCTGTGTGGAATCCAATCACCAAAAAGTTCCGTTTTTATACAAGGGATAAGAGTGGGTTGCCTACCAATTATATCACTACTATTCATGAAGATCGAAAGGGCAATGTCTGGGTGGGAACTTATGGTGGAGGCCTTAGTTTGCTGAACCGGAAAACCGGCCGGTTTATTAGTTATTCGGAAAAAGATGGACTTGCTAATGTCGCCGTTCAAAAGATCGTTGAAGATAAGGAGGGAAAGATTTGGGTGAGCACGAACAAAGGAATAAGCAGCTTTGACCCTGAGACCAAGGTTTTTAAGAATTATACTCATCATAACGGGCTTCAGAACAGTCCATTTGTACTGGGTGCCGGTCTTTGTTTACAGGATGGTACCGTTTTTTTTGGCGGGCAGGAAGGATTTAATTATTTCGATCCTTCAATGCTGCGAATTAATCGGCATGTGCCCGCAGTTGTTCTTACGGATCTGAAAGTAAATAACGCACCGGTAACACCGTCGCCAGACGGACCAATAAAGCAATCAATATTACTTTCTGACCAAATAAGCCTACAGCATAAAGATAATTTCTCAATCAGTTTTGTTGCCTTAAACTATACAATTTCAGAGCAAAATAAGTATGAGTATCGTCTAAAAGGCGTTGATAGAGATTGGATCCAAGCTGGAAAGGAGCATACCGCGTATTATACAAATCTTGATCCCGGAGACTATATATTCGAGGTCAGGGCGAGCAATAATGACGGTGTCTGGAATAAAGATGGGCGCTCAGTTACTATTCACGTTTCTCCGCCATTCTGGCGTACTCCGTATGCCTATGTCTTTTACATCTTAAGTATATTAGGTCTTATCTTTTGGATTCGTCATCGTGGGATTAAAAGGCTGGAAGCTAAGTTCGCACTGGAAAAAGAACGTATAACCGCAAGGCAGCTAATCGAACAGGAACGTCGCCATGCTGAACACCTTCACCAGATGGATTTGATGAAGATCAGGTTCTTAACAAATCTGAGCCATGAATTTAGAACACCATTATCGCTCATTGTCGGTCCTGTTGAAACACTGATTGAGAAAATCAAAGAACCTGCCCATTCTGGTCAGCTCAGTATGATCAAGCGTAACGGACGCCGTCTGATGAATCTGGTCAATCAGTTGCTGGATTTTCGAAAGATGGAAGAACAAGAGTTGAGGCTTCATCTTGCGGAGGGTGATATTGTTTCATTTATCAGAGATGCTTCTGACTCGTTCGGAGATGTAGCTGCAAGGAAAAATATATCGTTTACCTTCTCTTCTGATATAGCAAGTGCATTTGTCGCTTTCGACCATGATAAAATTGAGCGGATACTCTTCAATCTTCTCTCAAACGCGTTCAAGTTTACTCAGGAAGGCGGTGATATTGCGCTTAAAGTTTCCATGCAGGAGCTTAAACTATCAGAAGGTAGGATGATACTAAACATCACGGTGTCTGATTCTGGGATTGGTATTCCCGAAGAAGCTCAGGAGCGGATTTTCGAACGTTTCATTCAGCATGATCCCGGTATATCAGTAATTAATCAGGGAACCGGTATTGGTCTTTCTATCGTAAAAGAATTTGTCCGCATGCATGGAGGAACTATGAGCCTGGAAAGCGAGGCTGGACTGGGCAGCAGCTTCAATGTTTCCATCCCATTTACCTTGTTGGATACAAACCTTGAGCCGATTGATACCAACAAGTCTCAATTAAATAGTCGTTTGGAAAAATCGGATAGGATTCATGAAGATGAAAAGCAGCGATCTGCTGATACCGGAACCTCCGTGCTAATCATTGAAGACGATGATGATTTTAGATTTTATATTAAGGATAATCTGAAGTCGTTATATAAGATTTATGAAGCGGCGAACGGAAAAGAAGGTTGGCAAAGAGTCCTTTCGCTGCATCCTGATATCATAGTATGCGACGTTAATATGCCAGAAATGAATGGTATTGAGCTTAGCCGGAAGATCAAATCAGATAAGAGGACCAGCCATATTCCCGTTATTCTGCTAACTGCATCAACCGGTGAAGATGAGCAGATAAGAGGCCTCGAGTCTGGTGCAAACGATTATATGACTAAGCCATTCAACTTCGCGGTCTTAAACGTTAAATTGAAAAATATCCTGACTCTAAATCAGAAGTTGAAAGAAACCTATGTGAAGCAGGTTAGGGTGTCTTCGACAATTGCTGAAATAGAATCAGAAAACGAGAAACTCATTAAGAAGGTTCTTGTCTACATTGAAGAGAATCTGAACAACCCACAGCTTTCGGTCGAAGCCATGGCGCGTAATCTTTCAATGAGCAGGGCCTCACTCTACAATAAAATCCTGGAAATAACTGGCATGAGTCCGGTCGAATTTATCCGGTCTGTTAAACTTGAAAAGGCAATTGTTCTGTTGGAACAGAGCGATCTTTCGATCGCACAAATTGCTTATCACGTAGGATTCTCAACGCCAAACTATTTTGCCAGGTCCTTTAAGGCGAAATATAATATGGTACCCTCTGAGTACTTAGCCAATCGAAGAAAGATGCAACCTACGGAGTGAGGCAGACAGCAAAAAGGCAAGGAGAGTGGCGAAGCACTCTCCTTTATAGTAATTTTAATAGTTTAGTTGTTCATGGCATTGCCCACGAGATTCTTATTGTTATCCAGTTCTGATTGAGGGAATGGATAATACGTAGCCCTCTCGGTCCAACCTAATTTCTTCAATGGTTCCAACCATTGAGGGTCCGCGCTTCCCCAGCGAAGCAAATCGAAATAACGAAGATATTCCCCCGTAAATTCCACATAACGCTCATGGGCAATAATATTTTTAATGTTATTTAACCTCACTCCATTAATTGTCGTGTCTTCAGCCAGTAAACCATCGACATTAGGAATTGTGCCCCGTGAACGCTGATACCATAAATGAGGTTGCTCTGTCGGTACAACGTTATTTGCCCGGTTTCTCACCAGATCAATATAAGTTTTTGCTCCAGCAACATCACCCTTCTCGTTGAGGCATTCCGCGTACATCAGGTATACGTCTGAGTATCTTAACAGGCGGTCGTTATTGCCGTTGTCAAAGTCAGGAATTTGCACATCCGGACAATATTTTCTGGTGCCAAACAGGTCTTTGTTAGTAGCCAGGTTCTTAATCCAGTCCTGATAGTTGGTCACTTTGCCATCCAACTGTGTGAAGTAAGCTCCATTTTCGCACCACAGGGTCATGAACTTTCTTGGATCTCCAGGTTCGAACTCATCATTGGTTTTCTTGTTCGGTGCAAGATTCCACCATGCACCACCAGTACCATCAAACATTCCAATTTCTTGCCAGCGCCAGGAACTCGATATATCATCTCCCAACCAACCCGGACCGTTGTGCAACTGAATTTCGAACACAGACTCCGGGTTGTTTTCAGTTGATTCCAAGAAGTTATCTCTGAAATGATCAACTAGTCTATACTCGTTGCTTTCGATGACTTTTCTAAGTTCTGCTTCTGCAGCAGCAAAATCGGCGCGCTGGCCACTTTCCAGAATAGGGCGGTACATATATGCTCGTGCGAGATAGGCTTGTGCAGCTCCTTTTGTAGCCCGCCCGATCTGAGCCGAGTTAGCGTATAATGCACTTCTTACAGGTAGAAGTTCTGCAGCTTTGGTAAAGTCGCTGATGATAAGTGCATAGATCTGGCCTTTAGTTGAGTTGCCAGGGTAATAGTCTGCATCGGAAGAAATAGACTTGTCTATCAGTGGAATGGTTTCACCGAACATGGCGGCGAGGTGCATGTAATGCAACGCTCTCAGGAAGTGAGCCTCTCCTAGAAGTCTGTTCTTGCGTTGCTCATCAATAGTACCTGTGAAAGTCGATATTTTGTCGATTGCAAGGTTAGATGCAGAGACACCGTTCCATAGATCTTTCCATGTTCCAGACGCCATTCCGTCACTTGCAGGGGTATTATAGGTATCCTGGTACATCGGCTCCCATTTAAACGTATGATCAAAGTCATCGCCCGGAGCGAGCAGTTCATAGTATAAAGACCGGCCATAACCTCCCTGAACTCTTCCGACCAGTGCCTGGTAGGCTGGAATAACCGAGGCTTCCAATTGTTCAGCGGTCTGGTAATAGGTATCTGTAGACAACTCTTGCGGATTCACGAGATCCAGATCGGGCTTACAGCCTGACCACATAGCTAGAGTAAGCGATGTTATATATGCAATTTTTGTTACGTTTTTCATTTCTAGTCAATTAAAATGTGAACTGTGCTCCCATGAAGAATTCTTTAGAGTTAGGAAAGGTACGTCCCCATGGTCTTTGCGCATCGATACCTCTGCTCAGATTATATCTCGCATCATCCGAGCCAACCTCCGGGTCGTATCCTGAGTATTTTGTAAATGTTAAAAGGTTCTTCGCTCCAACGTAAACGCGCAGACGATCAACTTTCAACCTTCTGGCAACATCTTCCGGAAGTGAATAACCCAGGTTTAGCGATTTCAATCTCAAATAAGAACCGTCCTCGATAAAGCGGCTTGAAGCACGAAGATTTTGGTTAGGGTCGCCAAGTATTGCTCTCGGAACATTTGTGTTGATATTTTTAGGATAAACTGTTGTTACGCCGGATGCAGGATCGGTAAAAACAACCTCTTCGGCCCTGTAGCGATCAAGTGTCGTTGCGAAGTTGTTATAATAGTGATACATCCCTTCACCCCAATATTTACTGTTGTTATAGATTTCGTTGCCCTGAACTCCCTGCCATATCATGGAAAAATCCAGCGTTCCAAACCTGGCTGCATAACTTGCGTCGAAATTGAAGCCGTAGCTGAAATCAGGAATCGGACTGCCAATAAATGCTTTATCACGATCATTCAATACATTGTCACCATTAAGGTCATTGAATCTGACATCTCCCAGGCCGGCTCTTGGAGCAAAAGCGATGTCTTGCTGCAGCTGTTCCTGGGTTGTATAAAGTCCATTGCTCACATATCCCCAGAATTCTCCAATGGATTGGCCAACTGCTGTTCTGGTTACATTTTCGCCACCAGGATTCACGTTACCAAAGAGAATTTCGTTGTCATTTCCAAGGCTTAACACTTTATTGTCAACCAGCGACAAATTCGCAGAAGCAGAATAGCTGAAGTTACGTATAGTGTTCCTGTAAGTTGCGAGCATATCCCAACCGCGGTTGCGCAGGCTTCCTGAATTCAGAACAGGGAAGTTGTCAATATAGCCGGCTACATAAGATATAGGAACGTTAACCAGCATGTCTTCCGTTTTCTTGTCATAATAGTCTACGGTAAGAGATAGTCTATTGCCAAACATAGAAAGGTCTACCCCAAGGTCGGTCGAATACTGACTCTCCCATTTTACGTTCGGATTGGAGGGCGTAAGTGGCAGTGCTCCAGTAACCATCACATCGTTTAGATAATACCACACATGATCAAAGCTCACCGTTCTTTGGTATTGGTACTGGGCGATATCTGAATTTCCAAGCAAACCATAACTACCTCTAAGTTTAAAGTCGTTTATGAACGAAACGTCTTTCATGAAGTTTTCCTGGCTTAGCCGCCAGCCAGCAGAGATGGAAGGGAAGTTACCATACCTGTGAGCCTTACTGAAGTTTGCCGATCCGTCCCGGCGGAAGTTCAGCGTCATCAGATATTTACTGTCGTAACTATAGTTAAGGCGTCCAAGCATGGAATACATGGCAAACTGCCCGATTCCCGATCCGACTATTCTGGATGATGACATGGTACTTAAACCAAGAATCAGCAGGTCAGGGCTAGGGAGTGCCCTTGCACCTGCATTAACTGCCTTATATCTTGATTCTTCTGAAGTGATACCGGCGAGGGCATTAAAGTTATGCTTGCCTATTGTTTTATCATAAGACAGCGTATGCTCAAAAAGCCACCTGTTATTCTGGTTGCTCGAAATATTAAGTTCATCCGGGTCATGGTTCTGATATTGACCAACGGAGTAAGCGGAAATATAACCCTGATTTCTGGACCGGTTTAGGTCTAGTCCCAAATTGAATTTGTATTTAAGACCGGGGATAAACTCATAAGAAGCCCAAATATTACCGTTAGCGAAGAAGCTTTCATTGTTATTCTCATTTAGATAAGCATTTGCCAGAGCGCTCGCTACGTCTGTTCCGTTTCCCGCGCCGGCAAAACCAGTCGTACTATTAGGATCGTAAAGAGGTAGCGTAGACGACCATCTTTGAGCGTCGATAAGATTTTTATCACTCCAGGTCCGGCTATTGAAACTTAACAGAACCGTTTCTCCAACTTTCAATTTACCCTTTGTGAAATCCGAGATAAATTGTGTACCGTAAGATTTTGAGTTATCCCGAATCAGGATTGGTTTGTCTGTTGAATAGATTCCGTTGATGCGGAAGTTAGCGTTTTCACTACCACCGCTAAGAGATAAATTGTGTTTCTGATAGGATCCGGTGCGAAGCAAGGCGTCAACCATATTATATCCCTCGCCGATGCCAGCAGGATTAGATAAGGCAGGAAGATAATCCGTTCTGGCTGGATTTTGATTGTACATCTCCTCGTTAATCAACTCCGCCAGCTGTTGCCCGTTAAGTGTTTCCACATTGTTGGCTATCGTCTTTGTGCCGCCGTAACCGAAATAGTCGATTTTCACGGGTCCGGATGTACCGCGTTTCGTGGTGATCAAAATTACACCGTTCGCTCCCCTGGATCCGTAGATAGCGCTGGAAGCTGCGTCTTTCAAAATCTGAATGCTGGCGATATTGTTATCGTCCGGTACAGCACCGCCAATCATCCCGTCGACAACGTATAGTGGATCAGTATTATTGATTGAGCCAACACCCCGAATACGTATCGTTCCGGCGTTTACCTGGACTCCCGGAACCGTACTTTGCAGAGCAGCTTGAAAACCGCCTGGTACTTTCAGTAAGTCTTTCGTTTCTACCGTAGCAATGGAAGATGTCAGATCGACCTTTTTCTGAGTGCCATAGCCGATAACCACTACCTCGTCGAGAGCCCTTTGGTCTGCTTTAAGTTGAACGTTAATGACTGTCCTGCCCCGAACCGGGATTTCCTGACTTGAAAAGCCAATGCTTGTAAATTCAAGAATTGCGGTGGCAGGTGATGAAAGTCGATATTTTCCTTCTGCGTCAGTCATCGTAGCGACTTGTGTTCCTTTAATCTTTACACTGACGCCGGGCAAAACTCCTGAGGTGTCGCTTACGATTCCGCTAACGGTAATTTGATCCCCCTGTGCCATTGTTCGACAGGGGTATAGCACTGATATCACTACAATAAAGAATGCTATAAAAGCTCCTGAGCTTGGTTTTAGTTTTAGCATAGTTTTGATTTGAGTATTGGTTTGTTGATTGGTTAGTTCGTTTAGCTAAGGCTCGAATGGATTCACTATTATTAGCGTCACCCATCACGGATAGTTATGGTGCAAGACCTTTTCTTGCACGCAAGCTGATTAGGTTTCATGTTTGGTTTGGTTATTTCATGCGATTGGTGAGATGTGGTTACACTGGTCAGTGAGTACAGATCTAAATTATTGCAAGTGAACTATGTTTCGATGATCCGCTTGTCCAAAAGAATAGGATAAATGTCAATCATCCATGAGTTGCCAATCGACTTCTCAGAAAAGGTCATTTGGACAAATCTGCTATCTTTTTGATGATTCTTATACCGTACGAAGCTGCCGATACCTTAGTTTTGAACTTTACTGATCTTCAGCAGGAAGCCAATTAACCTTTAAAATTGTAAACCGTTATTTCTATGAAGCATATTTTTTTTTCTCTCGCATTCTTGTTTGCGTCCGGAGCAGCATTTTCGCAGACGGATGCTAAGCGAGCACCCGCCGGCTTCGATTCTTTGCGTGCAGGGATTCCGCACGGAAAAATTGATACTGTTTCCTACTCATCAAAGACCGTAGGGTCGGTTCGCAAAGCACTGGTATACACCCCTCCAGGTTTTTCAAAGAATAAAAAGTATCCGGTTCTTTATCTTCTTCACGGAATCGGCGGTGATGAAAAAGAGTGGTTTACAAACGGCCAACCTCAAGTGATCCTTGATAATCTGTATTCACAAAAAAAGCTTCAGCCGATGATTGTAGTGCTTCCCAACGGAAGAGCGATGAAAAACGATCGTGCGGTTGGCAATATTATGGACAGTGAGAAGGTTCAGGCTTTTGCTACGTTTGAAAAGGATCTGCTTCATGATCTTATACCTTTCATAGAAAATAAATACCCTGTAGTTAAGGATAGAGAAAGTCGCGCTATAGCCGGCCTGTCGATGGGGGGAGGGCAATCTTTGAATTTCGGGCTTGGAAATCTCGATAAATTTGCCTGGGTTGCCGGATTCTCATCAGCACCTAACACGAAGACTCCCGAGGTGCTTGTGCCAAACCCGGAGGAGGCAAGAAAGCGTTTGAAGCTGCTCTGGATATCTTGCGGAGACAATGATAATCTCATTTCATTCAGCAAACGCACCCATGACTATCTGAGGAAAGAAAAGGTCCCTCATATATTTTATATTGAGGCTGGAAACCATGATTTCAAAGTTTGGAAAAACGATCTGTACATGTTCTCCCAGCTCCTTTTTAAACCGGTGGACCAGACTTCATTCTCTAAGTATACAGAGCTGGGCTTTCCTGCATCTACAAATATAAGATCTGCCAAATATCCCCAAATATTACCAGACCATCGTGTTGTGTTTAAAGTAAAAGCGCCGCAAGCACAGAAGATGCAGGTCGATCTCGGTAAAAAATACGATATGATAAAAACCGACGACGGATTTTGGCAAGTTACTACTGATTCTATCGGAGAAGGGTTTCATTATTACTCCTTACTCATTGACGGAGTGGCCCTTGCTGATCCGGCCAGTGAAACGTTTTACGGCATGGGAAGAATGGCCAGCGGAATAGAGATACCGTTCGATGGAGGTGATTATTATGCTGACAAGGATGTACCTCACGGTGAAGTTAGAATAAAACGATATTTCTCTGAAGTCTCGAATTCATGGCGGCGTGCGTTCATCTACACTCCTCCAGGTTACGATAAAAACGCCACTGAAAAGTATCCTGTTTTATATTTACTACACGGAGGAGGGGAAGACGAAAGAGGATGGTCGACACAAGGTAAAACAGACTTGATTATGGACAATCTGGTTGCCGATAACAAAGCCAAGCCTATGCTGATTGTCATGATGGATGGGAATGTCGGAACAGGCGCGTTTGGTGAGCAGTCTTTGCGTGCCTTCGAGGCCGAACTAAAAGGGCTGATTCCATTTGTAGAAAGTAACTATAAGGCAGACACCAGACGCGAAAGCAGAGCTCTCGCCGGTTTGTCTATGGGAGGACTTCAAACGCTTTATTCAGGGATCAGGAATTCTGATATGTTCGCCTATCTCGGAGTATTCAGCTCTGGCTGGTTCTCCGGACGTAACGAGCTCTCTGGTCCGCAGTATGAATTTATCAGAGAGAACTATTCAAGTATTAATAATAATCTGAAATCTCTCTGGATAGCAATGGGAGGGAAAGAAGACATAGCGTACAATAACTGCAAGGAGATGATGTCAAAATTTGATGAGCTGAAACTAAAGTATACATATACGGAATATCCGGGAGGGCATACATGGCCCGTTTGGCGTAATAATCTCTATAAATTTTCTCAGGTGCTGTTCAAGTAGGCCCCCGAAGGATAAAAAAGCACTAGTCAAATCGATATGTACATTCACAGAAAGGTTAAATCACACTTACTGATCTACTTCATATTCCCCTTAATTTTCCTTACAACCCTCGGAGCCGAAGCAAGCCAGCCCATCTCCATCCCGGAATCCTCAATGAAATTGTGGTATAATACGCCTTCAGGAAAAGTATGGGAGCGCGCATTGCCATTAGGGAATGGCCGATTAGGATCCATGGTGTATGGAAATGTTCAGACGGAAACGATACAGCTAAACGAGCATACCTTATGGAGCGGTAGTCCAAACCGCAACGACAATCTGCAAGCACTAGATTCTTTGGAAGTAATTCGCAAGTTGATTTTCGACGGAAAACAAAAGGAGGCAGAGAATTTGGCCAATAAGGTCATTATAAGTAAGCAATCTCATGGGCAGATTTTCGGTCCTGCCGGAGAAGTTCATTTATCTTTCCCCGGCCATGATAACTATACGAATTACTACAGGGAGCTCGATCTGAAAAGAGCCGTGGCCAAAACTTCTTATACCGTAGCCGGCATTACTTATACGAGGGAAGTGATTGCCTCCTTGACTGACCGCGTAATTGCAATTCGTTTAACAGCTAACCGTCCGCGAAGCATATCCTTCACTGCGTCTTTTTCATCCCCTCAACCGAATGTTAAAGTTCAAACGCTCAAGTCACGACAGTTAACTTTCGCCGGTACCACCATTGGTCATGAAGGCGTACAAGGTATGGTCAGATATAAGGGAATTGCCCATTTTGAGCCGGAAGGTGGAGAACTATCATCGACCGATCTTTCGATTACGGTTAAGAATTCAAACGCGGTAACGATTTACATATCAGTTGCTACCAACTTTAACGATTATCAAAACATCAACGGTGATGAAAACGCACGCGCAGCTTCGTATCTGAATAGTGCCTTGAGCAAAGACATTTCTAAAATCATCAAAGCCCATGTTTCGGCATACCAAGAATATTTTAACCGCGTCAAGATAGATCTTGGAGCTACGACATCGGCAATGGCTAATCTTCCTACCGATGAACGATTGAAAAGATTTAGCTCAGTTAACGATCCCGAATTTGCTGCACTATATTATCAGTTTGGCAGATACCTTTTGATCTCATCCTCGCAGCCGGGAGGACAGCCAGCTAATCTGCAGGGAATCTGGAACAGAAGTTTGCATCCTGCCTGGGATAGCAAATACACGATTAACATAAACGCTCAGATGAACTACTGGCCAGCTGAAAAAACGAATCTGTCGGAATTACACGAGCCTTTCCTGAAAATGGTGAAAGAACTTGCTGTTGCAGGACAAAAGACGGCAAAAGGCATGTACGGAGCTCGTGGCTGGGTTGCACACCACAATACTGATATCTGGCGAAGTACAGGAGCAGTTGACGGAGCTTTTTGGGGAGCGTGGACCAATGGCGGTGGCTGGACTAGTCAACATCTTTGGGAGCACTATCTATATGGCGGGGATAAAGCTTTTCTCGCAAGTGTTTATCCCGTACTAAAAGGCGCTGCTTTATTCTACATCGATTATCTTGTTGAGCACCCCAAATTAGGTTATCTGGTGGCAAATCCGGATGAATCTCCCGAAAATGCACCTCTGGCGCATCAGGGATCATCGCTGGACGCTGGAGTCACCATGACAAATCAGATTATTTTCGATGTGTTCAGTTCTGCCATCAGAGCTGCTGAAATCTTAAAAAAGGACCGCGCTTTTGCAGACACACTTCTACAAAAGCGAAGCCGTCTGGCGCCTATGCATATCGGCCAGCATGCACAGGTTCAGGAGTGGCTGGACGATATTGACGACCCCAAAGATACCCATAGACATATATCCCATTTATATGGCTTATTTCCTTCAAATCAGATATCAGCCTATCGTACGCCCGCGCTGTTTTCGGCCGCCAAAACTACTCTTCATCAGCGGGGCGACTTGTCAACAGGCTGGAGTATGGGGTGGAAAGTAAACTGGTGGGCCAGAATGCAGGATGGGAATCATGCATACAAACTCATTCAGAACCAACTGACACCTGTTGGTGTAAACAGAGGTGGAGGCGGATCATACGATAACCTTTTTGACGCGCATCCCCCATTCCAGATAGACGGTAATTTTGGATGCGTGTCTGGCATCACGGAAATGCTGGTGCAAAGCGCAGATGGTGCAGTCCATCTGTTGCCTGCTCTTCCTGATGTGTGGTGTGCTTCAGGATCGATTAGTGGGATCAGAGCAATCGGAGGTTTTGAGATCCTGGACATGGAATGGAAAGATGCCCAATTGTTAAAGGTTGTCGTGAAATCAAATCTTGGCGGCAATCTGCGGTTGAGAGTGCCAAATAGTCTTGAGCTAGCCGGAGCAACTTTGAAAGTAGCTGCAGGTGAAAACACAAATTCTTTTTATAAAGTATCAGCAACTCCCGACCCTGTAATCTCACCTAGAGCTAGTGTTGGAGCCATCACAGTCAAAGAAAGTTTGCTCTTCGACATCCCCACGCGGCAGGGAAAAACCTATACATTTCGACGACAGTCAAATTGATTAAAGTGATAACCTTACGCCCAAGAATGTGAATCGTTTAGAAAATAAAACAAATAAAATGTTAATATGAACCTCAAAGGAATAATCAAAAGACTGTGCGTGTGCCTTCCACTCGCGTTTGCCAGTCTTCAAGCCTTCTCACAGGATCCAAATTTTTATGTGTTTCTGTGTTTCGGACAGTCTAACATGGAAGGAAGCGCAAAGTTCGAAGCGAAAGATACAATTGTTAGTGATCGCTTTCAGGTCATGGGCGCGGTAGATTGTCCCACATTGGGTAGAACCAGAGGGAACTGGTATAAGGCGGTGCCGCCTCTTACCCGATGCAAGACAGGCCTGACACCTGCGGACTATTTTGGTCGCACAATGATTGAGAACTTGCAAAAGGATGTGAAGATTGGAGTAATCAATGTAGCAGTAGGTGGTTGCAAAATCGAGTTATTCGACCGCGATAACTACCAGTCTTACCTTTCGGACGCGCCGGACTGGCTTTTAAACACCGTTAAAGAATACGATGGTAACCCTTATGGTCGTCTTTTAGAGCTTGCTAAACTTGCTCAGCAAAAAGGGGTTATCAAAGGAGTCTTACTTCATCAGGGTGAGTCAAATACAAATGATAACAAGTGGCCTGAAAAAGTAAAGGTTGTTTACGATAATCTTATGAATGACTTAGATCTCGATCCAAAATCTGTGCCCCTTTTAGCGGGTGAAGTAGTACATGCAGACCAGGGAGGCATTTGCGCGAGCATGAATAAAATTATAGCAACCTTACCGGGCGTAATCCCTAATTCACATGTGATCTCTTCCAGTGGCTGCGAAGATGTAGCCGACAATCTCCATTTTTCTGCCGAAGGCTATCGGGAACTTGGAAAGCGTTATGGTGTGAAAATGCTTTCGCTACTAAAAAAATCCGCAAAATAACCGGGAGAGATTCTTGCAGATAAATATTTCATCAAACTTAACTAACCAATTTTTATGTACAAAATGCAACTTTGCAGGATTCTGACTATAATTCTATTGTTGGCTACCCAAGGTCTGTTTGCTCAGAATCCTATCATCACCAACCAGTATTCTGCAGATCCCACTGCTCGTGTTTTTGGTGACAGGGTTTATGTATATCCATCGCATGATATTCCACCAGCTCCGGGGAAAGGTCGGCCTAACTGGTTTCTGATGGAGGATTATCACGTGTTTTCTTCGGACAATTTAGTTAACTGGACCGATCATGGAATGATCATTCATCAAAATAAAGTTCCCTGGGTAAAGCCCGACAGCTATAGTATGTGGGCTCCGGATTGTATATACCGAAACGGAAAGTATTACTTCTATTTTCCAAGTGTGCCGTCGGATACCACCACGAGTGGGAGAGGATTTAAAATCGGAGTAGCGATATCAGACCAACCCACAGGACCGTTTATTCCGGAGTCAACTCCGATAAAAAACGTTAATGGCATAGATCCGAACGTATTTATTGATAAAGACGGACAAGCATACCTGTACTGGTCTCAAGGACATATTTACGGTGCAAAGCTAAAGGAGAACATGCTTGAGCTAGCTTCCGAACCTGTGGTGCTCCAGGAGCTTCCTACTAAAGGTCTAAAGGAAGGCCCGTTTTTGTTCGAACGGAACGGTATTTATTATATGACTTATCCACACGTCGAGAACAAAACAGAGAGACTTGAGTACGCTACCGGAAACAGTCCTTTGGGCCCGTTTAAATTTGCCGGAGTTATCATGGACGAGTCGCCTGACGGATGCTGGACCAATCACCATTCGCTCGTCAGCTTCAAAGATCAATGGTATCTGTTTTATCATCACAATGATCTGTCACCACAGTTTGATAAGAACCGTTCGGTGAGAATAGATAGCTTGTTTTTTGAACCGGATGGTACAATTAGGAAAGTCTTACCTACCTTGCGAGGTGTCGGTGTAAGCAATGCATTTCAAAAGATACAAATAGACCGGTACAGTATGATTAGCGACAGCGGAGTCTCTGTTGAATTTTTGGATAGTACAGACAGGTTTAAAGGCTGGAAAGCCCGGTTTAATTCTCCTGATGCCTGGTTGCAGTATAACAGTGTTGACTTTGGAAAAAATGCGCCTGAGAAAATGAAAGTCAGGATCACGTCAAAGCAAGGAGGAACTCTGCAATGGCGAACAGGCTCGCGTTCAGGACCAATCCTGTCAGAGATTATTGTTCCAAAAAACACTTCCTGGAAAGTTATTCAAACCAGATTGGCATTACCACAAACAGGCCTTCAGCATCTGTTTGTGACTATGAAAGGAACAGGAGATGTCGATATTGACTGGCTCAACTTTGAATAATTCTATTCCAATATTGTGTTTATGAAGAACAAACATCTTACCTTAGTTCTTGCTATTTGCGAGATATATGAAAAGATCTTTGTTCCTTTTATTGGTTTTAGTTTACTGTTCCTCCTGTAACCGCACTCCTGAAAAGCTACTCTCAAGAGAGGAAAAACTTGAGAACGTTCTTAAGAACATTGTTCCACCCAAGATATCAGAAAATATTCTGTTAATTACAGACTTCGGAGCAATCGGTGATTCGCTCACAGATAGTAAGCCTGCATTTGACAAAGCTATCCAGGCCTGCAAAGAGCAAAAGGGTGGAAAGATCGTAGTTCCGGCGGGAATATATATCCTGAATGGGCCTATTCATCTAACAAATAACCTTTGCATAGAATTGCAAAAGGGTTCCAAACTAGTGTTTGGAACAAATCCTGCTGACTACCTGCCAGCAGTCCTGACGAGCTGGGAGGGTACTTTTCTTTATAACTACAGTCCATTTATATATGGATATCAGCTTGAGAATGTTGCAATAACCGGTGATGGAGTGATAGACGGCAATGCACGCGATTCTTTTAGTAAATGGGCCGAGAACCAGAAAGAAAGTCAGCTTCTGAGCCGGAAGATGAACAAAGAAAATACCCCTTTGAAGGATCGTATTTTCGGCAAAGGCCATTTTTTGCGTCCGCACCTCATCCAGTTTTTTGAATGTAAAAACGTTCTTATTGAGGGCGTCACGATTAAAAACTCGCCATTCTGGTGTGTGCATATTCTGAAGTCAGAGAACGTGACGGCAAGGAAAGTTAAGTTTGATGCCTTCAACAGAAATAATGATGGTTTTGACCCTGAATACTCTAAAAATGTTTTGATTGAAGACATTGACTTCAACAACGCTGATGATAACGTCGCCATAAAGGCCGGGCGAGACCATGAAGGAAGAAGGACCGCCATAACCTCAGAGAATATTGTTATCCGCAATTGCAGGTTCAAAGGCTTGCATGGGGTAGTAATAGGCAGTGAAATGTCTGCGGGTGTGCAGAATGTATTCGTCGAAAATTGCACCTTTGGCGGTTATTGTAAGCGTGGGATCTATTTGAAATCCAATCCTGATCGCGGTGGTTTTATCAGGGATATCTACGTAAACAATGTAACCTTCGGCGAAGTAGAGGATTGTTTCTTCATCACCTCATACTACCACGGTGAGGGGGAAGGATTTGAAACTGATATAAGCAATGTGTTTGTAGACAACGTCAAATGCCGGAAGGCGACCAATGCCGGTGTCGTAATTCAGGGATACCCATCGAAGAAAGTGAGAGATATCCATTTTTCCAATGTTACGATAGACTCCGCTGCTACAGGGGTCAGCCTAAGCAATGCTGATAACATTGTATTTAACGACGTCATCATAGGCAAGGAAGTTAAAGTGCCTTCACACGCCAAATAGGTTCTGTCGAAGGTATCGATACTGAACCCGGGCACTTTGCCTTTCAAATTATCATTAAAGGTTTCGGCTCTTGTCGATGATGTCTTTGATGATATCGTCGAGCTCCGCTGCTGAGATGGACAAATAAGATAGCATCTCATCTATTCTATCCTGGCTGTTATCACCCTCAGTCAAAACTTGTGTGATTCCTAAAATTCTTGCGAGAGGTGCCCTTACCAGATGAGATTGCATCCATGCAATCTCACGTAACTGTTTATTGTGGTTTTCAATCGCACGCACATAAGCAACTCTCTCGGTTATGTCCTGCATGCAACCAATCATTCTTATTGGCGTCCCTTCGTCCGAAAAAATAACGAAACCCCGGTCGAACACGGTCTTGTAAGTGCCGTCTGCACATCTGAACCTATACTCAGTCATCCACCTCGTTTCTCCTGAATTTAACCGAGACTCGATCAGCCTGGTAACCCTGACAACATCATCGGGATGTACATGTTCACTCCACCACTCAATAGAAGTTTGAGTGCTTTCATAGCCGAATATTTTAGTTAGTGAGTAATTCCAAATGATCCTGCATGTTATGATGTTCGAGTCCCATATCGCATCACTTGTAGCCTTCGCGACGGCGTTGTACCGGTCAAGCAATTCTTTGTTTTTCAACATGACCTTCATTCGGGCGGTAACATCCCGGGAATTGGCAATTATACCGGCAATTGCAGGATCATGTGATTTATTGGTAATAATAGTCTCCAGCCAGCGGATTTCCCCGCCCTTTAGTCTTACCCTGTAAGGAGAGACCTTCACCGTTTCATCTTTCCGGATGCTCAGCAGCTGGCTCTTTATAGCATCATGATCGTCTTCATGTATGTAATCAAAGGGGCTGGTCAGAATCATGTCTCTCGGATCCAGATTAAAGAGTCTCAATATATTTGGACTGATATAAGAAATTTTCCCGGTCTGGTCTAATATTACAATAAGGTCTGAGCCTTCCTGGATCATCGTTCTGAACCGTCGTTCACTTTGTTTCAATGATTCCTCAGCTTTTATTCTTTCAGAATTGTCTATTGCAACAACAATGCGCGCATTCCGTCCTTTATACGTTATCGAGTTTCCTTTTGTGTTAACCAAAATAATCTTACCCGATTTCTTTACATGTCGTGTAAAGCTGCTTTGCACATGGCCTGCTTTTACATGTTTGCTGATCAGGTCGTCCAAAATCGATACATCCTGAGGTGGACGAATATCCCGCAATGTGAACGAAAGAAATTCTTCGGATGAATAGCCATAATGTTCTATTGCAGCCTTATTTACATCCAGAATTTGTAACGTTTCGAGGTCGTACACAAGAAGAGGTAGTGGACTCAGGTGGAAAAGATCAGCATATTTCTCGTTAGACAGCTTTAAGTCTTTTTCCGCCTCCTTACGTTCTGTGATATTCCGAATCACTCCAATCACTTTAAAAGCTTTGTGACTTTCGTTCCTCAGTATGTACGCGCTTTCCTCAATAAATATGTATTCGCCGGTCTCTTTTCTAATCCTGTATTCTGCCGACCATCGATGCTGATCCTTATCGGAGAGGGCCTTCTGCAGATCATTTTTCATGACCACAAGATCTACCGGATGTACAAGTGCGAACCATTGACTCAGGGTGTAAATCACCGGAAATTCACTGTAACCAAATAATCTGGTAAAGCTTTCTCCCCATTCGATAAAGTCGGTTTCAATGTCCCAGTCAAAAATGGCGTCGTTAGTAGCTTTATTTACATAAACGTACCGATCGAGCATTTTTTGCAGCTCTGCTCTATTTTCCTGGAGATCATTTTGAATCTGTTTACTTTCGGTGATGTCCAGACATGCTCCTATCATCTTTTCGACAACGCCGGATTCTCCATAAATAACTTTCGCCCATGTTTTTACCTGCCTTACTTCTCCTCCCGGACGAACCATACGTTCTTCGAAGCTTCTGTCTTTGCCATTCTTCAGCAGATCCTGAATAATATCAAAGCTGTTCTGTCTGTCTTCCGGATGTACTACACCAAGATAAGAATCAAAAGTGGGCGTAAAACATTCGGCTGATAGTCCATATATTGAATAAAGTGTGTCAGACCAATTCACAGCACCACTCTTGATATCCCAGGACCAGTTCCCAAAACGCGCCAGTTCCTGACTCTGAAGCATCATTATAGTTGTTTCTTTCAGTACTTTGGAATACTCCCTTCTTTCCAGGATCACTTGAAACAAGGCTATAACCCGTTCCAGAATGTGAATTTCATCCAGCTGAAGCGCTGCCGCACGGTTATGACAGACGAGAAAGACTGCAACAACATCACCCTCGTTATTATGAACCGGATGCTTTAATATTGATGAGAATCCGTTCTCTGAAACGATCCGCCGGAAGTTCACCCAGGCTTGTTCTGTTTCAGATGTGTTTCCAGGATCAGTGCTGTCACTATAAGGCAGCCCATCCGAGGCTGCTATAATTGTTTCTGAGAGTGATGGGGAGGCCAGGTTTGATAGTTTACCATCTCTTATCGACATAATTCCAAAGATCATTCCGGGAAACTGTTTTTCAATTCCTATGATATAGGTCTTCAGAACGTCCGGAAAAGAGTTGTCCTCCTTTGCACTTTTGGTCAATATCTCTTTATCCAGCTGGTCTATAGCCATTGCCCGCTTAACAACGCTTATGTCTACCATTAAGCCACGGAGCGAAACGTTATCGTCCTGAATTATCGGTGTAAATGTATCTCTTATCCAAACGATATTCCCCTCTGAATTTACCATCCTGTATTCGGCGGAATAGGTTTTTCCGATCTCAAGATATGACCCACGGGCTTTCAGAACCAACTCCCGGTCTTCTGGACAAATGTGTTTTTTCCAGAAATCAACATCAGCAAGCCACTGCGAAGCGCTGTAACCAAGAACTTTTTCTACATATTGGCTTACATAGCTGAAATGGTGACTTTCCCGATCTGCCTCCCATACAATTCCGTTCGTAGTCTGTAATAGAGACCGCAGCCGGTCACGATTCATTTTGATAGCTTGCTCATTTCTGAGTTTCTGAGAAACATCAATAGCGGCTACGATCCGTGCATTCTTTCCCCATGAGGGAAGCGGTGTGCTGTGTATATTAACAGAGATAACCTCTCCGGATCTTTTGATGTGGCGGACGGTTGCTATGTTCGGGAGGTCTTTTTTAACCTTAGCTGCAACCATCTGCTCCATGCGCGGCACATCAGCAGCCGGCCAAAGGACCCTTACCGTTGCATCCAGAAACTCATTCAACGTATATCCATAATCGGCGAGTGCAGCCTTATTTGCTGCCAAAATGCGAAGAGTATCAATATTATACACCCACATGGGTACCGGGCTGAAATCAAACAGATCCAGATCAGGTCTGGACGCTAGAGATCTTTCTTCCCGAAGGGAGGGCGGCTCATGTAGCCCCATCAATTGTTGAACGATAAAGGCTACCTCTCCGTCTTTACCCAAAATAGGGTAAATGTTTAGATCTCTGCCTGTACGTCGCGTCTGGTGTGCGTTTTTGGTAATTAAGACAGAATGGAAAACGTCAGCGTAGTCATCTATTTCAGCAATGTGCTGATGCGTCTCAAAAAAATCTTTTCCGATGATGATTTTAGCCTCGTCAGTATTCTCTGCATAAAGATATGCATCATTAGCTACTACGATTGTAAAGAGAGGAGTATTGACCTGTATGATGATAGTCGGTATTGGGCTGGAGCTGAATGTCTTCTCCAAAGCATCTATTTCTGTCATCACTACTTCTTTGATCTACTACAATTGGTCATGTTAATTGTTATGCCTGTCTGCTCAAAATCTGCCTCTGTTTGCTCATTAAATATAGCTCATAATTTCACATGCTGATTGTTGTTAGTGCAAAAAATGTGTAAGTTTGTGTAATTCTGTAGATTATCGCTCAAATTGCAGAAGAGGGAAGGCAAGGCGTCTTCCCATTTTTTTATAAGCTATTCATCAATAA
>Ga0160433_100259_pt1 | contig 36894 bp, 35 predicted proteins | sample HID1972K_E0MG_FD_108235 | JGI IMG/M metagenome (GOLD analysis project Ga0160433, IMG submission 108235) | Enriched pill bug-associated microbial communities from UW Madison campus, WI, USA - HID1972K_E0 MG | ecosystem: Host-associated > Arthropoda: Insects > Digestive system > Unclassified ...
ACATTTTGCCCTTCTTTGAAGCTTGCCAAATCTTTCTCATAAACGTGCAAATCGACATGGATTTTCCTGTTGTCAATAATCTCTGCAATGGGTGTGCTGGTATCTACATAGCTTCCGATTTGTACAAAAATGTTTCCTACAATACCGCTTACGGGCGCTACAATATTCAAACTTGTTATTAAGTTGTTATTATTTATTTTGGAAGTATTAATTCCCATGATTTGTAGCTGTCGCATTAATGATGCTTTCCTTGCACTTAAGGCTTTGAAGTTGGCTTCTGCCTGCTGTAGATTTTTGAGAGCTCCTGCATTTCCTTCATAGAGATCTTTTTGACGATTATATTCAATTTTTGCTAAAGATTCTTGCGTGGTCATTGTTAAAAAATCTTCTTGCATCTTAATGTAATCTGCATTGGTAACAGAGGCTATCCGCTCACCTTTATTGACGAAGTTTCCTGGTTGTATATAGATTTGTTGAATTACACCCGGATAAAGTGTAGTTGCTTTTGCTCTGTTTTGATTAGGAACGCGTAATTCACCGCTTACTTTTAAGAGATCTTTTAAAACTTTTTGTTCAATCGTGTCAAATTGAATGTCTACTGCTTTTATTTGTTCCTGGCTAAGTGAAACGGTGTTTTCATCTTCATGCTCTTCTTCAATGGGATCATTGTTAGTCAATTCAGCTGTTTGGTTTTGACAGGATGAAAATGCGATTAGCTGAATGATAGCTAAGATTATATATATTCTTTTCATTGTACTTTATTGATTGATGAAGTATAGATAGTTTATTTGAGCCTGATTATAATCGTTTAATGCCTGAAGATAGTTCTCCCGGATATTTACGGCTTGACTGAGAAATTCACTGAAGCTTGTAAAGCCAATTTCGCCACTGCGGTAACTCAATTGTGCTGCTTTTATGATTTCATTGGCCTGCCTTAAACCAGAGCTTTCATAAAATTGAACAAGTTCAGATTGCTTATCAACAGCCGCTAATGCTTGCAGTTTTTGCGAGCTTAATTCTTGCAGTTGCGAATTAAGCTTTTGCTCTTCAATCGTTTTTTCCGCTTCTGCTGCCCTTACTTTATTGATTGCTGATTTGCTATTTAGCAGTGGAACGCTAATCGTTAATGCAAAACCCGACAAAGGGTTATTGAGCCCATATAGTTTTTGTGAGAATCCACTAATGGAGAACCCAGGCATATTTGCATTTTTTTGAAGACTGGTGTTTGATTCAGCAATCTTGATATTTTGTTGTTGTAAAACGATTAATGGATGATTTGCTTGAAGCGTATCAGCTTTGGGCGTCATTTTGTCTAAGGGTGCATCTAATGGTAAATAAAGCTGTTCTTTATTTAAAAGTACCATTAATTGTTGTTGAAGAGAGAGCATACTTTGGCGATTTTGCTTGATGAAGGTTTTCATCTCTGTCATCTTCACCTCGGCAGCGATTTTTTCAAGTGCAGCTACTTCACCGGTTTCGTATCTTAGTTTGGCTGCCTGAAAAATTTCCGTATAAATGCTGTCGAGCTGATTGAGCAGCCGCTCGTTTTCCTGTAAATACCAAAGTTCATAATATACTTTCCGGACATCTCGTGTGATGGTATTTTTCAATAATTCCCGATTAAGTTGTACGTATTTTAGTTGCTCCTGGAAGTAATCTTTCCGAGCTGCATATAAACCTGGCCATTCAAAATCTTGTGAGATCCCGATTTTGTAGTCACCCCTGTCGTTGGGTCGTATGTCATCGTTATCGATAAAGAAGCCGGTTTTTCCTAATTCGGAAGAGGCTTTAATATCAAAAGATGCTTTATCGGTTTCAGCATTATTGATCTGGAATTGCAGATTGGCAGCCAATGCTGTATCGATTGCGGCTTGCAGACTAATACGCTCCATCGGAGTCTGTGCTTTCAGTGGTAGCTGAATACTTAATAGTGTGATAGCTAATAAGCAAGTTAATAGCTTGGTATTCATTTTTAATTTTTTACTTTTTGAAAAAATGATGTAAAGACAGGGTATTACGATGAGGGTTAAGAGGGTAGCAGTAATAAGTCCGCCAATTACGACAGTGGCCAGTGGTCTTTGTACTTCTGCACCTGCACCACCACTTAATGCCATTGGAAGAAAACCTAATGAAGCAACGGATGCTGTCATTAAAACAGGCCGCAATCTTATTTGTGTACCTAACAAGACCTGCTGAAGTACATTTTTGACGCCTTCTTTTTTTAATTGATTGAAGGTTCCTATTAATACAATACCGTTGAGGACTGCTACTCCAAATAAGGCAATAAAACCTACACCTGCTGATATACTAAATGGCATTCCACGTATTATCAGGGCAAAAATGCCACCTATTGCACTGAGAGGAATGGCTGTGAAGATTAGAATTGCTTGTTTTGCTGAATGAAATGTAAAATATAGCAGAGCAAAAATTAACAGTAAGGCCAGGGGTACAGCAATCATTAATTGCGCTGATGCTTCTTTTAGATTCTCAAAAGTTCCGCCATAGGTATAGTAATATCCTTGAGGGAGTATATCACTTTCTTCTAATTTCTGTTGTATTTCTTCTACTACACTTTCAACGTCTCGGTCCTGGATATTGAATCCTACGACGATGCGCCGCTTTCCATCTTCTCTGCTGATTTGTGCCGGCCCTTCTTTAAAGGAAACGGTAGCTATTTGAGATATGGGAATTTGGTTACCTTTAGGAGTAGCAATTAGAAGGTTTTCAACATCTTCAATAGAACCCCGATGATTAGTGTCTAAACGTACTATTAAATCGAATTTTCGTTCATTTTCGAAAACCGAACCTGCTTTCTCGCCGGCAAAGGCAGTTTTAACTGTTCTATTGACTTCTTCAATTGCCAATTTATAATTGGCCATTCGGTCTCTATCATATTCTATGGTAATTTGAGGAAGTCCGGTTACTCTTTCAATACTAGGATCAGCTACACCAGTAACCGATTGAATAACCTTAGCAACTTTTGGAGCAAGTACTGCTAAGGTGTCCATATTCTCACCGAAAATTTTAACAGCTACATCTTGTCTGACACCAGTCATTAATTCATTGAATCTCATCTGGATGGGTTGAGATGCTTCAAAGAAAACTCCTGGAATTACTTCCAGCTTCTCAAGCATCATAGCAGCTAATTCATTATAATCTTGCGTGGTCGTCCATTCACTTTTGGGTTTGAGTTTTACGATCAGATCTGTGGTTTCCGGCGGCATAGGATCTGTAGGAATCTCGGCACTTCCTGTCTTACCAACAACTGATTCTACTTCTGGAAAAGAGCGTAAGATTCGTTGAGCCTGCATGGATGTTTCAATGCTTTTGGTTAATGAACTTCCTTGTGGAAGTATGCAATGAAGAGCGTAATCTCCTTCTTGTAATTGAGGAAGAAATTCTCCTCCCATGCGTGAGAATATAAAAATACTGAAAAAGAATATTGCTGCTGCGATGTTTACAACCCAATATCTTAATCGTATCATTCTTTTTAAAAGAGGTGAATAGAGCTTTCGTAAGTTCTCCATCATTTTGTCGGCGAAGGTTTTCTTATCTGATACTTTTTTGGAGAGGAATAAGGCACTCATCATTGGAATGTAAGTCATGGAAAGAATGAGTGCACCTAAAATTGCAAAGCTTACGGTTTGAGCCATTGGCTTAAACATTTTTCCTTCTGTGCCTACTAAAGTTAAGATGGGTATATAAACGATCAGGATGATTATTTCTCCGAATGCAGCGCTGTTGCGTATTTTTGATGCGGATAGATAAACTTCCTGATTCATTTCATGTTGAGTGAGCGGATTGCGGTTTTTACGTAATCCAAGATGATGCATAATTGCTTCAACGATTATGACTGCACCATCTACGATTAATCCGAAATCGATCGCTCCAAGACTCATTAAATTGGCGCTGACTCCAAATACACGCATCATTCCTAAGGCAAATAATAGAGAAAGAGGAATGGCTGAAGCTACGATAAGACCAGCCCGCATATTGCCCAGAAATACTACCAGGACGAAAATCACGATTAAGGCACCTTCTATTAAATTTGTTTCTACTGTTTTGATTGCTCTGTCGATCAGTTCAGACCGATCAAGGAAAGCTTCAATGACGATATCATCTGGAAGAGATTTTTTAATGGTTTCCATTCTCTCCTTCACTTGTTTTACAACTTCAGATGTGTTTTCGTCTTTTAGCATCATCACCATGCCACCTACTGCTTCTTTTTCGCCGTTATAGGTGAAAGCACCGTAGCGCGTAGCATGACCAAAATCTACAGTAGCTACGTCTCCGATAAAAAGCGGTGTGTCATTTTCAGTACTTATTGGAATGGCCTTAATATCTTCCAAAGAGGTTATAAGACCGATGCCTCGAATGAAATAGGAGCTTTGCGCTTTTTCAATATAGGCCCCACCAGTATTTTCATTGTTGCTTTTTAAGGCATTAAAGATATTCTGTATATTGATTCCCATAGCTAATAGACGATCAGGATCAACGGCAACTTCGTATTGTTTTAAATAACCTCCGAAGCTATTTACTTCGGCTACTCCGGGAGTTCCGTAGAGTTGGCGAGCAACGATCCAGTCTTGCATGGTTCGGAGCTCCATGGCGGTATATTTATCTTCAGAACCTTTTTCCGGATGAAGAACATATTGATAAATTTCTCCTAATCCGGTACTAACCGGACCAAGTTCAGGTCGTCCAACACCTTCTGGCAGCTCATCTTCGGCTTCTTTTAATTTTTCATTGATTAATTGTCTGGCGAAATAGATGTCTACCTTTTTATCGAATACAACTGTAATCAAAGAGAGTCCAAATCTTGAGATTGAGCGCATTTCAACTAGATCAGGAAGGTTTGCTACACTTTTTTCGATGGGGTAGGTGATAAATTGTTCTACCTCTTGAGCAGCTAGTGTTGGAGTAATTGTAATGATCTGTACCTGATTATTGGTAATATCAGGCAGTGCGTCGATTGGTAGTTTGGTTGCGCTCCATGAGCCCCAAACTATCAATAAAAGAGTAAAAAAGCCAACAACTAATTTATTCTTTATACTAAAAGCAATAATTTTATTAAGCATGAATTTGATTGAATAATAAACAATAGCAAAAGCCCGGATAAGATATCCAGTGAATTTAACTTAGAAATGCTAGGTTATTATGCAATCTTGGGTGGTTGCCACACGCTGAATTGAGCGCTTAAAGGAAAGGATGTAGCTAGATTAATTGCTAGATCTGTTTTTGGAATATAGGCTGAAAGGGTAGATGAAGCATCAACTCCAGCTATGGATATACTGCAGCAAGTACAAGAGCAAAATGGAGTGCAAGTCTCTTCGGTATGAGGTTTATCTGAGTGGTTGCTTGAGTCTACGAGAGTTGTTTTCTGTTCAGAATTTAAATCGCAATCTTTTTTATCACCGCATGGAGCTATTTCCAATAGTATAAAGAAGATTGCTAAAAATATACTAAACAGTTTCATTTGTGTACAAATCTAGAAAAATCTTTTTATTCTTCCTTTAGCTCATCCAATATGTTACGAATCTGTTTGGTGTATTTCCCGTAAAAACTGTTTACCCATGTATTGATGGCTATTATCATAGCCGCTGTAAATATCACGATGACAATAATAACAATAAGGATAATATTATCAGATAAAGTTTCAAAAGCTATATCGCTAAGTAATAGTTTGTTATATTGATATAAACCTATCCAGATAATACCAAAAGGTAATAATAGAAAACCGAAAGATTTATAGCGTTCCATGTTGAGCCTTAATTCAAAGTATAGTTCAAGTAATCCATCCTTCGTTGCTGCTGCATATTGATGGATATTTTTATAGAATCGATAAAAAGCATATAGATAATATACAGAGATTACTACCATCATAGCATACGAGATGTAGTAGAATGAGTATAAGCTGCTTTGAAAATTGGCCAAAGAAGGAACAAAGGCTAAAGCCAATATCGCTATAATTTGTGGATAAAGCTCGATCTTCATATTTCTCTTAAGCTTTTCAACGGGATGTTGTGCCATTTTTAATTTCTCTATACTTTGTGGGATATTTAAATTTCCGCTATTATCTTTTTCCCATTCTGATTTTAATTCTTCGAAATTCATAATCTTATTTTTTAATTATTTTCTGTAATTTTTCTTTGGTACGATTAAGTTTAACTCTTGCATTTCCTTCATTGATACCTAAATGCTGTCCGATTTCTTTATGTGAAAGCCCCTCCATGAAATAAAAGATAAGAGCCTTTTCTACCGGATTCAATTTGTGTACTGCATTATAAAAGACTTCTAACTGACGATCCTTTTCTCCTGAATATTCTTCGTAGGCAACGTCTGCTATAGTTGCTTCGGAAAAGGTTTCAGACCATTTTCTTTCTTTCTTAAAAAAGGTAATGGCTGTGTTTACTGCTACACGGTACATCCAGGTAGAGAATTGACTTTCACCCTTAAAGTTGTCATAAGACTTCCAAAGCTGTATGATGATTTCTTGGTGCAAGTCTTCGCAATCTTCTGGAGCATCCATATACATACGTGCCACTTTATGCAGAATGCCCTTATGTTTTTCAAGGTATGAGAGAAAGGTTTTTTCTTTAGTTGGCTCCACGGTCTGGATTATTATTTAACAATTACTTTAAAACTGGTCTTAGCTTATAACCTTTGTTCTCCAACAACTGGATAACTCCATTTTTACCAGATAAATGACCAGCCCCTACAGCGAAGAATGTGCTTTCTTTAGCCATCTGTATTGGCATCTTTTCAGCCCAGTTGATATTGCGTTTTGTAAGTAACCATTGCTCTTGATTGTCATTCATAAAGTTAGGATCTTTCAATAGCTTATCTAATTCTGGTAGATTTTCTTCTTTATATAAATGTATCATTTCTTCAAACAAACTGGCATATTCATCGCCTTTGGCAAGTTGATCGATGGTTTCATCCAGATTATAAGCGTTACCCAATAAATGGAGTTGTTCTTCTACAGTTTCTAATCCTTTTACAGATTTGCCTTCTGCAAGAGCGAGCTTCATGATTTCTACGTCTAATAGTTTTAGGCTTGTTGGCGGACAAGTGATGGCTTTTTGAGTAATAAGTGAATAGAGTGCTTGAATGCTAAAATTATCTACTTGTTCGAAAGTTAAATTGTAAGAACTTAATGCCTGGCTGAGCCTAGCAAGTTGGTCTTTATTGAGCTGATCACTTAGTTTTTTATCTGTTTGTACCATTTTTTGCATGGCCATAAGTTCGTTTTGATCAGAAAAGTTTAATTCCAAAAATAAAGTTTTAGCGTTATCTAATGCATGACTTACTTTAGGTTTAATTTCGAAATCTTTCTCACACATAATATGAAAGGTGCCGAATAAGTAGGAAGGCTCTTGTAGTCCATTCCCGGATATTTCCCAAAGCAAACTGTTATTTGTTTTTGTTTGAGCAGATAGAGTACAGCAAATCAAAAGTACGAAGGCTATTGCCAAAATCATTGTTTTTTTCATTTCTCGAATTTTTATTTAGTAAGTATATGCTTGTGAACATTCGTTACATAAAATTCTGTTTTTTGTATTATCATAGTTAAGCGTACTTTTGTTACTCTAATGAGGCGCAGCATTCCTATACTTGAAATTTGTACACTTTCTGGAATAAGAAATTCAGATATTGTGGTGGAAAGATTTTCTTCATACCTAAAACAGCATAAAGATATACATTCTCCACATCGGCATAATTTCTATCACATGGTGTTCTTCACGAAAGGAGCGGGTTTTCATTCTATAGATTTTAATGAATTTTCGGTTGAACCTTATCAGATCTATTTTATGATTCCCGGACAGGTGCATAGTTGGAATTTTGAGGGTGAGGGTGATGTTGATGGCTATGTGGTTAATTTTACTACTGAATTCTTTCAATCTTTTTTGCTTCGAATCGATTACCTGGAATCCTTCTCTTTCTTTAATGGCATCGCTGAAGATGGTGTAATTAATCTGACCGAAAGTACAAAGGAACCCGTGCAGGATCTTTTTGAAGATCTGATTACTGAAAGCAGTGTAGATAATTCTTTGCAGAAAGATATTATGAAAGTAATCTTACTGCGGTTGTTTTTATTGTTAAAACAACAAAATTTGAAGAAGGAAATTTTTCATCAACCGAGTTATACGTTGTTAAGGAATTTTCAGAAGCTCATCGAGAAACATTATACCGAATTGAGATTGCCTAAAGATTATGCAGACTTGTTGTTCGTGACTCCTAATCATTTGAATGCGCTTTGTAAGACCGTTACTGGAATGCAGGCAGGAGAATTGATCAGGAATCGAATTCTTCTTGAAGCAAAGAGATTATTGGTGAACCAGGATATGAGTATAACCGAGATTTCAAATGAATTGAATTTTAATGATAATTCATATTTTACCAAGTTCTTTAAAAAGCAGGTAGGAATTACGCCTGAAGAGTTTAGAAGAAATATAGTTGACCGCTCTAATATCTAAAGGCGATTATTTAAATATTCTATAAGAGTATCTTCCTCCCAGGAACCGTTATATTTTTCATTATTTATAAAAAATGAAGGGGTGCCATTTACTCCACTTCTAACTCCACTCTCAAAATCATCATCTATTTTAGCTGTAACAGAATCAGTTTCAATATCTTCTTTGAAACGGTTTAGGTCTAATCCTATCGTTTCTGCATATGACAGCAAATGATCCCAATCTAGCTGGTCCTGATTTTCATAAATAGCATCATGCATTTCCCAAAACTTATTTTGCAATGCAGCAGCTTCCGCTGCTATGGCTGCTTTATAAGCGTCTGGATGAGCCTCGGATAAAGGAAAGTTTCTGAAAACAAACATTAAGCGATCTCCGAATGTCTTTTGTATTGATTTTAAGATAGGATAGGCTTGTCCGCAACTATCACATTGATAATCGCCATACTCTACCAATACTAATGTAGCTTTACCATTTCCTTGAGTGTGATCGTGGTCGTTTACTGAAGGCGTTAATTGATTACTCATCTTGTTTCTTTATCTAATTCTTCCAATGCATCAAGTATTCCATTCGCTCCCGGATTCATTCCTACTGGAGATAAATAGCTCCAATAAATAATTCCCTTTTCGTCAAGTACATAGAGAGCTCGCATAGCTTCACCTTCTTTTTCATCGTAAACTTTATATGCTTTGGCTACTTCCCCCTTTGGCTCAAAATCTGCCAGTAATGGAAAATGAAATTTATGGTTTTCCGCAAACGCCAGATGACACCATTTACTATCTACAGAAATTCCTACTAATTGAGCGTCGTGTTTTGAGAATAATTTTAGTGTTTCATTGTAAAGCGTCATTTGGTCGCCACATACAGGGCTCCAATCTGCAGGGTAGAAAGCCAGTATAACCTTTTTGCCTTTTAAATCACTTAATTTTAATTTTTGATCTGGAGTAGAATGAAGTTCAAAATCTGGTGCGGTAGTTCCTTTTTTTAACATAATGTTTTTATCAGCTAAAGTTCAATAACAATAATTACAGATTAAACACTGTTTAAAGCTGATTGTTTCAATCTCAATTCAGCATTCTAATTCTTAGAAATATTTTCTGTGACCTATATCAATGGCATTAATTATCTTATGTCATCGTAGCGGGTAACCTTTCCTTCCTACATTTGTAGTGTAATAAGAGAGAAATATATTAACAAATAAAAACAAACAATTATGTCAAATATTAGATGGTCTATTGACCCAACACACAGTGAAATCACGTTTAAAGTAAAACACCTTATGATTACTACGGTGACAGGTTATTTCAGAAAATTTGATCTTGAAGTAGAAACGGAAACGGATGATTTTAATACTGCTAAGAAAATAGAATTTTCAGCAGATATTAACTCTATTGATACTGGTAACGAACAACGTGATGCACATTTAAAGTCGGCAGATTTCTTCAATAGTGAGGAAGAAGCACAAATATTATTTTCAGGTAAAAGTTATAAAGTTGATGGTGACGAAGGAGAGCTTTCAGGAGATCTTACAATCAGAGGTATCACAAAGCCTATTACACTTAAAATTGAATACGGTGGAACTGTTGTTGACCCTTATGGACAAACAAAAGCAGGTTTTACCGTTACAGGTAAATTGAGTCGTAAAGAATTTGGTTTGACATGGAGTGCAGTCACAGAAGCAGGCAGTATGGTAGTAAGCGATGATGTTAAGTTAAGTGGCGAGATACAGTTAGTTAAACAAGCATAACATTCAATAAAATGGAAGATAGAGTTTTAGGATTACATCATATTACAGCGATTGCTGGAAATGCACAACGAAATTATGACTTTTATACTAAAGTATTAGGTCAGCGATTGGTAAAGAAGACTGTCAATTTTGATGATCCTAAGACCTATCATTTTTATTTTGGTAATGAAGCAGGAATGCCCGGAACTATTCTTACATTCTTTCCCTGGGAAAGGGTAAGGCAGGGCAGGAATGGAGCTGGAATGGCAACTAATATTGGTTATTCTGTTCCTGATGGGAGTTTAGAGTTCTGGAAAGAGCGCTTAGGTGAATTCAGCGTGGTAACAGGTCAAATAGCTGAGAAGTTTGGTGAATTATATCTTCCTTTTCAAGATCCGGATGGATTAAATATTGAGTTTATCGTCCCGAATAAGGAAGACAGCAGGAAACCCTGGGAAACTGAAGCAGTTAGTGCAGCAGCAGCTATAAAGGGATTTCACAACGTTACATTGACTTTGCGAGACATAGAAGCTACTGCTGAAATCCTAACAGAAGAATTTGGATATAAGTTGCTTAAGCAAGAATCTAATTGGTATCGTTTTGTAACAGATGCTGTTGAAAGCGCTGCTATTGTGGATTTATTTGAAATGCCACAAGCAGGGCCGGGAATAAATGCCGGTGGTACTAACCATCACATCGCTTTCCGTATTAAAGATGATAACATCTTAATGGAATACCGTGAAAAGATTCTAAGTAGAGGTTTACAAATTACACCAAAAATAGATCGTGATTATTTTTACTCTCTATATTTCAGGGAACCGGGTGGAGTACTGTTTGAACTAGCAACAGATAATCCTGGTTTTACAACTGATGAGACTATCGATCAGCTTGGAAGTAGCTTAAAACTACCAAAACAGTATGAAGGGTATAGAGTGGAGATTGAAGGCGCACTGCCGATATTGAAATAGGTTAAGAGTGAGATTGGTTCTTTTAATAAATAAACATGCATATTCAACATTTAATTAGTGCAGGAACAGATTTAAGCAAGGCGAAGAAAGTTTTGATTATGATACATGGACGTGGAGGTAGTGCGGAAGATATGCTTTCGCTTGCTCAATCCCTGCATGTAAAAGATTATGCTTTACTGGCACCACAAGCTACACATAATACCTGGTATCCTTATTCTTTTATGATGCCTCCTACACGAAACGAGCCCTGGCTATCATCTGCACTTGGAATATTGGAACAGGCCGTTGAAGAGGTAATTAAACAGGGAATTGATACTGAGAATATTTATTTTACAGGCTTCTCGCAAGGAGCTTGTTTAACACTTGAATTCCTCGCGCGTAATGCTGCGAAGTGGGGAGGGGCGGCGGCTTTCTCCGGAGGACTTATTGGCGATCAAATTTATATGGAGAACTATAAAGGTGATTTTAGTGAAACACCCATATTTATAAGTAGTAGTAATCCTGATCCACATATACCATTGGAAAGAGTACAGGCAAGTATTGAAGTATTAAAGACGATGCATGCAAAGGTTACTGAACAGATTTATGAAAATAAGGGTCATTTCATTAGTCAGGATGAGATTGACAGAGCCAACAGAATAGTTTTTATCTGATCGGCTAATGCTTACTCCTTAATCGGAAATTCAGTATCTTTATTTTTCATTAGAATAGTTTGCTTTTTTAAGCAATGAAGCTATTATGGTGTTTATTCATCTCTATTTATTTGTGAATTTTATGAACTCATGATGGTTTCGTTAGAATAATTAATTTTTAATTGAAAGATATAGAATCACTGCCTCCGAGTATGTTTGAATTATTACATCAGAAAATAACAGAAACTGTTTCCATAAGTGACGAAGATTTCGAGTTTTGTAAGACTCTTTTTCAACCGAAGAAACTTCGTAAAAAAAGATTCATACTCGGTGAGGGTGATGTATGTAAATACACAATCTTTCTAGAAAAAGGATTATTGAGATCTTTTATTGTAGACGAGAAAGGGGCTGAGCATGTTCTTCAGTTTTCTTTGGAAGGCTGGTGGTGTGCCGATTTATATAGTTTCTTTACTGGCGAACCATCCAACTACAATATAGAAGCGTTGGAAGATTGTGAACTATTATTAATAACCAAACCTTCCTGGGATTTATTGTTAGAGAGAGTCCCTGCTTTAGAACGTTACTTTCGTATTTTAATTCAAAATAATCTTATTGTTACCCAAAGGCGGCTTATGGGATCCTTTAGTGAGACAGCTGAAGAAAAGTATAATAATCTAATTTATGCCTTTCCAGATATTCTTCAACGGGTTCCACAACATATGATTGCTTCTTATATTGGTATTTCGCGAGAAACCTTGAGTCGCATCCGCGGGCAGATGGCCATTCGTAGATAATAGTGATATAGATCAATATCATTTTGTAGTTTAAGTCATCGAATAGCGCTAAAAGTCAGCGTACTTTTGTATTATAAAATAAAAGAGAGATGGCAGTTAAACAAACAATTGCATTTATTGGTGCCGCAGATGAACTGTGTACAGTTTTAGTAAAGAAACTTGCAGAAGCAAATTACCCATTGCTATTTATATCTAATGATGGATATCGATATCAGCAATTAACAGATCAGATTAAAAGTGACATTCCCAATGCTGATATAGAAACTACCGATTGTGTAAAGGAAGGCTGTTGGGAAGCAGATATTATTGCTCTTTTTGATAATACTACACTTGAAAAAGAGCTTATTGAGAGGATAAAAGTTGTAGCTACTCAAAAAATAGTGATTTGCATTTCTACCTCAGGCATTGCTAATTCAGCTTCAATGGAAACAAGAGATTTGCAGCAAATGTTGCCAAATTCAAAAGTTATTCAATTGTTTTATGATCCGGCTAGGTTGCAACTTTTAGTTGCAGGAGCCAATCAAGAAGCAATAAACCTTGTTTCAATAATATTTGAAAATGCAGGTTTTAAAATATCAGAAAAGGTTTTCTGATTGCTGATTTAATCCAAGTGTTAATATATAAATGAATTACGTAGAGGAATATCTCCTCTATAATTAAAAATATATAAATATGAATAAAGAGAATAATAATGCGCTGTTGTGTGATATAGAAACAGGAATATGTAAAGCTCCCGCTACACAGTCAACAAGTGAAGAAACTAATATTTCATCTAAGATTAAACCAGTACGTGTTCTTTATTTTACTGATCCTATTTGTTCTTCATGTTGGGGAATAGAACCTCAATTACGCAAATTGAAGTTAGAGTATGATGATTATTTTGATATAGAATATAGAATGGGAGGCTTGCTTGCCGGGTGGAATACATATGGTGGAAGTGATGTTAGCAATCCAAATGATGTGGCTGTGCATTGGGAAGAAGCAGGTGCCCATTATGAAATGCCTATTGATGGAGATGTTTGGATTGAGGATCCTTTATCGTCTTCTTATCCTCCATCCATTGCTTTTAAAGCTGCACAACTACAGGGGAATGACAAAGCTTTAAATTTCTTAAGAAGGATAAAGGAGATGGTGTTTCTTGAAAAGAAGAATATTGAGAAATGGGAAAATCTTGAGGCTGCAGCCTCTCAAACTGGTTTAGATGTAAAACAGCTTAAGATTGATTTTGAAGGGAAGGGAAAAGAAATGTTCGATCAGGACTTAGCATTGGCAGGTCAGTTGGGAGTAAGAGGTTTTCCTACTATTTTCTTTACTGATGAAGATGATAACAGGTTTAAAGTATATGGTTCAAAGCCTTATGAAAGCTATGAGCAAGCATTGCTAAAGTTATATCCGGAAGCTGTTAAGCAGCCTATTAATACTGTTTTTGAAAATATATTCAGCCATTACCCTACACTTACTTCAAAAGAGTTTGGCGTATTGACTAATAGAAGTAAGGATGCTGCTGAAGAGTTTTTGAATGAATTGTATAAACAGAACAGAATAGGTAAATACGTTTCAAAGAATGGCGTATTGTGGACCGTTTCTTAATAAAAACACTTATCAAAGAATATACAAGTATGACATCTATAAAAGAGCAGGATTATGTAATACCTGCACAAACACATATCGGTCATGTACATTTAAAGGTATCTGATCTGGAACGCGCTCTTGGTTTTTACCGTGATTTATTGGGTTTTGAGCTTACTACAATGTATGGTGATCAGGCTGCATTTATTTCAGCGGGAGGTTATCATCACCATATAGGTTTAAATACCTGGCATAGTAAAGGAGCCGGTCCGGTTCCTTTACACAATGTAGGATTATATCATACAGCAATTGTATATCCAACCAGGAAAGATTTGGCTGCAATATTGAACCGATTGATAAAAGCAGAATATCCATTATCCGGAGCAAGTGATCATGGTGTATCGGAAGCGATTTATTTAAATGATCCTGATGGTAATGGCGTGGAATTATATTGGGATAGACCCAGAGAAGAATGGCCTCATAATCCTGATGGTTCAGTTGTTATGTATACCAAATCATTGGATTTGCGTAATCTTTTGTCAGAACTTGAATAATAATCCGGTTCTTTGTAATGCATGAATATTTTAAGAACTATTCTTAGTGTTGCATTTGTCTTAATAAGTCTGACTGTGTCAAGTCAGACTCTCTCAAATAAAGCTGCTTTAAATATAAAGGATGCTTATAATAGAGCAAAAATCGAATATGCTGCTTTTGAAGAGAAGCATGGAAGTTTTGTTCAAACAGATAACGTATTAATGCATTGTCTGACATGGGGAGATCCATCTGATACAGCTCTTATATGGTCTCATGGTAGCTTTACTCATAGTTATGAGCTTGCCAATGTTGCTGAGAACTTAGTTGAAGGAGGATACTATGTTATTGCAATTGATTATTACGGACATGGTAAGACCCCAATACCGGATCATGAAGTCTCAATTTATCATTCTGCTGATGATATTCTTGTATTAATGGATTCTCTTAAAATTGAAAAAGCAGTTTTAGGAGGTTTCTCTAGAGGTGGATATGTTGCCACCGCTTTTTATGATAGTTACCCTGAAAGAGTTTTGGCATTAATATTAGAAGATGGCGGTTCCGTTGCTTTTAATACTTATAATCATACAATGAGTAATGATAGTCTTCAAGCTAAAATTAATCATATTGCTCTTCCTGAAGAACTTGATAAACTATATAATTCTTCTTATAATACTGAACTTGAAGCATATAAAAGTCTTTATGATCCAATTGAAGGAGGAACTCAGTTTGAAATTCTATCCGTAGTTAAACAGAAGAATGATAAATGGATAACTTATGCAGGGGTGTTGGATTTTTTTCAGATGCGGGATAGTGCTCAGTTTAGTAATATAGTGTTAAAGCCTACTAATGCATCTCTTTATGGTGCTTCTATAACTATGGTTCAGCCGAAGATAATATTCAGGAATCTACAAGTCCCCATGTTGATTTTAGATCCAGTATCTGACAATGATCCAATGCCTTTTGAAAAAGAAAATATAGAACTTCAAAAGAAGTTTCCTAGGTTAGTTAAACGGATTGAATACAGTAATACCGAGCATAATATTCATTACGAACATCCTCAAAGCTTCGTAAAAGACCTTGTGGAATTTTTACAAAAAATAAAGGCATCAAAATAATGAAAGTTTTAAGAATTGTAACCAATATAGCTACTTCGAATATCTCGGCAGCTAAACAGTTTTATCAGGACATATTGGGCCTTGATCCGTTGATGGATCAAGGCTGGATTGCTACTTATGGATCTAATGAGAAAATGAATGTTCAAATTAGTTTTGCAAGTCAAGGAGGATCAGAAACGACTACTCCCGATATATCAATTGAAGTTGATGATGTAGATATTGCCCATGAGCTCATGAAGAAAGCAGGTTTTTCAATAGAATATGGACCTGTTGATGAGACTTGGGGTGTTCGAAGATTTTATGTTCGGGACCCTTTTGGTAAGCTCGTTAATATTCTTGCTCATAAATCTTTATGAAGGTCTTATAGCTTGTTTCCTCCAATAATAATAAAAAGGTAATCCTGATAAAATCAATCCAATCCCAATAATGGATTTATTAGGTGATTCGAAAAAGGAAACAACTAATAAGATCAGACAGAAAACAACAAATATGATTGGGACGAAGGGATAGCCTAAGGTTTTATAGGGCCGGTGTATGGTTTTATTTTTATAGCGTAATAAGATTACTCCAAATACAATAAGACCGTAGAAAACAAAGGCTGCGATAACTATTAGATCGGTAAGTAAATCGAATGAACCGGAAAAGACTAATAAGCACGCCCAAATGCATTGGTAAATTAGTGCATTAGAAGGAGTATTGTTTTTAGGGTGGCATTTTGCAGCACCTTGAAAGAATAATCCGTTTTGTGCCATTGCATAGTAAATCCTGGATGAAACTAATATGGTAGCATTTGTACAGCCGAATGTAGAAACGAGAATCATTGCTCCTATTATATAAGCACCTCCATCTCCAAATAATTTATTTATCACTACAATTGCTGCAATATTATTTTGATCCGCATTGACAGCAGTAAGCATCTCGTCGATTGGCATTACATAGAGATAGCTGAAGTTAATAATGGCATACAAAGCGATAATCAGGATAGTGCCTATTATCATTGCTCTGGGTAATGTTTTATGAGGTTCTTCTAGCTCTTCTCCGATAAAGCTTAAGGTAATCCATCCTTCATATCCCCAAAATGCATTTCTCATAGCTATAACCATTGCTCCAAAAAAGCCAAGAAAGGTAAAACCAGTTGCAGGATAGTTAATTGATACTGTTTTAAAAGTTTCTATACTACCAATGCTGCTGCTTAATGCTAAACAGGAAATAACGACAATACAAACCGTAATAATAAATGTGAATACAAGACTAACATAGCCACCCTCCTTAGCCCCTTTTATATTTATGAATGTTAATAGTATAATAAGGATGGAGGCTACTACTTTTGCTCCTATATTGTCAAAAGGTTGAATGATACCAAAGAAGGTAATGGATTCAAGAGCCGGCGACAGACGCGGTAAACTGACAAAAGTATTAATAGCTCCGGCAAACACGAAAGCTATCGAAGATATTGCAGCTGTTTGAATTACTGTAAAAGATGCCCAACCGTATAGAAAAGATATCGTTTTGCCGTATATCTTTTCGAGCCAGGAGAAGGGGCCGCCGGAGTCAGGAAATAAAGTTCCTAATTCTCCAATACTCAATATTCCGAAGAGCACTATTAAGCCAGCAGAAATCCAAGCGACAATTATCAGGGTGGGAGAGTAGAGGCCTTCTGCCATCGGGGCTACTTTTTTGAAGACACCTGAACCGATAATGGAGCTCATTACAATTATAATAGCCATTTTTAATCCGAATGACCGCAGTAGTCCAGTTTGTGGGATGTTTTTCATTTGCTATTGGGCTATAAATACAGGAATATTAACTTGATGTCTTAATCTATTTACAGTTTCTCCATATATAAAATCTTTGATACCCCGGTGTCCGTGACTACCAACAACCAGGATATCTGCTTTATTTTCTTTACATATTTTTGTGATGGCACGAACCCTGTTTTCATGACTGAGGTAATAGTTTGCTATATATCCTTTGTCTTGAAATATTTTAAGGTATTTATCCATTCTTTCTTCATCGTGTCGCCTTTCATAGTCATCGGTATCTTCACCCATTATTCGTGAAGAAGCACTTTCGACAATATGAATCAGAATAAACTGAGTATTAGTTTGTGCGAGCATAAGTGCATAGGTTACCACTTGTTTATCAGAAACAGAATAATCTAATGCCAATGCTATGCGTTGCAGATCGGGCACGTTGATTTCTTTTAATTCCTTGAAAGGAGGGTGCACTTCAATATTTGGTTTTCTTTTGTTTTTCATCAGTGGATAGATTATCGTCATGATTAATAAACTGAGCAAACCAAAAGCTCCAATAAGTAAGCCAAATATAGCCCATGGATTATGGATATTCTTTAACCAATCAGTAACTTCCTGATAGATTAACTGAAAGTTTAGGAAGGCGATTATAGCAGCGATTAACCAGGAAATAACTTTTATAGGCAATGAAATAACGAAGATTCCCATTCTTTTTTTATCGCTTACAAAATGTATTAGTGGAATTACAGCAAACGCAAGCTGCATACTTAGAAGCACTTGGCTAAATATAAGTAAAGGGCCGACCTCCTCGTCGCCTGCTATATATATTACTAATATAGCAGGGACTATAGCTAACAAGCGTGTTAACATTCTTCTGAGAACAGGACTTATTCTTAACCGTAGATAACCCTCCATTACCACCTGTCCGGCTAAGGTTCCTGTTACAGTAGAGCTTTGTCCAGCTAATATAAGAGCAACGGCAAATAGGCGCGGAGCCCATTCGCTGCCTAAAGTAGGTGATAATAATCTGTGAGCATCTTCCAGTTCGGCCACATTGTTCATGCCATTTTGATGAAAGGCAGAGGCTGCGAGAATCAGAATAGCAGCGTTAATTAGAAAGGCCAGGTTGAGAGCTATGGCGCTATCCCAGAAGTTATACTTTAATGCTTTGCGGATTGAAATCTCATCGCGATTAATTTTACGAGTTTGCACAAGTGCTGAATGCAAGTATAGATTGTGGGGCATTACCGTAGCACCTATAATACCTATACTAATATATAAGGCAGCTTTGTTTGGTATAGAAGGTATGAAACCTTGCATAATCTCTCCGACATCTGGTTTGGCTATTACCATTTCGACTAAAAAGCAGGCTCCAATTAGAAAGATCAAGCTGATAATGAACATCTCCATTTTTCGCATACCCAATCGCTGCAGATAAAGCAACAGAAAGGTATCCAAAAAACTTAATCCTACTCCCCATAATATATCAAGGCCAAATAAGAGATTTAAACCGATAGCCATACCAAGTATCTCAGCCAGATCGCATGCTGCGATAGCTATTTCTGCTAAGATATAGAGAATGAAGTTCATTCCTCGCGGATATGTTTCGCGATTACATTGAGCCAAGTCTTTACCCCATACAATACCCAGGCGGGCAGAAAGGCTTTGGAGTAACAGTGCCATGATGTTGCTCATCAGTAAGACCCAAATCAATGTATAGCCAAACTGGCTTCCACCAGCCAAGTCTGTTGCCCAATTTCCCGGATCCATATAACCTACACTGATTAAGTAGGCAGGTCCAAAAAAGCCTAAAACTTTTCTGAATTTTGATTTTGCGTCTTGTACAGATATACTATGATGTACATCATGAAGTGATTTTTCCTGATCATTCACGCTAACATGGTTACTTTTCGTATGACGATTGTTTAAATATAATATTTAGTTATATTATATTAAGCGGATTAAAGAATAATCTGAAAGATTTTGATTAAGAGAGGCGATCCTGTTTTATCAGAGATATGACTTCAGGCCAGTTATTAGCTCTGGTGTGATGATTATAGCTAACATTATGGAAAGCATGAAACATAATTGTTTTGCCTTTAAAATTATCCAGATTTTTTATGTGATCATCAACCATGTAATCCGTATTGATGATATTTTTATTTCCACAGAAAATAATATTCTTCCAACTTATGAAAGGGAAATGAGTATTTAACCAGGTAAGTTTTTCAGAAAGGCTTAATGGAAATTCCATTGCTGCCGAAACAATATAAACTTCAAAATCTTCCATCAGTGTTTTTAAGGCTTCAACAGCACCTTCCATTACCGGCACTGAAAGAAAAAAGCCAGGTGTTCTGGCAAATTTTCTAATTAAGCCTTTTTCCGGAAAAGCATTATCTTCATTATGACCATGTAAATCTCCCCTTGTTATTTGTATTCCATAATCTCTTAAATACCAGCTTATAAATTGTGCCTCAACATCGGCGATAACGCCGTCCATGTCAATAGCAATTGTTTTTTTAATGTTTTTCATACAATGTTTATTCAATAATTCGTATCGTTCAAAATAAGATATTTTAAGAATATAAAACTCCTATTCTTCTTTAATATATCCCAAAAAGGCAATTTCTTTCATGTTTTTTATTAGATGTGTTTTTCGGTCGGCTAATAGATATAGATCATTATTAATATCCACAATGTGATTGTATAAATGATCGGTTATTAAAAAGCCTTTATTTTTCTTTTCTTCCTCAATCAATTCTTTAATGGTTTCGATTAATAATGGAGTTAAATGTGAAAATGGTTCGTCTAGCAGGATAAATTTAGATGTTGATTTTATAATGATGTAAACTTCTACCAACCTTCTTTGGCCACCAGACAGTTCGTTTATCGGACTATTGTATTTTGTTTTAAAGTCAATGAAGAGTTTCTCAAACAATGAAAAATCCAAATTGAAATCTGAGAATATTCTCTTTAAGGTTAATTGTTTTGGAATAAAATTATATTGAGGCAGGTATTTTATAAGGCCAGATTCTTTATAAGGGATTCGAATAGATTGTTCGTTAAGTCTTATTGATTTATGATTTGGAGTCAACGTTCCGTATATAATATTGAATAAGCTAGTTTTTCCTGTTCCATTTCTTCCAATAAGCCCGATTATTTTTCCAGTTTCACATTTCAGATAAACATCTGATAATAGTTTTCTAGAACCAAATCCAAATAAAACACTATCTATTTCGAGTTTGTGTATCACTAAATAAGGGTGGTGAAAAGTAAAAGTGCGGTAAATAATATAAGCTCAGCAATCATAATACTTATCCATAAAAAGGACTTAGATAAGCCCAGGTTCTGAAAATATAAAAAATTAGGACCCTTGTAATTATTGATATAAAAAACAACTATTACTAAAGTAAGGATCTTGAATGAGATTAAAATCCTTAAAACATTCAACCCATAATAAAAGAATAAATAAGCACACACTACTGAAATAAGAAAGGTAACAGCGAAAAAACTCTGATAGAAGGTTATTAGTAAACGCAATCTTTTAAGTAATTGCATGGTTTATAATTGCATCATTTCATAAGCTAATTTACAAGATAAAAATGTAATCTTCCATGTACTTAATGATTTCCCTTTTAAATCAAAACTTTTTATTTTTTAGAAAGTTATTAAAAGGATAGCTTATTTATCAAAATTAAATCGTTTGATTATGGAAAAATTGAAAGTTATGGCAACAATAGATGGGGAACTTTATGAAGTTGAGGTGAAGCAGTTAGATCCACTTCATCCGGATTTTCAAGTATTTCAGGATGGAGAACAAATTGCAGCACTCCACAAGGCAAATGATAAGTGGTTTGGTGATGAAGGAACTTGTCTGATGCCAGATGATATCAAAAATATTGGTAAAACAATCGATAAAAGGATTCTTAAAATAGGATGATAATTTTGTTTTCAAAGAAAATATATGACCGTTATTGGAGAGCTAATTAAGAAAGCAATAGATATAACAGGTCTTATAAACTCAGAACCTCACCCAGTAGAAGCACAAAATAAAGTTTTACAACAACTATTGGAAAAAGCAAAGTTTACTGCTTTTGGAAAGAAGTATGCGTTTAGTAAGATACTGGGTCATTCTAATATTATTAAAGCTTTTCAAAAAGAAGTTCCGGTCTATGACTATGATGCGATATTTACTGAATGGTGGCATTATTTATTAGAAGGGCATCAGAATGTGACATGGCCAGGCGGACAACATTATTTTGCTTTAAGTAGCGGAACTACCAGTAACAGCAAATATATTCCTGTAACAGACGACATGCTTGATTCTATAAAGCATGCGGGAATTCAGCAAGTGATGAGTTTGACAAATTTTGATCTTCCTGCGAATTTTTTTGAAAAGCAGATTATGATGCTTGGCAGCAGTACAAAACTGGTTGAAAAAGAGGATTATTTTGAAGGAGAGATTAGCGGGATCAGCGCATCTACGATTCCTCTGTGGTTTAAGAATTATTACAAACCGGGATTTGAGATTGCATCTATCCAAGATTGGAATGAAAAGGTTAAGAGAATTGCTGAAGAGGCTCCAAACTGGGATATTGGTAGCATTACAGGAATTCCGTCTTGGATGGAACTGCTATTAAAAGAAATTATTAGCCATAATAAACTTAAAACAATTCATGATATCTGGCCAAACTTACTTGTTTATACTACCGGAGGTATTGCTTTTGAGCCTTATCGCAAAAGCCTTGAAAAGTTATTTGAAAGACCTCTAATTTATATTGATACATATTTAGCTTCTGAAGGATATATAGCAACACAAAAAAGGCAAGACACTACTTCTATGGCTCTGATTTTGAATAACGGTATCTTTTTTGAATTTGTGCCATTCAAAGAAGATAATATAGACGAGGCGGGCAGGATTAAAAAAGGTGTAGAAGTGTTTACGCTAGAGCAAGCAGAAGAAAACATAGAATACGTTTTACTCATATCTACTGTTTCCGGTGCATGGAGATACATGATTGGTGATACGGTTATTATTACTGATAAAAAAAGATCAGAAATAAAGATAAGTGGCAGAACCAAACAATATTTAAGTGTAGTTGGTGAACAGCTATCTATTTATAAATTGAATCTTGCAATCGAAATGCTTGAACATCACTTCGATATGGAAATCAAAGAGTTTGTTGTTGCAACTGTCTTTCAAAACGAAGAATATATCTTAAAATGGATTCTAGGTTCAGATAAAAGTATTGATAAAATTGAAGCAGCAGCTTTAATTGATAGAGAATTATGTGAAAACAATAAAAATTATAACCTTGCACGCGAAAAAGCTTTAAAGGGTCTGGAAGTAAAGGTGATCCCTATCGATTATTTTTATCGATGGAGTGAGGAATATAAAAAGTTAGGCGGACAGATAAAGATCCCTAGAGTAATGAATGAAGAAGATTTTAAAGAATTTGAACAATTTGTAAAAAAACTATCTTAAATGCCGTGCTGTTCAAGTTTCTCTTCCTCTAACTTTTTTACCTGTTCAACAATATCATCCGGAGAAAGATACAATCTGGCTATTTTATCTTTATAAGTTTGTGGTAACTCTGCATGATCTAAAATGAAATACTTTGTTGCGACAATGTATCTTCCTAAACCATGATTTACTGCGTAAGTGTCTGCTTCTTTTTCTGCTTTTTTAATATATGTTCTTGAAAAAACATAAGATAAACCAAAAGCAATCAATTCAAAAGTGTTCCTGTTCTCATAATCCATAATATGGCCAAGTTCATGCCCTATCCATCCAATCATGACTTCTTCAGGTATGTGATGAATAGGAATCGCGGAATGTGTTAGTTTAAAAAGAGCGCTTATATTAATATTATAAATTCTATTTGCCTTTTTTCCCATTAAGGTTTTGAAAACAGGTTGGGCTTGCATTACAGAGCTCTTTATATTCTTTTTAAAAACAAAGTTGATAGAGGTATTCTCTAACTCCGGATAAAAAGATAAGGCCTGTAAAACGCTTTTCTCAATTACTGCAGGGATTTGTTTATTCATGAAAGACGGTTGTTTACTTTATTGATACTTTCATCAACAACTTTAATTGCTCTTTCATATAGGTCAGCATTACCTTTCGGCAGTTTTTCTAATATGTTTTTGCATTCAGATAAAAAGCGTGGTGCAAAATCAGTATCATAATTCGCAATCTCTATGCTGTTGTCAATAATATCAGCATATTTTATAGTTTGAGATTCACTACTGGTTTTCTCTAAACGCTCAGCTTCTTTCGCTTTTCTTTTCTTACGGTTTAATTGCGGATAATCTTCCTTCGTATAAACATCTGTTAATTCAATTACATAATTTAATGTTGTAATTGAATTAACAGGAGTCATTATTTTCATCAAAAATAGCTTTAGTTCTTCCTTATCTACAGGAGTGTCTTCCAGAACATCATGAAGCAGTGCTGCTCCAAGGATATTAATATCATCTGTGTATTCCTTACAAATTAACATTACTCGAATTGGATGTACAATATATCGTTCCGGCGTATATTTTCTTTTTTGATTATTGTGTGCTTTATCTGCAAAGTCTCTTATCTGTTCTAAAATCTTTTCCATTTGTGTCTTTTATCCTCGTAAAGTTTTTTATGATGTTGTAATAATATATTAACCTGTATTGCCAATATATGTTTAGTCGTAATACTATTTGTTTTGAAAAAGTGCATTTGCGAAATAGATAACCCCTCCAATAAACAGGCCTGCACCGGTTAGAATTAAAACTACACTTAGTTGTTCATATATAAATATCCAGGCAAAGCGCATGAATATTCCACCGATCAAAATGAATATTCCACCAAGCAATAGTTTTTTATTTCTTTTCATTAACAACGGCTTTACTATATAATAATTTTACTTTCTTAAAGTTTTATTTATTACTAACTATTTGTAAATCTTGGCTTTAATGAATAATATATTCAATTATTTTAAACATTTTATTTTTAAACAGGTTAGTATTTAAATAAGTTCTCTAATGAAAGAACGGTAGTTAAGTGAGAGAAGATGTTTGAGAAGCAAGAAAATATATTTAAAGACCGAAAGGATGCAGGTGAACAGTTGGGCAAGTTTTTAGAAGCAAAATATAAAAACCAGAACCCTTTAATTATTGGTATTCCGCGTGGTGGCGTAGAAGTAGCTTATTATGTAGCCAAGCAATTAAATGCTGAATTATCACTAGTCATTTCAAAAAAGTTGCCTTTACCTGCTCAAAAAGAATACGGTATAGGTGCAATAGCAGAAGAAGATTCTGTTTACATAGGGCCATCAGCAAAAGGGTTGATTTCCGATAAACTTATTGATGAGATAATTAAAGAACAAAAGGAAGAAGTTATTCGCCGGATTAATAAATATCGTCATGGAAAGCCGCTTCCAGCTATGGAAGGAAGAGTTGTGATTTTAGTTGATGATGGTATTGCAACCGGAGTAACCCTTGTGCCGATTGTAGAATTATGTATAAGGAGAAAGGCGGCTAAAGTCGTTATTGCAGCTCCTGTTTCGGGATCAAGATTTGATGAGAACTTATATAAAGCAGATGAGATTGAGATAATCGTAAAACCATACTCTTTTTATGCTGTCGGACAAGTTTATGAGAAATTTGGTGATTTTGATGATGACGATCTTTTGGAATTATTAGCTCAGGCAGAACAAGAACAAAGGTTACGACTTTAGAATTCGATTAAAATATATGATATGTTAAGTGATTATAAAGAAATAGCATCAGGTTTGAAAGATTTACAAGATCTGGATCCTTTAATGATGCGAATTGATGATGCACACCATGTTTTATTAGGAGAAGCTTCGCATGGAACGCATGAATATTATGTATGGCGTTCTCGAATCACCAAAAGATTAATCTTAGAGAAGAATTTTAATTTTATTGCAGTAGAAGGTGATTGGCCAGATTGTTATCGTTTAAACCGCTTTATAAAAGGATATTCAGATCAGGATAAGACAGCAGTTGATTTATTAAGAACATTTGATCGCTGGCCTACATGGATGTGGGCGAATTGGGAAATCGTTGCTTTGATAGATTGGCTTAAAGAGCATAACTCTAAGCTTCCAGCAAATGAAAGAGTAGGATTTTATGGACTGGATGTATACAGCCTTTGGGAATCACTGGAAGCGTTAATGGATTATCTTTCAAAGCATGATCCCAAGGCCGCTGAATTAGCAAAACAAGCTATTCAATGCTTTGAGCCTTATGGTGAAGATGAACATCGCTATGCAAAATCTCAGCATTCAATAAGTAATTCTTGTTATGAAGCTGTTATCCAGCTTCTGCAAGAAATCCGTAAAAAAGCTCCCATTTATGATCATGATCCCGAAGCAGCATTGAACACAGAACAAAATGCAGAAATTGCTGTAAACGCAGAAAGGTACTATCGTAACATGATGGGTTTTAATGTTAACACCTGGAACCTTAGAGATACTCATATGGTGGATACTTTAAACAGGATATTGAATTTTTATGGTAGCGAAGCAAAAGCGATTGTTTGGGAACATAATACACATATTGGTGATGCGCGCTATACCGATATGAAAGATTCCGGCGATATTAATGTAGGGCAATTAGTGCGACAACAAAAGGGCAAAAAGGATACTGTATTGGTAGGCTTCGGTTCCTATGTAGGAACAGTGATTGCTGGAAAAAACTGGGAAGCTGCTATAGAAAAAATGTATGTTCCAACAGCTCGTCCAGGTAGTATTGAGGAGATTTTACATGAGGAATCAAATGAAGATAAACTATTGATCTTTGATTCTGCTAATCAGAATGAATGGTTTAGCAAAATGTTGCCTCATCGTGCTATAGGTGTAGTTTACAATCCAGCTTATGAAAAGTATGGGAACTATGTTCCTACTAAATTGAATTCCCGTTATGATGCATTTATTTATATAGATCAAACAAAAGCCTTGCACCCATTACACATTCAGCCGGATGGGCATAAAGTTCCGGAAACTTTTCCATTTGAATTTTAACAGCCAATAGGGAAAGCTTTTGTTATACTATGTTTTTCCGGTGAACGAAATCTCCAAAATGTTCTCCGTCTAATTTTTCATCTGCATAGCTTTTAAGTATAGGCTTTATAGATTGAAGTATTTCTTCTTCTGAGAGCATTTCTTTGTATAGTGTATTTAAACGATCACCATTGTGACTGGCGCCCAGGTATAAATTATAGGTACCTATTGCTCTTCCAATGAAGCCAATTTCACCTAATGCAGAGCGGGCACAGCCATTCGGGCAGCCCGTCATACGTATAGTAATAGGCTCATTTTCTAGTCCTACTTCCTTTATAATTAGATCCAGTTTGTCAATTAAGGATGGCAAGTAACGTTCTGATTCAGCAAAAGCCAATCCACAAGTTCCCAATGCCACACATGCCATGGAGTTTAATCGTAAACCTGTGTTTTGCGGATTATTTAATACACCATACTCGGTAAGAATACCTTCAACCGTTATTAAAGCACCTTTATCTACATTGCCAATAATCAGGTTTTGATTTCCTGTGAGCCTTAAATCACAATTAACCTGCTTTGCAATTACACGAATCGCAGTTTTTAAGGCATAGCCTTTTCTGTCTTTTACCCGTCCATTTTCAACAAAGAGTGTATAAAATAACTTTCCATTATGTCCTTCTGTCCATCCATACGTATCGCCATTGGTGGTAAAATTGAAAGGGCGCGAAGATTCCAGTGAATAACCTAATCTTGAGTTCAATTCATCTACAAACCAGTCTATTCCCCGATTATCAATAGTATATTTAAGTCGTGCATTTTTACGATTAAGCCGGTTTCCAAAATCGCGTTGAATGGCAATAACCGTTTCTGCGACTTCTTGAACCTTGTCGGGACTAATGAAGCCGATAACATCGGATAAGCGCGGATAGGTCTTTGCGTCACCAAAGGTGCTTCCCATACTTCCGCCAACGCCAATATTGAAACCTAAAAGCTCTCCATTTTCTTCAATAGTAATAAAACCCAGATCGCTGGCAAAGAAATCGATATCGTTATGTGGTGGAGTTGCAAATCCGATCTTGAATTTCCGGGGAAGATAAGTAGAATGATATAATGGTTCTACATCTTCCGAACCGGCAACTTGTTCCTGATCTAACCATATTTCATAATATGCTTTCGTATGCGGTTGAAAGTAATCGCTTAGTTTTTTTGCAAGTCCGAATACCTCTTCATGAACATAAGAAAGGTATGGGTTGGGGTTACACATTACATTCCTGTTTACATCCCCACAAGTTGCAATCGTGGTCAGTAATGCTTTGTTAACCTCTTGAATGGTCTTCTTTAAATTTCTTTTCAGGATACCATGAAACTGAAAAGATTGACGTGTGGTAAGTTTTAATGTACCGTTGCCATATTTATCTGCGAGCTCATCCAGCACCAGCCACTGGGCTGCTGTGGTTACGCCACCTGCTGCACGAACTCGAGTCATGAATTGGTACAGGGGTTCTAATTTTTGTCTTTTACGTTCTTTTTCCAGATCTCGGTCATATTGCAGATAAGAACCATGAAATTTGATAAGTTTTGCATCTTCAGGCGTTACAGATCCCGTTAATGTATTACTAAGGCTTTCTATAATGGTACCTCGTAAATAATTACTTCCACCTTTTAAGTGTTCTTCCTGCGAAACCTCTTCGCTGGTAACTATATTCTCCATTTTTTATTTGCTGTATAAAATTAAATTGTCTGAGACCATCGTGGTTAGTAGATGTCTGTTTGGTAGCGATTAGATTGCTGCATGGCTTTTATATACTCATCTGCTTTATCTTTTGTCAATCCTCCATGCGTTTGAATGATATCTTTTAAAGCAAAGTCTACATCTTTAGCCATATGTTGTGCATCACCGCAAACGTAGAAATGAGCGCCATTTTCTAGCCAATTAAAAAGCTCTTTACCCTTTTCCATCATCTTGTGCTGTACGTAAACTTTTCTTTCCTGATCGCGAGAGAAAGCTACATCTGCTTTTGTTAGAACTCCATCTTTAATGTATTGCAGCCATTCTGACTGATAAAGGAAGTCAGTAGTGAAGTTTCTTTCACCAAAGAATAACCACGATTTTCCGTGTGAGTCTGTTAGTTCACGTTGTTGCATAAACGAACGATAAGGAGCTACACCTGTGCCTGCACCCACCATAATGATAGGTGAATCGGGATTAGCAGGAAGCTTAAATCGAGTGTTTGGATCAATAAAAACCTTTACCTGTTCGTCTGTATGAACGCGGTCCGATAAGAATGATGAACAGAAACCTTCTTTGTATCTGCCATAACCTTCATAGCGAACTACGGATACTACAATATGCACTTCATCATCAACTGCTTCCTGGCTGGATGCTATGGAGTACATTCTGGGTGTATTCTTCCGTAAGATAGAGATCAGATTATCGGGAGATAATTTATAGGGTACCTCTTGCAGGAGATCGTAAATATCGCGGCCATGGATGTATTCTGCAATTGAACTATTGTCGGAAATTATCTTCTGTAAGCGTTCACTTCCGGTAAGCTCTGCATAATGTTTTAAAGATACGCTGGTTAGCGGAGTAAGCTCATAATCGTCGCTAAGAGCATCAAATAAACTTTTCTCTCCATGATGAGTGTTAACTCTTTCCTCTCCAGAGAGTTTGCATAAATTTAATATTCCATCTGTTAATCGTTTAGAGTTGATTGCATAAATTCCAAGCGCATCGCCGGGTTCATAATGCAGTTCAGAACCTTTCAAATCTAATTCTAAGTGGATGGTTTCTTTACCGGAATTACGTCCATTAAGATTTATTTTATTTAGGATAGTAGCTGGAAAAGGGTTCTTGCGATTGTAAACTGTTTCCGATTTGATAATGGCTTTTTGCTCAATTACGGAAGCTTGTATACTCCCTCCATTATCAGTTGTTAGCTTAGAAATTACTTCTTGTAGCCATACTGCATGACCATTTTCATAATCAACATCACATTCTACTCGTTTAGCAATGCGGTTTGCACCTAGTTTTTCAAGTATCTCATCAAATTGAATGCCTGCGTGGCAAAACTCTGTATAGCTGCTATCGCCCAGGGCCAATACAGAATAGTCAATATGTTTTAAATCAGGAGCTTTCGAACTATGTAGAAAAGCGTGAAACTCTTCTGCTTCCGGAGGTGGATCTCCCAAGCCATGCGTACTTACGATCACCAGTAGTTTTTTGATCGTTTTGAGTTCTCTAACTTTAAAAGAACCCATATCAGCGACTTTGGTTTCAAAACCTAATTCACCTATTGCTTTCGCTGATTGCTTAGCTAAATCTTCGCTGTTTCCTGTATGGGTACCATAAAGTATCCACACAGGGTCAGCTGAAACAGATTTAATTTGCTTTAGTTCGGGTTCGGCTAGTTTTAGTTCAGTAAAAGAAGTCGTATTTTGTAGAAAAGGGTCTATTCCTGTTAAAAATCCGCGGAGCCATTGAAACTGATTCTCATTAAGTTCAGAAAACAGTTTGTTAAATTCTTTAGCTTGTTCGTCAGAAAACGGCCCTCTTTTAAAGCCTGTTTCCCAGTCCATAATTAAATATTTGGTTGAGGAGTGTAACGTAAATAAGGATTAACTACACGATGACCTTTTGGAAAATTCTTAGCAATATCTTCATCTTTAACGGCAGTAGAAATAACTACGTCTTGTCCAACTTCCCAATCAACTGGGGTACCAACACTGTATTCGCTAGTTAGCTGTAAAGAGTCTAATACGCGTAAAATCTCAGCATAGTTTCTACCAGTAGATGCAGGGTAGGTGATGGTAGCTTTGATTTTTTTATCAGGTCCAATAAAGAATACGGATCTTACCGGTGCAGTAGTAGATGCGTTTGGATGGATCATGCCATATAATTCTGCCACTTTACGATCCGGATCTGCAATTACAGGAAAGTTTACAGTTGTATTTTGAGTAGCATTGATATCTTTTACCCAACCTTCGTGTGAACTTAGATCGTTAACACTTACAAAAATTACTTTGGTATTTCTCTTATCAAATTCATCTTTTAATTGTGCGGTACGGCCAAGTTCGGTAGTACAAATAGGTGTAAAATCTGCAGGGTGTGAAAATAAGATTGCCCAGCCGTTGCCAAGCCATTCGTGGAAGTTAATTTCGCCACTTGTTGTTGTTGCACTGAAATCAGGAGCAGTGTCTCCAATTTGTAAACTCATTTTTATTTATTATTTAAGGTTAAACATTTAATTCATGATGGTGTGCGTATCCAGCTTAATTTCTTCCCGTAAAAATTTAATAAAGTAATCGAAGTAAACCGGATAATCTCGATTACGGATCCTGGCAATATATTGCTGTCGGAAGAAACCTTCCGGATTGATCTTTATAGCTTTGATCTCATCATTTAAATAAGGTTGTAAAGCCCAATTGGCTAATACAATGACACCCATGTTTGCTTTAACTAATTCTATCGATGCTTCGGTAAGAGGAAGTACGATTAGTTTTTTTGGGTTAATACCCTTTGGAGTTAATTGCGTCCTGAAAATAGAAACTGTATCTAGTGGTAATGAGTGAATGATCAATGAAACATCCTGAAAGTCTTCCGCCTCTACATATTCTCTGTTTGCCCAAGGATGATGGTTGCAAACTACAGCAAGCATTTCGTCAGAAAAGAGCTGTACAAACTCAATCTGTTCAATTTGTTCCGGATTACTGGTTATCGCTAAATCCAATTTACCTTCTATTAGTTTTTCAATCGGACGGTGCGTTGCTTCAAACACGATCTCTATCTCAACATTTGGAAACTCGCCCTTAAACTTTTTAAGAACTGCCGGTAGCCAATGATAACTTGTGTAGCATTCGGTACTGATCCGGATAACGCCATTCTCGCCATTCATCATCTTTTTTATTTCAGATTCGGCAGAGTCTAACTCTTTAATGACTTTATTAGCAACTGCATAGAGTTTTTTGCCAACAGGAGTAAGTATCAACTTCTTATTTCTGCGATAGAAGACTAAGGTTCCTACTTGTAACTCTGCTTCTTTTAGTTGGTAGCTTAAGGCACTTTGGGATAAGTGCAACACATCCATTGCTCTTGTTATGCTACCTTCCTCAACTATAGCCTTAATTAGTCTGAGATATCGTATTTCCATTGTGATTGATTAACCAAATGTAGGTCTTGATAAATAACATCAAGAGTGATTTGCATGAAAGTTTTTAATGATTACTATGCAATTTACTGATAATAACTATAGATTTTATAGTCTATAAAAATTATTCATGAATAATTACATGTTGATGAAAATGGAGAGGATAGTTTATATACAACCTTTATGTAGTTGAAATATTGCAGATTTGCTTAATCGTTGTATCAGTGTTATTTTATGTAAAAAGCGAAGACTCGATGAATGAATAAGGAAGAAACAAGAGAAGTCTGTAAAGCAATGTATTAGCAAGCATAAGCGAAGGGTACTTGAATGCTTTATTTTTAATAATGTCTATTAAAATAGTAGATTTTATTTTGTGATATGAAAAACTTGTTTTAATATTGTCGACTAATTCAGTAGACAATATATGAAAACACATCGAAATCTAATTTTACACCCACAAAAAGTCTTTATCGTTTATGATAGTTTGTGTTGAAGCGCCCGCTCAATCTAACACATTATTATACCATAATTAATTTTTTATTTAAAGATCAAAGACAAAATCATGAAATCTATAATTACTTTATTTTCTATTTTAATCCTCGGAAGTACGATACTCTCCACAGGTTTGACTTTTGCGCAAAGTCCTGTTACAGGTGTAATAAAGCGTACTAATGGAGCTCCGGTACCACATGCAACTGTGGTGATAAGAGGCACCAATATTTCAGTAAGTGCAGATGAGAATGGTGCTTTCAGTATTACTCCAAGGCAAGAGCCTCCATTCTATCTTCAGGTCAGTTCAGTTGGGTATAAACCTCAGGATTTTCAGATATTACAACTGCAGGATACACCCGTCGAGTTAGTTCTGCTTGAAAGCTCTCTGCTGGATGAAATTGTTGTAACATCCAGAAGACGTTCAGAAGCTTTACAAGAAGTGCCTATACCGATTTCAGTGATAGGGGGTAATCAAATTGAACAATCAGGGGCATTTAATGTCAATCGAGTGAAAGAGCTTATTCCGTCGGTTCAACTTTATACGTCTAATCCCCGCAATACGGGAATCAATATTCGTGGAATAGGTTCACCATTCGGACTTACTAATGATGGTCTTGATCCAGGTGTTGGGTTTTATGTAGATGGTGTATATTATGCACGTCCGGCAGCTGCAACGATCGACTTTATTGATGTAGAGCGTATTGAAGTATTGCGAGGCCCGCAAGGTACATTGTTTGGTAAGAATACTAGTGCAGGTGCCTTCAACATCATAACGCGTAAAGCTAGCTTTATACCAGATGCCACCTTTGAAACCAGTTTCGGAAACTATGGATATATTCAGGCTAAAGCCTCAATATCAGGTCCATTGAGCAATAAGCTTGCTGCGCGTCTTTCCTTTTCGGGAACACAGCGCGATGGTTTGGTTGATAATGTAAGTACAGGAAGAGCTACTAATGATATCAATAATCTGGGCTTACGTGCTCAGTTACTTTATAAGTATTCGGAGAATTTTTCAATTACGTTTGCAGGAGATTTTACCGATCAAAAACCTGATGGTTATGCGCAAGTTGTTGCAGGAGTTGTTAAGACAAACCGTCCTGCATACCGTCAATTTGACGCCATAATTGCCGACCTTAGCTATACGCTGCCAAGCCTCAATGCTTTTGACCGTAAAATAGATCATGATACACCATGGAGATCTGGCAACCAACTGGGTGGTGTTTCTTTGAACGCTGACATTAAATTAGGTCCGGGTACATTGACATCTACTACAGCATGGCGCTATTGGAACTGGGATCCATCTAATGACAGGGACTTTACAGGTTTGCCGGTATTATCAAAATCGCAAAACCCTTCAAAGCACAAAAACTGGTCACAAGAAATTCGTTATGCAGGGGAACTCTCTGAGAAATTGAGCGGTGTTGTTGGTCTGTTTTTTCTCGACCAGCAAGTTAAAACTACGGGCACTGAAGAATCCGGTTCAGCACAGGCACGATTCTCGAAAAGCTCTACCGGTGTAAATGCAAATACACCCGGCATAACCAATGATGAATTGTGGGCGACACCTGGTCTGCTTGAGGGATATGGTATATATACTAATGCTTCTATTAAATCGCAAAGTGCAGCAGCTTTTGCAAGTATTGACTATGAAGTTGTTGAAGGATTCCATATACTGCCAGGTGTTCGTGTAAACTACGACAAAAAAGATGTAAGCTATGACCGGGTTGCAAGAGGTGGTCTTGATGTTTCTGGTTCCTCTGCAGTAGAAAAAGAACTACAAAAGATAAAGAATGGTGTATATAGCAGTCAGCAATACGTGGCTGATGCGGATGAGAAGAATTTCACTTATTCTCTTACTGCAGCCTACAAACCCACCAGACGCATCAATGCGTTTGCAACCTATTCTACTAGTTTCAAGCCTGTAGGGGTTAACGTAGCCGGCCTCCCGACTGTGACTGGCGGAACTACAGCTGATCTTGATCTCGCAGTTATTAAACCTGAGAAGACAAAACATTATGAACTGGGTGTTAAAACTACCCCTACTGATAACCTGACATTGAACTTGACGTTCCATAATTCAGATATTAAGGATTATCAGACGAATGTTCAATCAGCTGAACTGGGTGTTAATCGCGGCTATATAGCTAATGCTGAAAAGGTGAATGTAAAAGGTATTGAGCTTGATGCTAATATCAGGGCAAATGAATACTTTTCGTTCTACGGAGCTGCTGCTTATACGGATGCCAAGTATGTTCATTTTACGAATGCCCCACTTCCACTTGAGGAAACAGGTTTAACAGTGGATGGCGTACAAGTAGCATTTAAAGATATCTCAGGTGGAGTACTTCCTGGGGTTTCAAAATGGGCTGGATCGCTTGGAGGCGAGTTTTCTACTTCAATTAAATCTATAGGTAAAGATGTGAAGTTTTTTATTGCATTAGATGATTCTTTCCGTTCTTCTTTCTCTTCGAGCTCCTCTCCATCGGCATATTTAAATATTGACGGTTACACTGTGCTTAATGCCAGAACAGGCTTTAAAGCTCCTTATGGGCTTTCTGCTTACGTGTGGAGTCGTAACTTGCTTGATAAGGACTATTTCGAGCAATTATTGCCAGCAGGTGGTAATGCCGGTCATTATGCAGGCGTACTGGGAGATCCAAGAACTTTTGGTGTGACGCTACGCTATGGTTTTTAAGGTATTTTTATTAACATGTTGAATTAATAAGAAAGGGCCATAACATAATAGGCCCTTTCTTATATGTTTGAAGCTTTTAATTATTGATTCAAGCTATTGTTCAATGAATCTGCAGATTGTAAATGTTGTTTTAGTGTTGGTAGGGTTTTAGTAGCAAAGGCTTTTATATCCGCGTCTTCCGCTTGTTGGGCTGCTGTTTCGAATAATTGGACAGTCTTTTTATGATCTTTAACCATCATATCCATATAATCTTTATCGAAGGTAACTCCATTTTTGTTATTTAAGTCTGCCATATGTTCTGAGTTTTCCCTACTAACCGCGGTTGGTAGAACAATACTTTTTTCCTTAGCTAATGCCATTAATTCTGCATTTGCTTTGCCATGATCGGTAACCATTCTTTGTCCGAAATCTTTTACCCGCTGGTCCTGAGCATTTGTTAATGCAATTTTACCCATTTGCTCCTCTGCCATTCCTCCATCGGCGGCTTGAACAGCAAAATCAGCATCGTTATAGTTATCATTGGTTACTACACCCATATCCGGAACAGTTCTAAACGCTGATGAATCCTGACTAGTGCTATTGGCATCTTCTGCTAAATCAACACTGTCCTTACTGCGGTTATTACAAGCTTGTAATCCCCATAAAGTAATTGCAAACACGGTTATATAAATTAACTTTTTCATAATATAATTTTTAAAGAATTGTCAATATTAGTTGCCTACTGCTACCTTTAACGTTTGGGCCTCTTCTAGGTGTGTTTTTAATGTTGGCAATTTTCCTGAAGCAAAACTTTTTAATTCAGTGTCCATTACACCGTTTGAACTTGAAGCGAGAGTAAAGAGATCAACGGCATCTTCATGCGATTCTACCATCATTTTTGCATATTCTTTATCGAAGGCTGTACCTGTTAAAGCTGTAAGCGTAGCTATTTTAATTTTTTCTTGTGCTTGTAATTCTGTCGATATATCCCAGTCCTTTGATTGTGCAAGTGCTGATAATTGAACTCCAACCGATGTGTGATCTTCTACCATATGATTTCCGTAATCTCTTACAAGTTCACTTTCACCCTTAGACATTGCTAAAGTTCCAGCAGCAATTTCAAAATTGTTACTATTTGAAGCTTCTGTTACAAATGTTTGGTTGTCAATTCTGATATTGTCTACATCGTCATCATCACATGATTGAAAGGCAAATACAGTTATTAAAGCTATAATGACCGTACTTAATAATTTTAATCTTTTCATAATTTTCTTTTTAAACTATAATGAAGTGATATCACCTCATGTTAATACTATCATTATCAACTAATAAATAATTCATATGTTTTCCTTAATTCATTTTTTGGTAGAAATAACAATTCTTATCAGTATAAATACGGGGAAGGTGATCTAATAATATTTTATCTTTGGGAAAAGGACGTTTATGGCAATTGTTGATTTAAGTAAGGAATCTCAGAATTTTAAATGGATTGACGTTTCTAATCCATCAGAAGCAGAGATTAAACAAATAAGCAAGCAGTTTAAATTGCATAAATATACGTTGCGTGATTGTTTGCAGCCTGATCATCTTCCTAAGAATGAGAATCTGGGAAACATGCAATTTGCAATTACGCGTATATTATTAGATAATATACTTGTTGAGTCTCATACTGTTCAAGAAATAAGTAGTAAGGTTGCTATTTTCTATAATGCTGATCTCGTTGTAACTGTTCATCGTATTAAGCAGCCTTTTTTAAAGAAGATATTTGAAGCGGCTAGTTATGATAGTAGCATTGAGTTGGTAACGAAGATTAACTGGTATATTTTGCAATCGTATGAGAATACAGTCACCTTACTTTCTAAAAATATTGATGATTATGAGGAGATAATCTTCTTGAAGCCGTTGACAAAGGAAATATTAAAGGATTTGTATCTTATTCGACGTAAGGCTTCGGTTTGTATGAGGCTGGTTTTATTGACAAAAGAAGTTATCAATAAGATTCCAATAGAGAACAAT
>Ga0160433_100262_pt1 | contig 36631 bp, 29 predicted proteins | sample HID1972K_E0MG_FD_108235 | JGI IMG/M metagenome (GOLD analysis project Ga0160433, IMG submission 108235) | Enriched pill bug-associated microbial communities from UW Madison campus, WI, USA - HID1972K_E0 MG | ecosystem: Host-associated > Arthropoda: Insects > Digestive system > Unclassified ...
GAGAAGGTGAAATCCAACATGCAGGAAGTGCGTGCGCGTGGCGGCGAGCTGTTCGTGTTCGCCGACCAGGACAGCAACTTCAGCGAATCCGAAGGCGTGCACGTGATCCGCACTCCGCGCCACATCGGCGTGTTGAGCCCGGTGGTGCACACCATCCCGGTGCAGCTGCTGGCCTACCACACCGCCCTGGCGCGCGGCACCGACGTGGACAAGCCGCGCAACCTGGCCAAGAGCGTTACCGTGGAGTAGCCGGCCACGCATGGCATGATGCTGTCGGACAAATAGAGAACCCAGCCAAGGCCGGGCTCTCTATTTGTCTATCCACAACGGATCAGCTGCGACCGTAAGTATCTTCGAAACGCACGATGTCATCCTCGCCCAGGTAACTGCCGGACTGCACTTCGATCAGCTCCAGCGGTAGCCTGCCGGGATTGCGCAGGCGATGGGTGACGCCCAGCGGGATATAGGTGCTCTGGTTTTCGCCCAACAGGATCACCTCGTCGCCGCGAGTGACTTCGGCAGTGCCGCTGACCACGATCCAGTGCTCGGCACGGTGGTGGTGCATCTGCAGGCTCAGGGTGCCGCCCGGTTTCACGGTGATGCGCTTGACCTGGAAGCGCGCGCCGTTGTCGATGGAATCGTAGGCGCCCCACGGCCGGTAGACCTTGCGGTGCCAGGTCGCCTCGCTGCGGCCTTCGGCCTTCAACCGGGCGACGACCGCCTTTACTTCCTGCATGCGGTCGCCCTTGCCGACCAGCACGGCATCGTCGGTTTCCACGACGACTACGTCGTCCAGGCCGACCAGTGCGACCAGGCGTTCGCTGTAGGCGAAGGTATTACGGCAATCGATGGCGATGACATCGCCCTGGTGCGCGTTGCCGTCGCCATCCTGCTGCGATACGTCGCGCAGGGCGGTCCACGAACCAACGTCGTTCCAGCCCGCATCCAGCGGCACGACCACGGCGTCGGCCGTCTTCTCCATCACCGCATAATCGATCGAATCCGAGGGCACGGCAGCGAAGGCCGCCTTGTCCAGGCGGGTGAAATCCGCATCGCGGCGGGCCTTGCCCCAGGCATCGCGGCAGGCAGCCAGCATGCCCGGCTGGAAGCGTTCCAGTTCCTGCAGGTAACGCGTTGCCTTGAACAGGAACATGCCGCTGTTCCAGTAGTACTGGCCGCTGGCTACATAGCTCGTTGCGGTGGCGAGATCGGGCTTCTCGACAAATCGTTCTACGGCACGTGCGCCGTCACCCACCGCCGCCTTGATATAGCCGTATCCCGTCTCCGGCCCCGTCGGCACGATGCCGAAGGTGACCAGCTGGCCCGCGTCGGCGGCGCTGGCGGCCTGCTGCACGGCCTCGCGGAAAGCGGCTTCGTTGGCGATCACGTGGTCCGACGGCAATACCAGCAGCAGGGCATCGCCGCCATCACGGGTTGCTTCCAGTGCGGCGACGGCAATGGCAGGCGCCGTGTTGCGACCGACCGGCTCCAGGATGATGGCGGCCGGATTGGCATCCACCTGCGACAGTTGTTCGGCGGCAACGAAACGATGTTCTTCGTTGGCGATGACCAATGGTCCCCGAGCCGCGATGGGGGCCACGCGGCCCCACGTGGCCTGGAGCATCGTCAGCTCACCGGCCAGCGGCAGGAACTGCTTGGGATAGGCCTCGCGGGAAAGAGGCCAGAGGCGGGTGCCGGAGCCCCCGGACAGGATGACAGGCTGGATCGCGTTCATCGGATGAGGTTTGTCCCGGATTTACTGGCGCAACAGGGCTGCGATTTCATCGGTGCGGGCCTGCAGCAAGGCGGCATCGCCACGCGTTTCTACATTAAGGCGCAACAGCGGCTCGGTGTTGGAACTGCGCAGGTTGAAGCGCCAATCACCGAAATCGGCGCTGACCCCGTCGGTATGGTCCAGTGCGGGCGCATGGGAAGCGAAATGCTCCATGACGCGCGCCACGGATACCTTGGCATCGCTGACCTTGAAGTTGATCTCGCCGCTGCACGGGAATGCCGCCATGCGATCTTCCACCCATTCGGCCAGCGATTTTCCGCTTTCGGAAACCAGCGCGGCGATCAGCAGCCACGGAATCATGCCCGAATCAGCGTAGGCAAACTCGCGGAAATAATGGTGTGCGCTCATCTCGCCGCCGTACACGGCGTCCTCGGCGCGCATCTTTTCCTTGATGAAGGCGTGCCCGCTCTTGCACAGCACGGGGACACCGCCGGCCTGTTCGACCATCTCCACCGTGTTCCAGACCAGGCGCGGGTCGTGCACCACCTTGCCACCCGGATGGCGCTTGAGCGCGGCCTGCGCAAGCAGGCCGACCAGGTAATAACCTTCGATGAAGCGCCCGGTGTGGTCGAAGAAGAAGCAACGGTCGAAGTCGCCGTCCCACGCAATGCCGAAATCCGCCCCGTGTTCGCGCACGGCCTCGGAGGTGGCGGAACGGTTCTCGGTCAGCAGGGGGTTGGGAATGCCATTGGGGAAGTTGCCATCCGGCTCATGGTTGATGCGCGCGAACTGCAGCGGCAGGTGCGGCGCCAGCAGATCGACGATCGCGCCGGCGCCGCCGTTGCCGGCATTGACCACGATCTTCAGCGGTTTCAGCGCCGTCGCGTCCACGTAGGACAACAGATGCTGGATGTAGGCGCTCTTGTCGTGTTCTTCGCGCTGGCTGGCACGCGGCGGCTGCGCTTCGGCGGTGTCGGCTTCCACGGCGTCGGAGATCGCGAACAGGCCGGTGTCGGAACTGATCGGCCGGGCATTTTCATGCACCAGCTTCATGCCGTTGTAGTCCATCGGGTTGTGGCTGGCGGTAACCATCACCCCGCCGGCTGCCTGCAGATGGTCGGTCTGGAAATAGACCTCCTCGGTGCCGCACAGGCCGATATCGATGACCTCGCGGCCGGCGCCGCGCAATCCGAGGGCCAGCGCGTCCTGCAGCGCGCCGCTGGTCAGGCGGACGTCGTGGCCGACCACGACCGGGCCCGGCCTGAGCTGTCCGGCCAGCGCGACGCCGATGCGGCGGGCGAGATCTTCGTTCAGCTCATCCGGCACGCGGCCGCGGATGTCGTAGGCCTTGAAGGCGGGCAGGGGCATCGGTCAGATCCTTGGGTTGTCCAGCCTGCTAGTTTACGACCTTGCATGTATGGGAATCGTTTCCATGCCGCAACGCCACGTGACCCGGGTGCGTCCTGGCCTAGAATGTCCGCAGTACATCAGCGAGGTGAGGGCGTAGATGAGCAACCCGGCAACGACCGGCGGCAAGCACGGTAAGCGCTTCGCCAGTGCGTCACAGGCGCTGGACGGCGTGGTCGCCGATGGCCAGACCCTGGCGGTGGGCGGCTTCGGCCTGTGCGGCATCCCGGAGGCACTGATCGCCGCGCTGCGCGACAGCGGGGTTTCCGGCCTGACGGTGATTTCCAACAACGCCGGCGTGGACGGCTTCGGGCTGGGCCAACTGCTGGCCACGCGGCAGATCCGCAAGATGATTTCGTCCTACGTGGGCGAGAACAAGGAATTCGAGCGGCAGTACCTGGCCGGCGAGCTGGAACTGGAGTTCAATCCACAGGGCACGCTGGCCGAACGGCTGCGCGCCGGTGGCGCTGGCATTCCGGCGTTCTTTACCGCCACCGGCTATGGCACGGTGGTGGCCGAGGGCAAGGAAACCCGGGAGTTCGACGGCCGGCACTACGTCATGGAAACCGCGCTGCGCGCCGACGTGGCGCTGGTCAAGGCGTGGAAGGCCGATGAAGCCGGCAACCTGGTATTCCGCAAAACGGCGCGCAACTTCAACCCCGCCTGCGCGATGGCCGGGAAAGTCTGCATCGCTGAAGTGGAGGACGTGGTGCCGGTCGGGTCGTTCGATCCGGACCAGGTGCATCTGCCGGGAATCTACGTGCACCGTATCGTGCACAACCCGCAGCCGGAAAAGCGCATCGAACAGCGCACGCTGCGTACGGAGAACAACTGAGATGGCATGGACCCGCGACGAGATGGCGGCTCGCGCCGCCCGCGAACTCACCGATGGCGCCTACGTGAACCTGGGCATCGGCCTGCCAACCCTGGTGGCCAACCACATTCCCGATGGCATGGATGTCTGGCTGCAGTCGGAGAACGGCCTGCTCGGCATCGGCCCGTTCCCGACCGAGGATGAAATTGACGCCGACCTGATCAACGCCGGCAAGCAGACGGTGACCGCGCGCGCCGGTGCCAGTTACTTCGGCAGCGACGACAGCTTTGCGATGATCCGCGGCGGCCACGTCAACCTGGCCATCCTGGGTGCCATGCAGGTCACCGACAAGGGTGACCTGGCCAACTGGATGGTGCCCGGCAAGATGGTCAAGGGCATGGGCGGAGCGATGGACCTGGTGGCTGGCGTGCAGCGCGTGGTGGTGCTGATGGAGCACACCGCGAAGAGCGGCGAGCACAAGATCCTGCCGGAATGCTCGTTGCCGTTGACCGGCGTCGGCGTGGTGAACCGCATCATCACCGATCTGGCTGTTTTCGATGTGACCGAGCGCGGGCTGGTGCTGGTGGAGACTGCGCCGGGTGTGGATGTGGCAATGCTGAAGGCAAGCACCGGGACAGCGTTCGCCGAATCCTGAAGCGGATCAGGGATGGGGTACAGCCGGCCCCATCCTGTCCGGATGTCCGATAAGTTGGAGCAGGGTGGACCGAGCCAGATCGGACGAGAAGTGCTTCTCGACGTTGTCATAGCCATTTCCAGACAGCTTCATCCAGAGCTGCTCGTCTTCATACAACCGGGCAACCTCCGCTGCGAAGGCGGTGGCGCCGTCTGCAATCAATGCATCATGGCCGTGCTGCAGGAACATTCCTTCGGCTGCAATCGAGGTTGCGACTACCGGCAGACCGTGGCTCATTGCTTGGTTGATCTTTCCTTTCACGCCGGCCCCGCTCAGCAACGGGGCTAGGCTGATGCGTGCGGCAGCCAGATGGGGCTCCAGCGTAGCGACGTGCCCATGCACCTGGATATCGGCGCAACGTATCCGCTGGGCGTCCTCGTCTGGCATATCACCGACCACATGCAGGGTGATGCCCGTCAGGCGCAGGCGCAGCAAGGGCATGACCTGGCTGCGAAGCCATTCTACCGCTTCACGGTTTGGATGGTGCAGGAAACCGCCGACAAACAGCAGGTCGCGGGTGTCGGCATACGATCTGGAGTTGCGTTGCGGGTCATGGATGTTCGACAGAACCGAGATTCTTGAACGCGTCACGCCTTGCGTGTGCAGATAATCTACCTCCGTGCCGCTGACGACCAAGGTCGTGTCAGCAGCGTCGATGAGGCGCATTTCCTCGCTGCGAACACGTTCGGCTGTCCGTGCTGCCGACGCATCGTTCTGCAGTTCGGCGGCACGCTGCAGCCGGATGTGGTGCAGATCAACGGTATCGAAAAGGACCTGTGCCTTGGATAGCGCCCTGATGAGCGCGATGTGTCGCGTGGCGACGTGATGGCGTGCCAGGAATGCTGCATGCAGGCGATGCCCTTCGGCAGCCAGCCATTGATCCAGACGGAGCTGGCCTGCAATGCCAATGACACGGATACCTGCATCGGCCAGCAGGTGCGTTGATGTAGCGGACACCTGACCGTTGTCCGGCATGAACACAATCCTCCAGCCCATGTCGCTGCATATCTGCATGATTCGAAGGGCGCGCACTGATCCAGAATCACGGTCCGGCGTGGGGGCGGCAGCATCGATGAAAAGCAGGAGTGGAGAAGTTGCGTCGCCCTCCGGCGCGCTGCCGCATGGGATCGTGCTGACTCCTGGGGGGGAAGCGAGGCGCCCCAGGGTGGCATTGAGTGTTGCCCGCGGCCCCTTGTTGATCAGGCTCGCAACAGCGCCACGTGCAAGGGCACCCGCTCTTGCTGCGCGCCAGCGTAAGCTGGCGAGCCGATGGGACAACGAGACAATCATGGTGCTGACCTGGGCTGGGCGTTCAAGAATTAATCCGCATTCTGAGTGCACGCTATTGTCCACGCAAACGGCGTATGGGTGTGTTTTTCAGGAAGCGGACGGCGCCGACGTCCGCCATCTTCCGGGATGGCTGCCGATGGCCGAGGCCGATGTCTTGCAGCAGGCGCTACAGGCCGAGGTGGCATGGGAGGTGCATCGCATACGCATGTTCGGCAAGTGGCTGGATTCGCCACGCTTGAGCTATTGGGTGGGCGACCCTGAGGCGCACTACCGCTATTCCGGTGCGGATTTCCAGCCCAAACCGTGGCTGCCGCCGTTGCAGACCCTGCGGGAGCGACTGTGCGAGGAGGGCTTTGGTGAATTCAACAGCGTGTTGCTCAATCGCTACCGTGACGGCAACGACAGCATGGGCTGGCATGGTGATGACGAGCCGGAGCTTGGGCCTGCGCCGCTTATCGCGTCACTGAGCCTGGGCGCCGCGCGACGCTTCCTGTTGCGGCGGCGGGATGATCATCGCCGCAGGGCCGAGTATGTCCTCGGCCATGGTGATCTGCTGATCATGGGTGGGGAGACGCAGCGCTTCTACCAGCATGCGTTGCCGAAGATGGCGCGGGTGCGGGGGGAGCGCATCAACCTGACGTTCCGTTGGATTGCTGCGGGGCGGTGATGCCGGCGAGGGCAAGGGTGTGACGACCAACGGTCGTCACCCGCCGGACAACGGTCGTCACCCACCAAAGCGGCAGCCCACCGAAGTGTCAGCGGACCGGCGGGGGAAAGACGGCTGGGCGGCTGGCGGGCACGGGCGTTGCAGGCGAGGGCGTGACCGCCGGGGCCTTCTTCGCCGCGTCCTGCTGGCCGTTCACCAGCGTCCAGCCGACGACGTCGGTGGCGAGCTGGCTCAGGCCCTTCTCGAATGCGGCGGCTACGGCGGGCACGTCGGTGCTGCCCACCGGCTGTTCCTGGTGGAAGGTGCGGTCCACCACCACGCGCTGGTCCACCACATGGATCAGTTTGGCATTCAACGCGATCACCACGGTCGGCGTCGACTGGCCGCGATAATCCGATTCGAAGCGGCGGATGTCAGTGGCCAGCCGGTAATCGGCGCGGATGCCGGCTGACGAACGGGCCACGCCGGCGATGCGGCCGGAATCCTCGAAGCCACGCAGGAGCGCATCCTCGATCATGTCGGTGGACGGCTGCGCCCAGGTAGCGCCGGCGTAGATCTCCAGCTCGCCCGGATGCGGCCGCACGTTGATGCGTGGGCTGTCGATCATGCGCGTGGCGCTCGGCTTGGACAGCACCAGCTGCCAGTCCACCTGCGGCCAGGACGGATCCACCTGCACCTGCAGCGCGGGCGAATAGATGGTGCCCGGCCCGCGGTCGCCGCCGGACAGGATCGAACAACCGGCCAGAGTGGCCAGCAGGGCAGCCGGCAGCAGCAGGCGCGTCAGGGTCATCTTCGGCATGCGGTTCATTCGGGTTCGAACTCCTTGGGTGCGTCGCGGCCCAGCAGGTAGCGCGCGGGGTTGTTCTCCAGGCGGTCGCTGACCCGGCGCAGATCACGGATCAGGCCACGCAGTTCGGTCAGTGTCGGGCCGAGCTGGCCAAGCCCATCGCTGGCGAAACTGTTGATCGCAGCGCGGTTCTCGCCGAGGATCGAATCGGCATTGTTGGCGGCCGAGTCCAGCTTGGTCATGGTGGCGTCGAGTTTCTCCAGGATGCCCGGAAGCTGCTGTACCAGGTTCTGGTCCAGGCGCTGGATGGTGCCGTTGGTGGTTTTCAGGGTGTCGTCCAGGCTGCGCGCGGCGTTGCGCGCGCTGAGCAGCAGCGCCTGGGTGCCCTGGTCGCGGTCGGCCAGGCCGCCGCTGATGGTTTCGATATTGGCGAGGGTGGCATTGATCGCCGCCACGTTGCGGTCGCTCAACACCTGGTCCATGCGCTCGACGATGCGGTTGGCCACATCGGTGATGTTCTGCAGCGCCGACGGCGTGGTCGGGATGATCGGTGCCGGATCCTTGTTGACCGAGGTCAGCGTCGGCGCCTGCGGAGTGCCGCCGCTGAGCTGGATGATCGACGGGCCGGTCAGGCTGGTGATCGCCAGCTTGGCGCGCGTGTCGGTCTTGACCGGCGTGGTCGAGTTCAGGCGGATCCGCGCCACCACCTGGCGCGGGTCGTCCGGTACCAGGTGGAGTTCAGTGATCGAACCGACGGCGATGCCGTTGTACTGCACCGGGCTGCCGACCGACAGGCCGGTGACCGCCTCGCGGAACACCACGCGGTATTCCTGCCAGGTGCGGTCGGAAGAGTACTTCGCCGCCCACAGGCCGAAGGCCAGCAGTGCCAGCCCGGTGATGATGGTAAACGCGCCGATCAGCACGTAATTGGCTTTGGTTTCCATTGCTCAGGCACTCTCGGGCTGTTCGCCCCGCGCGGCGCGCGCACGGGGCCCGTGGAAGTATTCCTGGATCCACGGATGGTCCAGTTTCTCGATCTCGGCCAGCGGCGCGGTGGCGACCACCTTGCGGTCGGCCAGCACCGCCACCCGGTCACAGATGGCATACAGGGTGTCCAGATCGTGTGTGATCAGGAAGACGGTCAGGCCCAGCGCTTCCTGCAGGGTCTTGATCAGGCGGTCGAACGCGGCCGCGCCGATCGGGTCGAGGCCCGCCGTGGGCTCATCCAGGAACAGCAGCGGCGGATCCAGCGCCAGTGCGCGCGCCAGCCCGGCGCGCTTGCGCATGCCGCCGGACAGCTGCGAGGGCAGCTTGTTGATCGCATCGGCGGGCAAGCCGGCCAGCTTGACCTTCAGCAGCGCCAGTTCGTAATGCCAGCGCTCGGGCAGTTCGCCGTGGTGTTCCTTCAGCGGTACCTGCACGTTCTCGCCGACGGTCAGCGAAGAAAACAGCGCGCCGTCCTGGAACAGCACCCCGGTATTGCGCTCGATGTGCAGGCGGCTGGCAGGATCGTCGGCACGGGCATTGCGGCCGAGGACTTCAATCTCGCCTTCGTCCGGCGGGCGCAGGCCGAGGATGGAGCGCATCAGCACCGATTTGCCGGTGCCGGAGCCGCCGACCACGCCGAGGATCTCGCCACGACGCACGTCCAGGTCCAGGCCTTCATGCACCGTCTGGCTGCCGAAACGATTGACCAGTCCGCGCACGCGGATGGCCAGGGTATCGTCGTTGGCGTCGCCAGCGGTGGCGGCGTTCGTTTCTTCCATGCTTACCAGCCCACCTGCATGAACCACAACGCGGCGAACGCGTCGAGGATGATGACCAGCGAAATGGTCTGCACCACGCTGGAGGTGGTGCGTTCGCCGACCGACTGCGCGGTGCCTTCCACCTTCAGGCCTTCCAGGCAGCCGATCAGGCCGATGACCATCGCGAATACCGGCGCCTTGGACAGGCCGACCAGCATGTTCCGCACTTCCATGGTTTCGTGCATGCGCGCCAGGTACATTTGCGGCGGGATATCGAGGTCGAATGCGCCGACGGTGACGCCGCCGGCCAGGCCCGCGGCCATCGCGATGAAGGTCAGCAGCGGCAGGGTGATCAGCAACGCGACCAGGCGGGGCAGCACCAGCAGGTCCATCGGATCCAGCCCCAGCGTCTTCATCGCGTCGATTTCCTCGCGTGCCTTCATCGCACCGATCTGCGCGGTGAAGGCGCTGGCGGTGCGGCCGGCCAGCACGATCGCGGTCAGCAGCACCGCGAATTCGCGCAGGAAGGCGATGCTGACCAGCTCGACCACGTAGATCTCCGCGCCGAAATCACGCAGGATCGTCGAGCCGAGGAAGGCGATGACCGCACCCACCAGGTAGGAAAGCAGGGCGACCAGCGGGACCGCGTCCAGCCCGACCTGTTCCATCTGCGCGACGGTGGCGGTCAGGCGGAAGCGGCGCGGTTCCTTCAGCAGGCGGGCACCCTTGACCAGGCTCTCGCCGAGGAAGCTCGCCAGCGCCACCACGTTGCGGCCGGTGGCATGCATGCTGACGCCCAGCCGTTCCAGTGCGGCGAGCACGCCGAAATCGCGCTTGGCCTTGGGGCGGTCGTCGGCGACCTCCTCGATGGTGCACACCAGGGCCTGGTGGTCCTCGCGGAACTGCATCGCATCGGCATCAAGGTCGGCGCGGTGCGCCACGCGCAGCAGCTGCAGCACGCCGGCCGAATCCAGCTGGCCGATCCCGGTGGCATCGATGGAGGTGACATTCTCCGGCAACTCGCGCAGCACTTCGGCGGCCTGCAGCGCCGTATGCAGCGTCCAATGGCCGGCCAGGCGTATACGGCCCGGCGCATCGGCATCCTGTTCGATCTGGGGAGCGTCGTTGGAGGTCATGGTCGCCATCAAGGATGCAGCATAGCGTGTGCATGTCGCATGCAGCGTAGGCCGGGTCCGAATATTCTTCTGCCCGGGCCAGTGCTGGGTAATACTACGGCGCATGCCCGCAGACGTCTCTCCGATCGCCACGCCTCCCGCTACCTACGCGCAGCGGGTCGCCTTTGTTTCCGAGATTGCCGGCCGCCTGCACAGCTATGGCACCACCGCGCAGCGCCTGGAGGCGGCCGTGGTGGCGCTGGCGGAGCAGCTTGGCCTGGACTGCGAACCCTGGTCGAATCCGACCGGCATCATCCTCAGTTTCAGCGATCCGGCCAAGGCCATCGGCTCCAGCGACATTACCCGCGTGATCCGCCTGGCGCCGGGTGAAAACGACCTGCATAAACTCAGCGTCGCCGATCGCATCGCCGATGACGTCGCGAACGGCCGGATGAGCATCGCCCAGGGCCACACCGCGTTGCGCCAGCTGGATAATGACCCCGGGCGCGGCGGCAAGGCGAAGGAAATCCTTTCCTACACGCTGGGTGCGGCGGGCGTGGCCGGGCTGTGGAAGCTGCCGTGGCTGGACATCGCCACGGCTGGCGTGATCGGCATGCTGATCGGCCTGCTCGGCCTGTATACCAGCAGGCGCCCGGCCACCCGTGAGGCCAGCGAGGCGCTTGCGGCATTGCTGGCCGGGCTGGTGGCGACCCTGGTGGCCAGTTTCGTCGGTGCCCTGAACCTCAACACGGTGGTGATCGCGTCGCTGGTGGTGCTGCTGCCGGGCATGGCGCTGACCAATGCGGTGAACGAACTGGCCAGCCAGCACTGGGTTTCGGGCACCGCCCGGGTGGCCGGTGCGCTGACCAGCATCATGAAACTCACCGTGGGCGCGATGATCGCGGTGACGCTGGCCGATATCGTCGGCCTGGATCCGCTGGTGCGGGCCTCGCGACCCCAATCGGCCTGGGTGGAATGGATTGCGCTGGTGATCGCCGCGCTGGCGTTTGCCATGCTGTTCAAGGCCAGCCGCCGCGATTATCCGTGGGTGATGGCGGCCTCGGTGGCCGGTTATGCGATTTCCAAATTCGCCGGCCATGCCTGGGGCGCGCCGGCGGGCATCTTCCTCTCGGCGATGCTGTTGACGGCCGGGGGCAACCTGTTTGGCCGGGTCGTGCAGCGTCCCGGCGCGATCATCCGCCTGCCCGGCATCATCATGATGGTGCCCGGCAGTACCAGCCTGCGTGGCGTGCTCACGCTGGTCCAGCAGCAGGACGTGGGGGCGGGGCAGAGCGTGTTCCTGACCGTGCTCAACGTGGTGATGGCGCTGGTCGCCGGCCTGCTGTTCGGCAATCTGTTGATGCCCGCGCGCAAGACGCTCTGATCGTCCTTGTAGAACGCTGCTCTACGTAGCCTTGCAGTAGCGCCACGAAAACAGAAAACGCCGGCGCGAAGCCGGCGTTCTCTGTTTACCCGGGACCCGGATCAGGCCTTCTTGATCAGATAATCCTCGACCTTCCTGCCCTTGGAGGTCAGCTCGGCCAGCCAGCGCGGCTGCTTGCCGCGGCCGGTCCAGGTTTCCTTCGCGTTGGCGGGATTGCGGTACTTCGGGGCGACCTTGCCGAGCTTGCGGCCCGCGGTCTTGGACGGCGCCTTGGCGGCGGTCTTGCGCGCGCGCGGTGCCGGCTGGCCGCCGAACAGTTCCTCGATGCTGTATCCCTCGGTCTTCGCCAGCTTGGTCAGCTGCGCGCGCACCTTGGTGATCGGGCGGCGCTTGGCGACGATCGTCTGCTGCTTCTTGGCGGTGCGGATCAACGCACCCAGTTCACGGGCCGACAGACCGGACAGATCAATGCTCATGTATTGCTCCAGATAATGGGGACAGGGTCTGCCAGTCCGTGGCTCGGGACCAAGGATAATGCGCCTTCGGTTGCAGCACAAACACGCAAACAGCGTTTCGCCGGACGGGAAAAGAAAAAGCCGGGAGATTTTCCCGGCTTTTCATCATTAACCCAGCAGCTTGCGCATCAGGCTGTCGCGATCCAGGCTCTCGGCCTCGCTCGCGCTACGTGAGCGATATTCGAAGGTGCCGGCGGCGAGGCCGCGCTCGGAGACCACCACGCGGTGCGGAATGCCAATCAGCTCCATGTCCGCGAACATCGCGCCCGGGCGCAGGCCGCGGTCGTCCAGTGCCGCGTCCAGCCCGGCTCCACGCAGGGTTTCCAGCAATTCCCCGGCCGCGGTGGCCACCGCTTCATCGCCCTTCGGGTTGATCACGCACACCACCACCTGCCACGGCGCCATCGCGTCGGGCCAGATGATTCCGGCGTCGTCGTGATTCTGCTCGATGGCCGCAGCGACGATGCGGGAAATGCCGATGCCATAACAGCCCATGCTCATCGGCGCGGCCTTGCCATTTTCATCCAGCACGGTGGCGTTGAGGGCGCGGGCATAATTGCGGCCGAGCTGGAATACGTGGCCGACTTCGATGCCGCGCGCGATTTTCAGCTCGCCGCCATCGCGGGCGCGCTCGCCCTCGCGGACATTACGGATGTCGGCGGCCTCGGCCTCCGGCAGGTCGCGGCCCCAGTTGACGCCGGCCAAGTGGAAACCGGCCTGGTTGGCGCCAACGACGAAATCGGCCAGCGCCAGCACGTCGTGGTCCGCGACCACGCGTACGACCCTGGCCGGCGCGACCGGGCCGAGGAAACCCGGCACGCTGCCAAGGTGGTCGGCGATTTCGGCTTCGCTGGCGAAGCGATGTCCGGCCAGCCCCGGCACCTTGGCCAGCTTGATTTCGTTTACCTCGTGGTCCCCGCGCACCAGCGCCAGCACGAAGCCGCCGTCGGTCATCAGCGCCACGGACTTCACCGTGCGCTGCAGGTCCACCCCCAGCAAAGCGGCGACGTCTTCACAGGTCTTCTGGGTGGGCGTTTCCACCTTGCGCAGGGTTTCGCCGGCCACCGGGCGCGGCGCAGGTGCCGCCGCCACCGCCGCCTCCATGTTGGCCGCGTAATCCGAACCGGTGGAGAACACCAGCGCATCCTCGCCGGAATCGGCGATGACGTGGAACTCCTGCGAGGCATCGCCGCCAATCGCACCGGAATCGGCCTGCACCATGCGGAATTCCAGGCCCAGGCGGGTGAAGATGCGGGTGTAGGCCGCCTTCATGTTTTCATATTCGCGCACCAGGTCGTCGTCGTGCAGGTGGAACGAATAGGCGTCCTTCATCAGGAATTCGCGCGCGCGCATCACCCCGAAACGCGGGCGGATCTCGTCGCGGAACTTGGTCTGCACCTGGTAGAAATTGACCGGCAGCTGCTTGTAGCTGGACAGCTCCTGGCGCGCGAAATCGGTGATCGCTTCTTCCGCGGTCGGGCTGTAGCAGAACTCCTGCTCCTTGCGGTCCTTGATCTTCAGCAGCTGCCCGCCGAACTTCTCCCAGCGCCCGGTGGCTTCCCAGAGCTCGCGCGGCTGGATGGTCGGGATCTGCAGTTCCACCGCACCGGCACGGTCCATTTCCTCGCGCACGATGCGCTCGACCTTGCGCAGCACGCGGAGGCCCAGCGGCGCCCAGGTGTACAGGCCGGAGGCGAGCTTGCGGATCATGCCCGCGCGCAACATCAGCCGGTGGCTGGCCAGTTCGGCGTCGCTGGGGGTTTCCTTGGTGGTATGCAGGTGGAACTGGGACAGGCGCATCGGCGGCATCGTCTAACGGCAGAAGCCGTTATTCTGCCAGCCCGGCGCCCGTCGTGGGCGCTGGGCCTGGCGATGGCGCGTCAGGCGTCGGCGGGGCAATAGGCCTTGGCCGCCGCTTCGGCGAGCGCTCGCTGGTTGTCGCGCTGGGCGTCGCTGAGCGGGGTCTCGGCCGTGCCATCGCCGTCGGTGTCCTGCATCACCGGGCCGCCGCCGTCCAGCAGCGCCAGGTTGTCGCGGGCGGTGGTGCACTGCGCCGGCACCGGCGCTTCCGATGTGTCGGTGGCCTCCGCGCGTCCGCCGGGATCGCGGGTCAGCGTGCGGGTTTCGAAACTCCCCGGCGGCGGGGTTTCCGAATACTGGGTGACCCCGTTGGCATCCTTCCATTTGTAGACCTGGCCGGCCCCGGCGGGGGCGCTGGCCAGCAACAGGCAGCTCAGGCAGAACAGCGTACGCATCGCGACTCCAGGCCGGACCGGCGGTAAAAGCCGATTGCAACATCGCCGCGGTCGGCTGGCAAGTCGATTAAACTCGGCCCATGGATCCGATCTCACCTCCGCCGCCGCGCTCGCGCACCATTTACCTGCTGCCCAACCTGTTCACCACGGCGGGTCTTTTCGCCGGTTTCTACGCCATCATCGCGGCCGCCAACGGCGACTTCGTGTATGCCAGCATCGCGGTGTTCGTCGCGGCGGTCATGGACGGCCTGGACGGGCGGGTCGCGCGTTTGACCAATACCAGCAGCGAGTTCGGCGTCCAGTACGACTCGCTGGCCGACCTGGTCAGTTTCGGCATGGCGCCAGCGCTGGTGATGTACCACTGGGCACTGTCTTCATTGAAGTTCGACGGCGAACTGCTGGGCCGGCTCGGCTGGGCGGTGGCGTTCCTGTATGCCGCCTGCGCGGCGCTGCGCCTGGCCCGCTTCAATACCCAGGTGGCGGTGGTCGACAAGCGCTGGTTCGTCGGCCTGGCCAGCCCGGCGGCCGCCGGCCTGATGATGTCCTTCGTCTGGGCATTCGCCGATGGCACCCTGGGCTGGAATGGCGAGGAACTGCGCTACGTGGCCCTGGCGGTGACGCTGCTTGCCGCGCTGCTGATGGTCAGCCGCATCCGCTTCTGGAGCTTCAAGGGCGGTGCCGCGAACGGGCCACGTGCCGACCGCGTGCCGTTTCTCGCACTCGCCCTGGTGCCGATCATCATCGCCATCGCGGTGATCGACCTGCCCCGTGTGTTGTTCGCGGTGGGCATCCTTTACGCGCTGTCCGGCCCAGTGATGTGGGCCATGCAGCGGCGGCGCAAGCGTCCGGATCCGGCGTGAGCCTGCCGTCGCCCGCGCCGTGGACTCCGGCCCAGCAGGCTTGGCTGCAGGCGATGGGCTACACCGTTTTCCACGATGCCGCGCTGGAAGCCGCAGCGCCTAGCGCTGAGCCATGGCCGGCCGAGCCCCGTGCCGCAGCCGCTGATCCAGCCGCCGTACCGCTCGGCGTGGCTCCGGCTGCGCGTCCCGCCACGCCCTCGGCCGAAGCATCCTCTACCCGATCGCCGCCCCCTGAGCCTGTGCGTCCGCGTCGAGCGCCGCCTGCGCAGGACACGGGTGCAGCCTCCGCCAGTGCGGCGGCGGTGTCCGGCAGCACGCGGCGTCCCTCCGTTCGCCTGCCCGACCGCCTGCAGATCGCGCTGCTGCGCGCTTCCGGCTGCAACCCCAGCGATCCGGCGACGAAGGCGCTGATGGAGAGCTGGCCGCTGGACGCGCTGCGCGGAAACCCCGCCGCCAAGCGCGCGCTGTGGCCGCAGTTGCGCGCACTGCGGCGCCGGAAGCCGTCACCGTGAGCGCGGTCGCCCATCCTGGTCGTGCCGGTCTGCGCGCGCTGCGCGAAAGCGACCTCAATGCGGTGATGGCCATCGAGGTGCGCGGTTATCCGTATCCGTGGACCCGGGGCATATTCCTCGATTGCCTGCGCGCCGGGTATCCCGGCCTGGCAATGGAGCAGGACGGGCTGCTGGTCGGCTATGCGGTGCTGAGCATCGCCGCCGACGAAGCACACCTGCTGAACATCTGCGTCGATCCGTTGACCCAGTCGCGTGGGCTCGGGCGCCAGCTGCTGCGTGCCATCGTCCAGCTTGCACGGGATCGCCGGGCGCAGCGGGTCTATCTCGAAGTGCGGCCGTCCAATACCCCGGCACTGGCGCTGTATCACAGCGAGGGATTCAACGAGATTGGTCGTCGTCCGCGTTATTACCCGGCGGCGGACGGCCGCGAGGATGCGCTGGTGATGGCGATGGAACTGGTGGCCGACGACATCGAAACGATGCCGCCGCTGTAGCCCCGGTAGAGCCGACCCATGGTTGACTGAAGCTGGGTGGATACCGTCTATGTCGGCTCGACGTGCTGGTCCAGATCCATGCTGTTACGGAGGTCATCCAGCATGACCTGAAGACGCCCAGAATTCGAACCGCGGCGAGTTGATAATGATCTCGAGTGACTTGCAATAGACGTGAAAGATCCCCACGGCTAAGCTACGGCCCCCGACAATGCCCCGTGGCGGTCATGTGACTATGGTTCTGATGACATCGTTCAGGTTTTCGCGTGTATCGATAATTTCAACATGCCTTCTGGCGACGTCTTTCTGGTCTCAGCAGGCCGAGTCGTCGCCGCTGATGAACTACCAGAGGCAGATCCAATCGGAATCATGCTGCACGATCATCGCGCATGCTGGCGGGGCCGTGGACGGCAACGTGTACACCAATAGTCGCCAAGCGCTGCTGGGATCCATCCAGAACGGGCTCGAACTTGTGGAGCTGGATTTTTCCCGAACCGAGGATGGCGCATGGGTCGCGACCCATGACTGGCCATACTGGGCGGCGCATACCGGTTTCAAGGGAGCTTTGCCGCCCACAGCCGCGCAAGTCCGCGAGTACGTCGATGCTTTCACTCCGACTCCCAGCATCCATGGTGTCAAGGCCACCTATTCGACGCTGTTCCTTGACGACGTAGTGAAGATTGTCGATGCCAATCCTAGGGTTCGTATCATCACGGACACAAAGAGCTCTGCAGCCGCGCAGCAGTTGGCTGTGGAATTAAAGGGCACTGCATCGTTCGCGCAGTTTATATTTCAGTTCTATGCGCCGGCCGATCTCAAGCGGGCCGCGACATTCATTCCGAAGGAACAGCTGCTGTTGACAACCTATCAGCTGGATGATTGGTGGCAATGGGATGGATTCGGCGCTCCCTTCCTCCAATCACTGTCCAGCTTCGGCGGTTTGTTCGGTATTACCGTACCACTGCCCGTCGCCTTCGATCCGGGCAAAATGGAACGGCTGAAGACATTGGGATACCCGATATTGGTCCATGGCAGTCCGAATGAGATCAACAGCGTAAATCTGCCTTGGGAGCTCTACAGGCTTGGCGTCAACGGGATCTACGTTGACTGATTGCGCGGCTTAACGATCGTCGTCCGCGTTATTACCCGGCGGCGGACGGCCGCGAGGATGCGCTGGTGATGGCGATGGAACTGGTGGCCGACGACATCGAAACGATGCCGCCGCTGCAGCCCCGGTAGAGCCGACCCATGGTCGGCTGGCCGTATCCCGCGCGGCGCTTCCGAGTCAGGCAACGGGACGCAGCGCAGCCGACCATGGGTCGGCTCTACCGGGAACCGCCGCCGACGGATTATCGGGTTACAGCTTCGCGCGTTGCTCGCGCAGGCCGGCGAGCTGGGTGTTCCAGTCCACCAGGCGCACGCGTTCCTGTTCGACCACCGCCGGCGGAACCTTGTCGGTGAACTTCGACAGCTTGGTCTCGCTCTTTTCCTTTTCGCCTTCCACGCGCTTGATCTCCTTGTCCAGGCGCGCGCGTTCGGCATCGAGGTCGACCAGGCCTTCCAGCGGCACCAGCAGCTTCAGCTCACCGACGATCGCCGCGGCGGCCGGCGGTGCGGACTCGCCCTCGGCCAGCCACTGGATGCTGTCCAGCTTCAGCAGGAACGACAGTGACGCACTGAAGCGCTCGATGCGCACCCGGTCCTGCTCCAGCCCGGCCTGCAGGCGCAGCGGAACCAGCCTGGACGGGGCTACGTTGAGCTCGCTGCGCACGCGCCGCACCGCGCTGATGATCGCCTTCAGCCATTCCACGTCGGCTTCGGCCTGGGTGAAATCGCCTTCGAACTCGGCGGCGGTCGGGTAGGGACGCAGCGACAGCGAATCGCCTTCCAGCCCAAGCCGCGGCGCCACCTGCTGCCACAACTGCTCGGTGATGAACGGCGTCAGCGGGTGCAGCAGGCGCAGCAGCGCTTCCAGCACGTACAGCACGGTGTGGCGGGTGCTCTCCGCATCCGCGGCATCGGCGCCGTTCAGTGCCGGCTTGCTCAACTCCAGGAACCAGTCGCAGAACGCATTCCACGCGAACTCGTACAGGCACTGCGCCAGCAGGTCGAAGCGGTAGGCGGCGAAGTGGCCCTGCGCTTCGGCGGTGGTCGCAGCCAGCCGGGCCAGGATCCAGCGCTCGGCATCGGTACGCGGCTTTGGTGCACCGCTGAACACCGAACCCTCGGTGTTCATCAGCGCGAAGCGGCTGGCATTCCACAGCTTGTTGCAGAAGTTCTTGTAGCCTTCGGCACGGTTCATGTCGAACTTGATGTCGCGGCCGTGCGTGGCCAGCGCGGCGATGGTGAAGCGCAGCGCATCGGCACCGTGGGCGGCGATGCCGTCCGGGAACTCCTTGCGGGTGGCGCGCTCGATCTTCTCGACCATCTTCGGCTGCATCAGCCCGCTGGTGCGCTTGGCGACCAGGTCATCGATGGCGATGCCGTCGATGATGTCCAGCGGATCCAGCACGTTGCCCTTGGACTTGGACATCTTCTGGCCCTGGGAGTCGCGGATCAGGCCGGTGAAGTAGACGTCCTTGAACGGGATCTTCCCGGTCAGGTTGTCGGTGGCCATGATCATGCGCGCCACCCAGAAGAAGATGATGTCGAAGCCGGTGACCAGCACCGACGACGGCAGGTAACGGTCGAAGCCGCGCTCGGCCATCGCCTGTTCGTTCGGCCAGCCCAGGGTGGAGAATGGCCAGATCTGCGAGGAGAACCAGGTTTCCAGCACATCGCTTTCCTGGCGCAGCGTCACGTCCGCGCCCAGCGCGTTGGCCGCGCGTACTTCGGCCTCGTCACGGCCGACGTAGCAGGTGCCGGCATCGTCGAACCACGCCGGGATGCGGTGGCCCCACCACAGCTGGCGGCTGATGCACCAGTCCTGGATGTTGGTCATCCAGTGGCGGTAGGTGTTGATCCAGTTCGGCGGAACGAAGGAAATGGACCCGTTCTCGACCAGCTCCAGGCCACGCCGCGCCAGTTCGTCCATCTTCACGAACCACTGGTCGGTGAGGTACGGCTCGATCACCTGGCCGGTACGGTCGCCGCGCGGCACCTGCAGCTTGTGCGCGCGCGTCTCGACCAGGATCGCCAGCTCCTCCAGTTCGGCCAGTACGGCCTTGCGTGCTTCATAGCGGTCCAGGCCACGGAAACGCTCCGGCGCGTTGTCGTTGATCGCCGCGCTCGGCGTGAAAAGATTGATCATCGGCAACGCATGGCGCTGGCCGACCTGGTAGTCGTTGAAATCGTGCGCCGGAGTGACCTTGACCACGCCGGTGCCGAACGCGCGGTCCACGTAGTCATCGGCGATCACCGGGACGCTGCGGCCGGTCAGCGGCAGCACCACGGACTTGCCGATCAGGTGCATGTAGCGCTCGTCCTCCGGGTGCACCATCACCGCGGTATCGCCGAGCAGGGTCTCCGGGCGGGTGGTGGCCACGACCAGGTAATCGCGGGTTTCGCGCAGGGTTTCGTTGCCGTCCGCATCGCGCTCGACGTGCTCGTAGGTCAGCCCATCTTCCAGCGTGTAGGCGATCGACCACAGGAAACCGTCTTCCTCGGCGCTCTCCACTTCCAGGTCGGAAATGGCGGTCTTCAGTACCGGGTCCCAGTTGACCAGGCGCTGGCCGCGGTAGATCAGGCCCTGCTCATGCCAGCGCACGAAGGCTTCGATCACGGCCTGCGACGGCTGCGGGTCCATGGTGAAGGTGCTGCGCGACCAGTCGGCGGAGGTGCCCAGGCGGCGCATCTGGCGCTCGATGGTGTCGCCGGACTGCTGCTTCCACTCCCACACCTTGTTGATGAAGCCTTCGCGGCCCAGCGAATCGCGGGTTTCGCCCTTGCCTTCCTGCGCGAGGTTGCGGCTGACCACCATCTCGGTGGCGATGCCCGCATGGTCGGTGCCGACCTGCCACAGCGTGTCGTAGCCGCGCATGCGGTGGTAACGCACCAGCGCATCCATCAGCGTCTGCTGGAACGCGTGGCCCATGTGCAGGGTGCCGGTGACGTTCGGCGGCGGCAGCAGGATGGTGTACGGCTCGCCCGTGCCGGACGGCTTGAAGTGGCCCGCCTTTTCCCAGGCATCGTAGGTGGCCGTTTCAAAGGATTTCGGGTCGTAGCTGGAATCGAGTCGGGTCATGCGGGGCAACCGGGCAGGTATTCGGGGGAGGATCAGGGTGTTCGGCCCGCGTATCAAGCGGCGCCGGCCACCGGGTTACATATCGTGCTTGGACAGGTCGTAGCCGGCGCTCTTGTACAACCGCCAGCGCTCGCGCAGCGGTTCGCGCGCGGACGGATCGGCCGGAACCACCTCCAGCACCCGGTCGCATTCGCCCATCCATGGCGCATCGCGCAGGTTGATCACCAGCGGGCGGGCGGGGGCGTCGGTACCCGGCGCGGCGATCAGCACCAGTGCCTCTTCTTCGTCCACGTCCTCGCCGGCGATCTGGTGCGGGATGTAGGCCTCATCGTCGAATGCCCACAGCAGCTCGTCCAGTTCCTCGGCCTGGGCCTGGTCACGTGCCAGCACCAGGGTGAACAGCCCGGCATCGTTGGCCTTGCGTGCCAGCTCGCAGACCAGGCGCAGTGGCTCGGTCAGAAAGCGGGGCTTGGCGATCAGGTAGAAATCGGCGCGGGGCATGGCGGGGTCCGTGGCGGAGCGTGCAGGGGTCGGCGAAGCCGGTCGGAACCCTGGCCGGCATGACGCCAGCCAGGGTCGGGTGCGACGTCAGGCGCGCGCCTGGTCCAGCAGCCACTGGCTCAGCAGGCCGACCGGACGACCGGTGGCCATGCCGCGCTTGCCTTCGTCGCTGGCCACGCCGGCGATGTCCAGGTGCGCCCAGCGCTGCCCTTCGGTGAAGCGCGACAGGAAGCAGCCCGCGGTGATCGCACCGCCCCAGCGGCCGCCGATGTTGTAGACGTCGGCGAAGCTGGAATCCAGCATCGGCTGGTACTCGTCCCACAGCGGCAGGCGCCAGGCGCGGTCGAACACATGCTCGCCGGCGGCCAGCAGCTCCTCGGCGAGGTCGTCGTGCTTGGTCATCAGGCCAGCGGTCTGGTGGCCCAGCGCGACCATGCAGGCACCGGTCAGGGTGGCCACATCGACCAGCGCGGCCGGCTCGAAGCGCTGCGCGTAGGTCAGCGCGTCGCACAGGATCAGGCGGCCTTCGGCGTCGGTGTTGCCGACTTCGATGGTCTTGCCGGACATCGAGGTGATGACGTCGGACGGACGGTAGGCGTTGCCGTCGATCGCGTTCTCGACCGCCGGCACCACCACCACCAGGTTCAGCGCCAGCTTCGCCTTGACCGCGGCGACGAACGTGCCGATGACGTTGGCGCCACCGCACATGTCGTACTTCATTTCCTCGATGCCGCCCTGGGTCTTCAGGTTGACGCCGCCGGTATCGAAGGTGATGCCCTTGCCGACCAGCACGTAGGGCCGGGCGTCGCCGCCGTTGCTCCACTTCAGCACCACCAGCTTCGGGCGGTTGGCCGAGCCGCGCGCCACGGCCAGCAGCGAGCCCATGCCGAGCGCTTCCATCTGCGCCTCGTCCAGGATCTCGGCTTCGGCGCCATCGTGTTCACCGGCGAACTTGACCGCGACTTCGGCCAGGTAGGCCGGGTTGCAGTAGTTCGGCGGCAGGTTGCCCAGCTCGCGGGCGAATTCCACGCCGGCGGCGATCGCCCGGCCCTGCACCAGCGCCTGCTCGTCGATGCCGGCGATGGCCAGCTGCAGCAGGCCGGCGTCATCGGCCTTCTTCTTGCCGAAGGTCGCGGTATAGCGGTAGCTGGCGTGGTCGGCGGCGATGATGGCCTGGCGGATCGCCCAGGCGGCGTCGCGGTCCTTGATGGCCAGGTCGGGCAGGGTAAGCAGCGCGCTGCGGCTGGCACCGGTCTTCAGTGCGCGCACCGCGTCGCCAATGGCCTTCAGGTACTGCGGCACGCCGAAACGGGCGGCATCGCCCAGGCCGACCACCAGCACGCGCGGGGCGCTGACGCCCGGCAGATCGTGCAGCAGGGTGGTGGCGCCGGTCTTGCCGGAGACATCGCCGCGCTGGGCCAGGGCGGCCAGGCGACCACCGCTGGCGGCGTCCAGGGTCTGGGCGGCGGGCGACAGGGAGTGGTCGGCAAAGGCGCCGACGACCACGCAGTCGACCCCGGCGGAGGTCGGCGACGCTTGGTTCAGGGTGAATTCGAGGGCCATTGATCAGATTCCGTTGGCAAATCCGTACAATCGCGGACCGTTTACGTCCAGCCGGTAGACTGGGCGGCACCGCGAACGAACCCGAGAGTTTAAACCACGGCCCATGTTGAAGCTCGACCGCTATCTATTGGGCGATTTCGTCCAGAGTTTCCTGGCCACCCTGATCGTCCTGCTGGTTGTCAGCGTGGGCGGCGTGCTGGTGGATATTCTCGGCAACATCGCCGACGGCCGGCTTCCCGCCCGGCTGCTGTTCTCGCAGCTCGGCCTGCAGTTCATCGTCTACATGCCGCTGATCCTGCCGCTGGCGCTGATGCTGGGCCTGCTGCTGGCCGTTGCCCGGCTGTACCGGGACTCGGAAATGGCGGTGATCACCGCGATCGGGGTCGGCCCGAAGCGGTTGCTGCGGCCGTTGCTGATGCTGGTGGTGCCGGTGGTGGTGCTGATCGGCGCCTGTTCGCTGTGGCTGGGACCGTGGGCTGACCGGGCCAGCGAGCGGATGATCGACGAGGCCAACCGCAGCGTGCTGATGGCCGGGCTGGAAGCTGGACGCTTCACCAACCTGTCCAACGGCGGCGTGGTGTACCTGTCCTCGATTTCCGCCGACGGCACCGGCCTGGGCCGGGTGTTCATCAACCGCCTGCGCGAGGACCGCCTGGAGGTGGTGTCGGCCGCCAGCGGCAAGCTGTACTTCGAAGGCAAGGACCGTCGCTACCTGCAGCTGGACGATGGCCACCAGATCGAAGGGCCGATCGATGGTGGCAAGGCCTACCGGCTGGCGACCTTCGCGCGCAACGACGTGGCCATGCCCGACGGCGCGCAGACCCGGCAGTCCGACGATCCCGAGCTGTTGCCGACCAGCCAGCTGATCGGCGATGAGCGCCCCGAGGCCAGGGCGCAGCTGCATTCGCGCATCGCACCGCCGCTGATCGCGCTGGCATTCGCGCTGCTGACCGTGCCGCTGGCGCGCAGTTCGCCGCGCCAGCAGCGCTATGGACGGATGATGCTGGCCTTCCTGGCCTACATGGTCGGCATGAACCTGATGTTCATCGGGACCGGCTGGATCGCCGACGGCACCGTTCCGGGCGGGCTGGGCCTGTGGTGGCTGACGCTGCCGCTGCTGGCGCTGTCGATCTGGATGTACCTGCGCGACGGTCGCCTGTCGCGTGCGAAGAGGGCGACCGCATGATTCCGCGTCCGATGCGTTTCGATTACTACCTTGGCCGCGCGGTATTCGGCACCGTGCTGCTGACCTGGGCGGTGCTGGTCGGGCTGGACGTGGTGATGGCCTTCTCCGGCGAGTTCAAGGACGTCGGCAAGAACGGCTACACGCTGGGCCACGCCGCGGCGTGGGTGCTGTATACGGTGCCGCGCCGTGCCTACACCTTCTTCCCGACCGCGGCGGTGATCGGCTCGCTGATGGGGCTGGGCCAGCTGGCGGCCACCTCCGAACTGACCGCGCTGCGCGCGCTGGGCCTGTCGCGCCGCCGTCTCAGCGTGTCGGTGGCGGTGGCGTTGTCATTGCTGACCGGCGCGATGGTGGTCAGCGGCGAGTCGCTGGCGCCGTGGGCACAGGAGCGCGCCGACAACATCCGGCTCAGCGTCAAGCGTGGTGGCGGCGACCTGTCGGTGGCGCGCTACAACGGCCTGTGGGCCCGCGAGGGCGATACTTTCCTCAACGCGCAGAGCGGCGAGGAGCAGCTGACCGGCAACGGCGGCACGCGCCTGGTGCTGCATGACGTGCGCCTGTATCGCATCGGTGCCGATGGCGCGGTGGAATCGCTGACCCAAGCGGCCACGGCCGAGCACGACGACAACGGCTGGGTGCTGACCAAGGTGCGCCGCGACATCTTCGGCGCGCGTTCGCTGCAGCGCGAGGAAGCCGAGCGCGAGGTATGGGATTCGCAGCTGGATGCGGGAGCGCTGGCCACCGGCATTTCGCGCCCGCGCAATCTGCGTGCGGCGGAGCTGCGTACCAGCATCGAGTACCGCGAACGCAACGGGCTGGATGCGCGCGATTACGAAGACGTGTACTGGAGCCGCTGGTTCTATCCGGTCAATGTGCTGGCGTTGTGCCTGGCAGCGGTGCCGTTCGCATTCGGTTCGCTGCGTAGTGGCGGGATGGGCAAGCGCCTGTTCCTGGGCATCCTGTTCGCGCTCGGTTTCTGGCTGCTGCAGCTGTTCTTCGGACGCATGGCGGGGGCGCTCAAGTTCGATTACCGCATCGCCTACGCACTGCCGCCGATCGTGATGCTGGCGGTGTCGGCCATGCTGTTCCGCCGACGATCGGGTTGAGCGGAGGGCGGGGCAGGGTGGGTAGAGCGGATCCATGACTCGCTGAAGAGCGTGACGACCAACGGTCGTCACCCACCGTCACCCACCGACGCTCAAAGGTCGTCACCCATCGGAGGTGGCACAGCAGCGGGTCATGGACCCGCTCTACCGCTTCTTCTTTTCAGCGTGCCCGCCCAGCCACGCCGGCCGGTCCAACCCGTTCGACCTGCGCCATGAAGTTCGCCTCCACCGGCAGGCGTGGGGCAGGACAGGTGCCCGCCGGTGCCTGCGCATCGCCTGCCAGCCATTCCTCCACCACACCGCCAAGCAGGTCGATGCGCATCGGCAGGGTGATGTGGTCCTCCCCGCGCATCTCGATGTACTGCACGCGGGGACTCGCCTGGGCCAGGCGCCGGCCCTGGTCGACCGGGATGTGCTGGTCCTCTTCGCCATGCAGCACCAGCACGCAGGCACGTGCTGCGGCCACTGCCCCGGTCACATCCACCGCATCCAGGTCGAGGCCCAGCGTCTGGTTGGCCGCCGCGATCACCTTGTCCATGTCCTGGCCGCCGTAACGCCAGCGCGCATAACCGGCCAGCGCCTGTGCCTGCCAGCCACGCGGATGCAGCGCCAGCAGGTACGGCACCATGCTGCGGATGGCATCGCCGGCGTTGGCGAACGACTCCATCGCCACCACGCCCTGCACCTGGTCGCCCAGCTTTGCGGCGGTGAACAACGCGGTCGCCGCGCCATACGAAATCCCGAGCAGGTACAGCGGCCCCTGCACCTCGCCGCCTTCACGCAGCGCTGCGATCACGTCGGCCACTTCGTCCGATTCCACCGTGCCATAACCGGCCAGGCCGGCACCGGAATGGCCATGGTTGCGCAGGTCGATGGTGACCACGCGGTAGCCGGCCTGCGCCAACTGCAGCGACCACGGCAGCATCGAGTCGCCATCCATCATCCAGCCATGCAGCAGCACCACCGTGCCGCGTGCCGGGCGCGGCCGGAACGATCGGGGTGGTGCAACGCGCAGGTCCATCGCCAGTGGCGTACCGTCTTCGTGGCGGGTGCGTGTGTAGCGATAGTGCAGGCCGTAATCGCCGGCATCGAAGGCGCGCCAGAACAGGCGCACCCCGGCGCGGCTGGTCACATGGCCGCTGCGATTGGGCAGCGTGGCAATGGTCGCCGCGAGGCCGGCCTGGTCCAGCAAAGGCGAGACGCCGCCGGGCGAGGCCAGGCGCTCGCCGAGGGTCCGGGATGGAGAAGAACAGGCGGCCAGCCACAGGCACGCGCAGGCCAGCAGCAGGCGCATCATGATCGTCGGGTCAGGGAGTTGGCCGCACAGGCTACGCAACGGTGCCGCGGCCGATCTATCGCGTTTCGATGACGGCTGGATGACAGTACGGTATCGATTCAGCTACGACAGCGGCAGCCCTCAGCGTTTGGGCAGCCGCACCACGCGCGTGGCGCTGGCGCGGTCATGCCAGGTCAATCGCCGGCGGTCCAGCAGCGCCCACCAGAATCCGGCGCCACCCAGCAGCAGCGACAGCGTGCCAACCGCATAGCGCAGCCACAGCGCTCGCCGGGTCAGGACGCCAGCGTCGGCCGGCACCACCGCGATCCGCCACGGCCGCATGCCCAGGGTCTGTCCGCCACGCCGCCAGCTCATCGTCGCGTAGACTCCGGTCAGCGCCCAGCAGCAGGCCCACAGCGCCCACTGCCAGGCGCTGAACGGCGCGATGTTCTCGCGCAGGGCATGGCCGGCGACGGTGAAGACGATGACGAACAGCGAGCCGATGAACATCCACAGCGCCAGCGCTGGCCACAGGTCGTAGAACAGCGACAGCAGCCGCCAGCCGAGCAGCGAAGCAGGACGGGGGGTGTTGTGGTGGGCGTCGGCGTGGATGCTGGCCATGCGCCGAGCATACGCAAAGCTGGTGGCACGCGCTGCGCGGCGCGTATCCTCCGCGCATGGATGTTGCCTCCACTCCCGCCGAACGCCGGCAGCTGGTGCAGTCGTTGCCCGCGCTGGACAGCGCCGATGCCGCGCGGATCACCCGCTTCCTAGACGCCGCCTGGGCCGAGCATGGCCTGGCCCGTGCCAGCCTGGACAGCTACCGGCGCGACCTGGAAGGACTGGCGCGCTGGCGCGCTGGCGGCTTGGCCGGGATCGACCGCGCCGGGTTGTTCGATTACCTGGCCTGGCGGACCCGGCACGGCTGGTCGCCACGCAGCAATGCGCGGCTGTTGTCGGCGCTGCGGGCGTTCTTCGCCGATGCCGTGCGGCGGGGCGAGCGCAGCGATGACCCGACCGCGCTGCTGGAGCCGCCCAGGTTGCCGCGGCTGCTGCCCAAGGCGCTGGCCGAAAGCCAGATCGACGCGCTGCTGGCCGCGCCGGATGTCGAGGATGCTGTCGGGCTGCGCGACCGCGCGATGCTGGAACTGATGTACGCCGCTGGATTGCGCGTCAGCGAGCTGGTCGGCCTGCCGGCGACCGCGCTCAACCTGCGCCAGGGCGTGTTGCGGGTGACCGGCAAGGGCAGCAAGGAGCGTCTGGTGCCGCTGGGCGAGGAGTCGCAGCACTGGCTGGAGCGCTATCTGGACACATCACGGCCGCAACTGACAGGCAAGCGCAGCGTGCCAGCCGATGGCAGCGGACAGGTACCGCTGTTCATCGAACCCAGCCTGCGGCCACTGAGCCGGCAGGCGTTCTGGCACCTGGTGAAGCGTCACGCTGTCGCCGCCGGCATCGATCCTGCGCGGATCAGCCCGCATGGCCTGCGCCACAGTTTCGCGACCCATCTGCTCAATCGCGGGGCGGACCTGCGCGCGTTGCAGATGCTGCTTGGCCACAGTTCGTTGTCGACGACGCAGATCTATACCCTGGTCGCGCGCGAACACCTGCAGAAGCTGCACGCCCGGCATCATCCGCGCGGCTGAGCTTCGCCGGATGCTCCTGTCCTGGAGCCCACCGCGACCGGAACAGGCAGGCGCCTGCACAGGTGCTCCAGCTCCCTGGCCTGGCGCCGTGTCGGGCAGAGATTGGAAACGGCCTTGAGCGTCTGCGCCACGCACTGGGCCTGGGTCTGCGACGAAAGCCGTACGCGGATCCGCGACAATGCTTCGGCATGTTCGCGCAGCGCGTCTGCATCGCAGCGCCTGCCCCAGTATTGCTGGGCGAGATGCTTCTCCACCGATTCCACCGCGCGCAGGCTGCGGATCAGCGCCCTTTGGCGTTGCGGTTCGTCCATCCGCGGCTGCAGGCAACGGCTGATCAGCGTTTCCGTGCGCAGCAGGTACGCACGGGTGCTGTGCATTACCCGTGACTGGAACCAGAGGAAGGCGGTGTCGATCCACTGCATGGTTGCGGGTGCGTCCGGAGGCATTGTTACAACGCAGGCGCGCTCATGAATCCATGGCGCTGGGCAAACTCCAGACCAGGGGATGTCGGTTCGTCAACGTCACTGTCCCCGTCCATCCACAATGTTGAATCGTCAGCGCTGCCTGCCTGTGAGCGGAGGTCCGGTTCGTCGTCCTGCATCGGAAATGCTCCACCTGACCAGACCGCCGAACCTTCCTGCCAAGGTTGCCGATCGACATCGGACTCCGGCGGGTGAAATTGCCACGAGGTAACCTGAGGCAGCCCATGCGGCGAATCTGGTGCGGGCAGGACGTTCCGGGAACCCGCCACCGTCCCGGTGGAAACGAGTTCCGTCACCAGCTGCTGGAATGCTTCACGCTCCAGCATCGACGCATGCGCATCGAGCCAGTGACATCCGGCGCGCCGCAGCTCTGACGGCAGCGGCGGCTGTTGGTTTCGCAGCAACGAAAGGACTTCGATTTTTCCGCGGTAGCGACGCTCGGGCAACGAGGCCTGTTCGAATGGTGCATTGGCGAGCACCCGTTGCACGGCGCTGCAGATCACCGCGTTGAACGCGGGGTAATCGTGAAGCAGCGTGCCACCCCAGAACGCCGTGGCGATTTCGTCGTAGATCGTGGCTGGAACGTGCTCGACGGTGGATGCTTCGAAAATCGGCTGGACTGCGGATTCCGCGTCGACGCGGGCAGCATGACCGATGTCCGCTTCCGCCTGCATTTTCGAGGAGAAGGCTGCCAGGACCGATGCCTCGGGCCCCCAGCGATACTCCGCCGCCGGCTGCAGCTGGGCGACGTGGCAAAGGATATCCTTCATGGCCTTCAGCTGCCTGCCGGAAAACGGGCGCCAAGGGCCTCCCGCCTCGCCCGCTTCCTCGCTGGCCTGCTTCTCGACCTGTGCCTTGAAGCGCGCATATTCGGACAAGTGTCCGCCCCAGAACGCCCCCGCCAGTTTCTCCCGTGCATGGCTACGCTGCCGAACGGGATCGAGAAGCTGGTCCAGCTCCGTCTTTACGTGTTGATCTGCGTTCCAGGGCAGCTGGCATCGCACACTGAGCAACATGCGATTGAAAGCGTTTGCGATATGCACGGGCATGGAATCCACCGGCGTGCTGGAGACGCCTTCCGCCCTGTTGGCGTCGCGCAGGGCCACATCGTGGCGCGCCAGCCGGCCGATCTGTTGCTGGAAGGCACCCACTGGCAGGCGTCCCTTGTAGAACTGCCTGGACACCCGCATCTGGCGATTGGTAAGTCCAGTGATCGCCGCCGTGAAGCGATCCTCGGTGTAATACTCACTGGCCAGCGTTACCTTCGCGGTGAGCTGATTGAGCAGGTTGGCGCGGACCAGCAGTCCGAGCGGGGGAAGGGTCGACATGGGGCCTCTGGAGTTCCGCGTTTCATGGGCGAGGGTGCGCCGATGCGCGTTGCTGTACTCCCATAAATCGCTCACATACGTTTCCCGCAGCCTCGTCTATCGTCGTGAAAATCACGGCGACCCCGGCATTGCCGGCTGTGCGAGAATCAAGCTCCTTTCGAATCTGCGGGCCGTCCTGATGTTCCGAGTCTTTACCGCTGCGCTGCTGGGTGCGATGAGTCTGACCGCCTGTGCCCAGTCGGCAACGCCCGCCGCCAACGGAGTGCCATCGTCCGCCACGGCCCAGGCGAAGGCCACGCCTGCCTCCGGCAATGCGGAGCAGAACGTACGCGCGGCATTGCAGCAGCTGGACGCGAATTTCAAGCCCGATTACGTCGGTGCAGCGCCGTTCCCGGGCTTCCGCGAGGTCGTGGTCTCCGGGCAGGTGCTGTATGTCTCCGATGATGGTCGTTACCTGATGCAGTCCCAGCCCTACGACATCCAGGCCAAGGGGCTGGTCAACAGTGAGGGACTGCTGGCTTACCGCCGTGGGCTGCTGGACAAGGCCAATCATGGCGACCGCATCGTGTTCGCCGCGCCGAATGCGAAGCACACCATCAGCGTCTTTACCGACATCGAATGCGGCTACTGCCGCAAGCTGCATCAGGATCTCGCCGAGCTCAACCGCAACGGCATCACGGTCGAATACCTTGCATTCCCGCGCATGGGGCTGGGCAGCAAGGACTACACCGACATGATCTCGGTCTGGTGCGCCAGCGACCGTAAAAAGGCGCTGACCGACGCGAAGCAGGGCAAGGCCGTGGTCGCGAAGAACTGCACCAACCCGGTGGCGATGCAATATGCGCTGGGCCAGCAGCTGGGCGTCAACGGCACGCCGGCGATCTTCGCCGCCGATGGCAGCCAGCTGGGTGGTTACCTACCGCCCGCGCAGCTGCGGGCGGCGCTGGACCGTGCCGGGCGCTGATCTGCGCCCGGCTCGTTACTTCTTTCCTGGGGGAATATCGGATGGTGTGACGCTTTCCAGCAGTTCGGAGTCGCTTTCGTTCGCTCCGACGTGCAAGGTTGGCTGGTCAACGGGAGCGTTGCTGGTGCTCGCGGAAGAGGCCGATGGGGTGGCGTTCGGCGATCTGTGGCCGGTGATGTTTATGGCCGTCAGGTAACAGCTTGGGAATTTGGCCGCGGATAAGATCATCAAGTCGGGCTCGCTCCGGAGTGGCCATGCGCTTCTCATGCATGGCCTGGAGCAGCTCCGGCGCAGGTTGCGGCAAGCCGGACAGAATGGGAGGCGGCGCGTGCAGACTCTCTCTTGCCAGCCAACGCCCCTGGATCGTCCGGATACGGTCCAGTGCTTTCTGCCCTTCGCCTGCTTCATCGATGCGCGTCGTCACGGCGCCTGGATTCCTCTTCGCGTTGGTGGTTGGCGAAGGAGCCGTTGGAGCCGCTACGGTTGCAGGCGCCCTCGACAGGCAGGCGGGTTGCCGGCTCTTTTCACCAAGGTTCCGTGCGTCGGTGCCGAGCCTGTGCGTGCTGGCAGACAGCAGGGAGGTGGATGAGCCGAGCCTGTTCCACTGATCCCAGCCAATCGGGGTCACCGCGCGAGCCCAGCGCTGCATGACAGTTGGCTGGTCACGGCTGGAGAGAAATGTACGCGGTGGGGACGCCGGCGCCGTGTGCGCTTCAGCGCGGGAATGGCCGGGCAACGTCCGCTGATGTGGCTGCTGCTTGAATGGGGCCGCGCCGCCTGCGGACGTGTTCGGCTGCGGGCGGGGAGCGGACCCGCGAACTGGCTCGTGGGTGGCCTGGTTGACGATTTTGACGGAGGCAAACGGCGTCTGCTTCGCCTGCTCGGCGCCTCCTCGAAGCATTGCCGCGATGAACTGTTGCTTGGCGGTGGTTATGGGCTGCGCGAGCGCCGATGTGGGTAGGCTTGAACCTGTCATGAGAATGGCTGCCAATGGAGGTCGCCCGCAGCTTTCTGGTTTTTGGGCGCGGGCACCTTCAAAAAGCAGGCATGAATCGATGGGGCTGCCCGGCGGCCCGGGTGGTGCCCACGGCTCCCCCAGCCGCTTCCGGTACAATGATGGGCCCGATTCCAACACGGTTCCCCGGACATGATGGTCCTCGAGGGCGCGCCCGCCCTGTCGCCGTTCCGCCGCGAACGCCTTGAATCCCGCCTGCAGTCCATCGCGCCCGCCCTGCGCATCAGCGGTGCCTGGCATGTCTACTTCGTGCAGACCGAAGGCGCGGCCAGTGCCGATCCCGCCACCCTGTGCCGCATCCTGGAGGCCCACCCGCAGGCCGGGGCCGCGGCCGAAGGCGCGGTGAGCCGCTTCGTGGTGCCGCGCCTGGGCACGCTGTCGCCGTGGTCCAGCAAGGCCACCGAACTGGTGCGCGGTGCCGGCCAGCCGGTCAGCCGGGTCGAACGCGGCATGCGCATCGACCTGCAGGGTTGGCCGGCCGATGCCGCCACCCGGCAGGCGCTGGCCAGGTTGCTGCATGACCCGATGACCCAGTCGGTGCTGGACGAGGTGGCGCAGGGCCAGGCCCTGTTCACCACGCCGGCGCGTGGCGAGCTGGAACGCGTCGCGCTGGACGACCTGGAAGGCGCCAACCAGCGCCTCGGCCTGGCCATGGCCCAGGACGAGATCGACTACCTGCGCGAACGCTTCGGCCAGCTCGGCCGCAAGCCGTCGGACGTGGAACTGATGATGTTCGCGCAGGCCAATTCCGAGCACTGCCGCCACAAGATCTTCAACGCCAGCTGGACCATCGACGGCCAGGACCAGGATCGTTCGCTGTTCCGGATGATCAAGAACACCCACCAGCAGACCCCGCAGCACACGCTCAGCGCGTACAGCGACAACGCGGCGGTGATCGAAGGCCACCCGGCGGCGCGCTACCGCCCGGACCCGGCCAGCGGCGAGTACCGCAGCGAGCCGGTGGTGCCCAGCGCGTTCCAGATCAAGGTGGAGACGCATAACCATCCGACCGCGATCGCCCCCTTTCCGGGCGCGTCCACCGGCGCCGGCGGCGAGATCCGCGACGAGGGCGCGACCGGACGCGGCGGCAAGCCGAAGGCCGGCCTGACCGGTTTCTCGGTCTCGCACCTGCGCATCCCGACCCTGCCGCAGCCGTGGGAAGCGCCGCGCGCGCTGAACCCGCGCATGGCCCCGGCGCTGGACATCATGCTCGATGGCCCGCTCGGCGGCGCGGCATTCAACAACGAATTCGGCCGTCCCAACCTGCTGGGCTACTTCCGCAGCTTCGAACTGGCCGAGGACGGCATCACCCGCGCCTACGACAAGCCGATCATGCTGGCCGGTGGCCTCGGTGCGATCGACCGCAACCAGGTCGACAAGGTCCGCCTGCAGGACGGCGATGCGGTGATCGTGCTCGGCGGTCCGGCGATGCTGATTGGCCTTGGTGGCGGCGCCGCCAGCTCGGTGGCCTCCGGTGAAAGCGCCGAAGACCTCGATTTCGCCAGCGTGCAGCGCGACAACCCTGAAATGGAGCGCCGCTGCCAGGAGGTCATCGACCGCTGCGTGGCGATGGGCACCAGCAACCCGATCAAGTTCTTCCACGATGTCGGGGCCGGTGGCCTGTCCAACGCGATTCCCGAACTGCTGCACGATTCCGGCGTGGGTGGCGTGATCGACCTGGGCAAGGTGCCCACCGATGACCCGTCGCTGTCGCCGATGCAGCTGTGGTGCAACGAATCCCAGGAACGCTATGTGCTCGGTGTCGCGCAGGAGCGCCTGGCCGAGTTCGCCGCGCTGTGCGCGCGCGAGCGCTGCCCGTTCGCGGCGGTGGGCGTGGCCACGGCCGAGGAACACCTGGTGGTGGCTTACGGTGCGGTGCCGGGCAACACGCCCGCGGATGCGCCGATCGACCTGCCGATGGACGTGCTGTTCGGCAAGCCGCCGAAGATGCACCGCGATACCACGTACCCGCCGGCACCGCGCTGGCCGGTGCTGAAGACCGGTAATCTGGACCTGCATGATGCCGGCCTGCGCGTGCTTGCACACCCGACCGTGGCGGCCAAGAGCTTCCTGGTCACCATCGGCGACCGCAGTGTCGGTGGCCTCACCGCACGCGAGCAGATGATCGGCCCGTGGCAGGTGCCGGTGGCCGATGTGGCGATCACGCTGGCGGGTTTCGACGACGTGGTCGGCGAAGCGATGTCGATCGGCGAACGCACGCCACTGGCGCTGCTGGATGCCGCGGCATCGGCGCGCATGGCGGTCGGCGAAGCGATCACCAACCTGTGCGCCGCACCGGTCGAAGCGCTGGATACGGTCAAGCTGTCGGCGAACTGGATGGCCGCCGCTGGTCACCCGGGCGAGGACGCACTGCTGTACGAGGCGGTGAAGGCGGTGGGCATGGAACTGTGCCCGCAGCTGGACATCAGCATTCCGGTCGGCAAGGACTCGCTGTCGATGCAGGCGCAGTGGCACGACCAGGGGCAGGCGCACAAGAGCGTGTCGCCGGTGTCGCTGGTGATCTCCGCCTTCGCCCCGGTCGCCGATGTGCGCCAGCAGCTGACCCCGCTGCTGCAGCGCGAAGTGGACAGCGAGCTGTGGCTGATCGGGCTGGGTGCGGGCAAGCAGCGCATGGGCGGTTCGATCCTCGCCCAGGTGCATGGCGATGACGCCAGCCTGCCGGCGTTCGGCGGCGCCGCACCGGACCTGGACGATCCACAGCGCCTGCGCGCGTTCTTCGAACTGATCCGCGATGCGCGCCAGGCCGGGCTGCTGCTTGCCTACCACGACCGCAGCGACGGCGGCGCGTTCGCGGCGCTGTGCGAAATGGCGTTCGCTTCGCGGATGGGCCTGGACATCCTGCTCGATGCGTGGGGCGATGATCCGTTCCGCAGCCTGTTCAACGAGGAACTGGGCGCGGTGGTGCAGGTGGCGCGCGAAGACCGCGCCGCGTTCGCCGATCTGGTCGAGCGGCATGCGCTGACCGAGTGCGCGCAGCGCATCGCGCGGCCGACCACCGCGGCGACGGTGCGGGTGACGCTGCACGGCGAGAAAGTGGTGGAATGGCGCTGGGAAGCACTGTTCGATGCATGGTGGTCGGTGACCCATGCCATGCAGAAGCTGCGCGACAACCCCGACAGCGCCGACCAGGAACGCGAGATCGCACGCAGCTTCACTGCGCCGGGCCTGAAGCCGAAGCTCAGCTTCGACCTCGATGAGGACGTGGCAATGCCGTACATGGATGTACCAGTGTCGCGGGCGCAGCATGCGCAGGAGCGACCGCCGTACATCGCCACCGGCGCGCGGCCGAAGGTGGCAATCCTGCGCGAGCAGGGCGTCAACGGCCAGATCGAAATGGCCAACGCCTTCGAGCGCGCGGGCTTCCGTGCGTTCGACGTGCACATGAGCGATCTCGTCGAAGGGCGCGTGGGCCTGCAGGCGTTCGCCGGCCTGGTGGCCTGTGGTGGCTTCAGCTACGGCGACGTGCTGGGTGCCGGCCGCGGCTGGGCGACCTCGATCCTGGAGCGCAACGCGCTGCGCGATGCGTTCGCCGCGTTCTTCGATCGCCAGGACAGCTTCTCGCTGGGCGTATGCAACGGCTGCCAGATGATCAGCCAGTTGAAGGCGATCATCCCCGGTGCCGAACACTGGCCGCAGTTCCGCCGCAACGCCAGCGAGCAGTTCGAGGCCCGCACCTCGTTGCTGGAGGTGGTGGAATCGCCGTCGATCCTGCTGCGTGGCATGGCCGGTTCGCGGCTGCCGGTGGCGGTGGCGCACGGCGAAGGCCGTGCGGTGTTCGACAGTGCCGTGGACCAGGCCGCGGCGCGGGTGTCGCTGCGCTTCATCGATGGCGATGGCAATACGGCCAGCCAGTACCCATTGAACCCGAACGGCTCGCCGGACGGCATCACCGGCCTGACCACCACCGATGGCCGCGTCACGATCATGATGCCGCACCCGGAACGCACCCCGCGCGCGCTCAACCTGAGCTGGGCACCGGATGAGTGGCAGGGCGATTCGCCGTGGCTGCGGATGTTCCGGAACGCACGCGTATGGTGCGCATGAGCATGTTGCGGCGCTGATCGTCAATTCGTTGGCGTACGGAAAACCCGCCGGAGTCCGGCGGGTTTTTTTCATGCATCCATGTCAGAAAGTTCCGTGATAACAACGTGTTGAATTATTTCCCGGCGAAAATCCTGCCGTCATTCAAATCTGACATTCAACTAGTTTAAACACGCGAAAGTGTGACGTGAAGCACTCATGCTGATTTTTCAGCGTCAAACTGTTGACGTTGTGATTTGTTCAGGCTAACACTGCATCCTCGTTTCAAGACTGTTCACCCAGCCGTACCGCAGGATCGCGCGCACCGCTGCAGGTAGTCTCCCCGCGCCGTTCCGGCAGCCATCGTAAATCTCGCGAATTCACCCCCTCGGGGGACGTTGGGCCATGTGGCCCAGCGATGGCAGTGCTTTGCCCGAATACCAGCCCAATCAGGAGCCGTATCGATGAATCGGATTTATCGCAAGGTCTGGAACAAAGCCCTCGGACAGCTGGTCGTGGCCTCGGAACTGGCCTCGTCCGATCAGCCCGGCAAGCTCATCGATCAGCGTCGGTGCGGCTTCGACAGCACCTCGTCCACGCTTGGCCTGGCGATCGCGCTGGTACTCGGCATGGCGACGGTACCGACGGTGTCGGCGCAGTCGGTGGAGATCGGCGGCAACGCGAACTGCGTGGTGTTGAACAGCAGCGTGATCGACCAGTGCGTTGTCGATGGCAGCGCGATTGCCGGCGGCAGCAACGCTGTGGCGATCGGCAGCGGCAGTGCCGCCAGCGCGAACAACAGCGTGGCCCTGGGGGCCGGTTCACGCGCGGACCGCGCCAATACGGTGTCGGTGGGCGCAGCAGGCAGCGAGCGCCAGGTGACCAACGTCGCCGCCGGTACCGAAGAGACGGACGCGGCGAACGTCGGCCAGTTGAACGACGTGGCGGCGGTCGCCGAAGGCACCGCGAAGTACTTCCAGGCCACCGGCGGCGATGACAGCGATGCTGGCGCGCTGGCGGCCGGCGACAATGCCACCGCGATCGGTGAGGCATCCAACGCGTTGGCCAA
>Ga0160433_100263_pt1 | contig 36584 bp, 33 predicted proteins | sample HID1972K_E0MG_FD_108235 | JGI IMG/M metagenome (GOLD analysis project Ga0160433, IMG submission 108235) | Enriched pill bug-associated microbial communities from UW Madison campus, WI, USA - HID1972K_E0 MG | ecosystem: Host-associated > Arthropoda: Insects > Digestive system > Unclassified ...
AGAAGTTAAGCCCGCCAGAGCCGATGGTACTGCAGTAACATGTGGGAGAGTAGGTCGGTGCCAAATTTTATAATCAGCCCGGTAGTTTCAGTACTACCGGGCTTTTTTGTGCGTTATGCTTTTCAGCTTTTTGTGGACTCATAGAAAAGACTTATACTAACCTAATATTGTTATCGCTAATCTCTTTATTTTAGAACGGGATGAATGCGTTATCTTTCTGATGATATATGTTGTAAATAAAACGGCTATATATCCGTTGAAGGATGGAGCATTCAGCTTTTAAATACCGTTTTGTTTCTATATATAACTATTGTACGGATTGCGTCTAGTACCGGTTGTATTTTAAAAATGAGAAACTTATAACGTAATTTAGTGTTATATATACCTGAATTCAGACATCGAATATCGTTACCTTTACACATCATATATAATTCCATGGAGATCAACGTAGGCGCAAGGAAAGAAGTCATGCAGCATATTGAAAAGTATATGCTTGATAATATGTTTAACTACCTCAAACCTGTTGAAACTATCTGGCAACCGTCCGACTTCCTGCCGGACTCGACCGCCGACGATTTCTTCGAGAAGGTAAAGGAACTACGTCAAAGTGCAGAAGGTCTTCCCTATGATCTTATTGCCGTTCTTATTGGTGATACCATTACAGAGGAGGCTCTACCGACTTACGAGTCGTGGCTGGCTATGGTTGAAGGTGTCTCGAAGGATGAGGAAGGGGGCTGGATGAAATGGTTAAGGCATTGGACCTCGGAGGAGAATCGCCATGGCGATCTTTTGAATAAGTACCTTTATCTTTCAGGGCGGGTAAATATGAAACAACTTGAAATCTCTACTCAATATTTACTTGCTGACGGGTTTGACATCGGCACTGATCAGGATCCATATCGCAACTTTATATACACCAGTTTTCAGGAGCTGGCTACGAATGTGTCGCACAGAAGAGTTGCCTCTCAGGCTAAAAAGAACGGAGATACGCTACTTTCAAAGATGTGTGGAGTTATTGCTGCTGACGAAGCGCGGCATGCCAGAGCTTACACAGACTTTATTTATCAGATTATAAAGGTTGACCCTAACGAGGTGATGATTGCGTTTGAAGATATGATGCGCAAGAAAATTGTGATGCCAGCGCATTTTCTTCGTGAATTAGGAAAGAAGGCAGGTGAAACATTTACTCATTTCGCTGATGCGGCTCAGCGTCTTGGTGTGTACACAGCGATAGATTATGTCGATATACTAAAGCAGCTGACCGCTGAATGGGACTTAGCCGGTTTGAAAGATTTGAATGAGCAGGGCGAAAAAGCGCGGGATTACGTGATGAAATTGCCTGATCGCCTTATTCGGATAGCCGACCGAATGAAGAACCCGTCGCTGGAATACAAGTTCAGCTGGATCCATTCGATGTAGCTTTTGCTGAAGAAAGTTATTTTGGAAACTATTGCTGCTGCTGTTGTTGCATTTCCTCGTACCGTCGATAGCTGTTATCGGAAATATCCTCAGTTGCTTTTTCAATGACTATGTTTGGTTGTTCCTGTTGGTAGTCATCATCATCTTCGTATGAGACGCTCACTGAAACTTCCAGCTTATGCTGCGGCAATCCTTTATACACTCCTTTTACCGGGGAGCAGTCAGTAAAGTTTCTTCCAACCGCCAGCCTGACGTGGGTTTCGTTTGCGATACAGTTATTTGTCGGATCAAGTCCAAGCCATCCATATTCTGGGATATATGCTTCTACCCAGGCGTGTGTAGCACCTTCGCCCCGCATACCGTTTTTATGGGGACAGATGTATCCGCTTACGTAACGGGCAGGAATACTTGCTAGTCTCAACATAACTAGCAGGATATGGGCAAAGTCCTGACATACTCCTGCTTTTAATTGCCAAATGACGTCTGTCGTAGTTTCAACAGTTGTAATACCTGGAATGTAGCTAAAATTTTCATAAACATACTGACAGTACCTCAACGCAAGCTGATAGGGACTGTTCTCAAATTGTTTCTCGTCGCTGAGGATCGACTGTAATGTTTCCATTCCGTCAATATGCTCCCGGTTGAGGAAGTCGATGAACCCGATGTCACTTCTCAATGAGCGAAGCTTATTCCACTGAGCTTCGAGCGGCTGGTCATCTGCAGGAAGCGGTTTGCTACGTGTATCGACGACGGTTGTTGAAAGGATGACCATCTCTGTATGCGGACTGCTGAAGCTGAAGTTACCTACATCATTACCATAATAATCCTTGGAGATATATACGACCGGATCACCACTAATGGAGAGATCATGCATCTGAACTTCCTGATAATCATCGTTTATAGGAAACAAAATAATTTGATTTGCACTGTCTCTCACCGGTGCCTGGTAAGTGTATTGCGTTAGATGCTTTATCTTAAATTCTGGCATTTTTGAGGCTTGATAGTGTTATGCGTAGGCAAAATAATTCTGATTGAGTGCATTGCCTATGCCGTATAGGTCTTTCTTAACCTGGCCGAGGTAGATATGTAATCCTTGCTGTGTGATGGTTTCGACGGTACTATATTTAATTGTGCTCTGCAGCCTTCCGATCATAAAAGAGAGTTCTTTTGATTCCACTATGTCCTTGTTTTGCTTCAGGCGCTCAAAATAACGATAGATGTTGTTTACCGAATATAATACCGATCGTGGAAAGTCATTGTTCAGAACAACAAGCTCAAGAACGTTCTCCGGATCAAAGCCCTGTCTGTACGTTTTTAAATAAAGATCATAAGCTCCTAAAGAAAGCAGCAGGTAGCGGAGGTAGGTAGTGCCAGTCAGAAGGTCGGGATCACTGTTCGCTTTGTTAAACTTTATATCCAGGATATCGGTTGACTGTATGCTGCGCTCCAGGTACTTGCCTATGTTCATAAAGCTCCGACCCTCGCCCCGTTCCATGGTCACTTCACCAATGCCGTAATACAACATGACCTGTTTGATGAGTTCATCAAGAACAGAAACCGGGTCTCCTTTTTTTAATGAGGTGATAAGGCGTTTGTCGTTGACGAGATGATAATACTCGTTGAGACATTGCCATAAATCCTTGGTGAGGTGATCTTGAACACTCCTCGCGTTCTCACGTGCCAGGGTAATGATATTGATGATGGAATTTGGATTGTCTTTCCCGGTGATCATATATTGAAGGACGTCCCTGCTTTTAAATTCAATATCGCGTATAACAGCTTCGTCGGGAGAGTTGTAGATGCGTATTACAGGTCGCCATGAAAATTCATTCAACGCATCTTGAGAAGATGCATAGTTGATTTTAAGAATACGCAGGATACCGTCGCTCCTTTCCATATAGCGACTTAACCAATATAAGTTCGAAGCAACTCTGCTTAGCATAGTGTGAGTATTTAAATTATGATGCCAGTACCCAGGTATCTTTGCTTCCGCCGCCCTGTGAACTGTTTACAACTAATGAACCTTCATTAAGGGCTACTCTCGTTAAGCCACCAGGTACAATTTCTATTCCATCAGGTCCACATAACGCAAAAGGGCGAAGGTCAATTCGGCGAGGGTGCAGAGCTTTGTTGATGAAGCACGGTGCAGCTGAAAGGCTGATCGTAGGCTGTGCAATAAACTGACGTGGATCTTTATTTATTTCTTGCTGGTACTGATATATCTCCTCATCTGAAGCAACATGGCCCATTAACATGCCATACCCTCCGCTACCGTTCGTTCGTTTGACGACCATTGAGCTCATATTAGCGAATACATATTCCTTTTCTTCTTTGTTACCCAATTGATAAGTAGGGACGTTCTTAAGAAGAGGCTCCTCATTTAAATAATACCTTATCATTTGAGGTACGTAGGAATATATAGCTTTATCATCTGCAACCCCGTTTCCGACGGCGTTGACGATTGCCACATTTCCTTTCTTGTACGCACTCATAATGCCTGCTACGCCCAGGATGCTTTCTGGATTGAAAACCAGAGGGTCAAGGTAGTCGTCGTCGACCCTGCGGTAAATTACGTCAACCTGTTGGCGTCCGTTCGTAGTCTTCATGAAGACGGTTTGGTTCTCCACGAGGAGGTCCCGCCCTTCGACGAGTTCGACGCCCATGAGACGGGCAAGCGTTGTATGTTCGAAATAAGCCGAGTTATAACTTCCCGGACTTAACAGAACGATGGTAGGGTTAGAAATCTGTCTTGGAGATATCGCTTTCAGGTTTTTATATAGTATCTCCGGATATTCGGTCACACTCCGTACCTTGCATTGAGGCAACAGGTCAGGGAAAAGACGCTTGGTGATCTCTCGGTTTTCCAGCATATAGCTTACTCCGGAGGGCGTTCGCAGGTTGTCTTCCAGGACGTAAAAGGTGCCGTCAAAGTCACGAATCAGATCAATCCCTGCGATGTGGACATATATATCATACGGCACTTTTACCTTGTACATCTCACGTAAAAAGTGCGGGCATGAATATATGATGTCGGCGGGCACTACGCCATCTTTCACGATGAACATATTGCTGTATATATCTTTCAGGAATGTATTTAGCGCTTTGAGTCGCTGCTTAATTCCTTTTTCGATGAAGCCCCAATCCTGAGCTGTAATAATACGCGGAATGATATCGAACGGAAAAATCTTCTCAATGCCTTCCCCACTATTGTATACAGTGAAAGTTATGCCCTGGCTCATGAAAAGGTTTTTAGCCAGGTCTTCCTTCTTGGCTAAACCATCGGCCGATTCTGTAGATAAATACTCAATTACTTTCTGATAAGGTGGCCGTATATCGTTATCAGAGCTGAACATCTCATCCCAGGTGTTAGGTGTTTGAGGGTAATGATATAAAAAGTCCAGTTCGCTCATTCTTTATTAATGGTTTTGTATAAAAATACCAATTTAATTATGGAATATTTATCAAAATGTCAAGAAATGAGCGAAATTTTAAGAATGAAATGCTGATTGTGTTTATTTTGCTCTCATTTCATATTCGGACAACGCATTTTTGATGATATTACATGCATTTACAATCTCCTCATGAGAAATTATTAGTGGGGGAGCAATACGAAGAGCAGTATCACAGTGCAGGAACCAGTCTACAATAACACCCTGGGTGATACAAAGCTTACTTACCTCCTCAACTTGCGCAAACGAGTCGAGCTGAATGCAGAGCATCAGTCCCTTTCCCCGTATCTCCTTAATAGCAGGATGGACGAGCTCGCTTCGAAGCAGTGCTTCCTTTTCATCAATCCCAGCCATCATGTCTTCTTCAATAATGGCGGAGAGCGTTGCAAGTCCTGCGGCACAGCAAACCGGATGTCCTCCGAAGGTGGTGATATGACCCAGGATAGGGTTTTCGGCCAACACGCTCATCACATCGCGATTGGCACAGAATGCGCCTATAGGCATTCCTCCTCCGATTCCCTTTGCTAGAAGAAGAATGTCTGGAACAATATCAAAATGTTCAAAGGCAAAAAGTCTGCCTGTTCTTCCAAAGCCGGTTTGTATTTCGTCGAGTATCAATAGCGTACCGGTCTCTGTACAGCGATTTCTCAATGCTTGCATATATGCCGGGTCTGGAACGCGGACGCCTGCTTCACCTTGAATCGTTTCCATAATAACACAGGCCGTTTCGTTATCTATTTTTAGCAGGTCACCCTCTTTGTTAAAGTCTATAAAATCGATATCAGGCAGGAGAGGTTGATATGCTTCTTTATAATATTCATTACCCATAACACTCAAAGCACCATGAGTGCTTCCATGATAGGCTTTATTGCACGATATGATCTTTTTTCTTCCCGTGTATCTTTTAGCCAGTTTCAAAGCTCCTTCGGTAGCTTCGGCTCCGGAGTTGACGAAATAGACAGAATTAATACTTTCGGGAAGTACAGAAGTTATTTTCGTAGCGTAGAGAACTTGTGGAGATTGTATGTATTCGCCATACACCGCCAGATGCATGTAGCGGTCTACCTGATCTTTGATTGCCTGCACTACCTTAGGATGGCGATGTCCTACATTGCTTACCGCAAACCCTGAGACGAAGTCGATATAGGATTTATCATCAGGACCATACAGGTAGACTCCTTCTGCTCGTTCGATATGAAGCATCCGGGGAGAGAAGGAAGTTTGAGCGTTATTTAGAAGAAATAGCTGTCGTAAACTTAACATGTACAAAAATACAAAAGCCTGCGGTTCTGCCGCAGGCTTAAACTATTATAAAAAAATAAAACTACTAAACTAATCTCTTTTCTCGCGCCGTTCCTTGAGCTGGTTGATCAGATGTTCTCTGAATTCACGCTCAGCCGGATACACACGGTCTGCTTTGCTTTTAGGCAGTACCTGATAGAACTGGGTGAGGTAACGTTTTTTCGTCTCCAACATCCGTGTTTCAAAGTTCAGGCCATTTACTGCAGATGGGGTACCTTCTTCCTTCGCACGTTTCCGGGCTGCATGTCTTTCCCTAAAGAGCTTATTCATCTCCTGTCGGTAAGTGTTGTATACAGGCCAAAAGCCCTGGGCTTCCTCTTTATTCAGATCAAGGCTCTTTGTGAGGAATTCGGCGTTTAGGGCCTCTATCCGTTCAAATTTCGAACGGTCTCCCGGCTGAGCCATGACAGTTGCCGTCAGGGAAAGTCCAAATAGTATGGTGAATATTAAGTGTTTCATGTCTGTGCTAAAGTGTCGTCTCTAAATATTGTTCAATCTCCTGATCGGATAATTCGATCTCCGGACTTATGTCTGCTGTGCTATTTATGTTGTCAATTATTACGGGCATATCGCCAGCGTCGCTATTGACGAGAAGGTAGTCTACGATTGCTTCGTCAGGAATGTAAGCAAGCTGTTTGTCTATAGAGTCGGATTTCTGAAACAGGTACAAACCTGCGCTTGCTGACATCATAATACATGCCGCCGCTGCATATTTCAACCATGCTGGTACAAGTGTTCTAACTTTTGCATCCTTAGGTTTCTCCACCAGACCTGCCTTCTGTTTAATGGAGTCATTCAGTGAATTAAAGTAACCCTCCGGAACAGTAAAGCCACCATCTTCAGTTAAGTCTTTGAGTTTTCCGACTCTGATAGAAGACATAACCTGATCTTCAAGTGTATCAAAGTAACCCTCCGGTACGGCTAAGTTACCATTTGAATCACTTGAGCTGACAGATTCAATAGCTATCCTGCTGGTAATTTGCTGCTGCATGTCATCAAAATAACCGTCAGGTACATTGAACGGATTTTCTTTTCCCGCTGCTCTAAGCAGTGGAAACTGCTTTTTCCATCCCTCGTCCATGTTATTTACATCCATATACTGTTAAGATTAATTCTGCGTCTGAAGGTTTAATCCTTGCTCAATAAAAAACTCTCGATCTTTTTCACTGCATGGTGAAAGGAAGCCTTAAGGCCCCCGACGCTTGTGCCCAGTATTTCTGAAATTTCTTCATACTTTAAATCGTCAAAATATTTCATGTTAAACACCAAACGTTGCTTCTCGGGCAGCGTTAACAGTGCCTGCTGAAGTTTTAATTCTGCCTGGTTCCCGTTGAAGTACGATCCCTCTTTCAGCGATTCGGCAAGATCATAAGATACCTCGTCAAGTGGAATATTATTCTGTTGTTTTTTCTTATTCAGAAAAGTCAGACATTCATTAGTTGCAATTCGATAGATCCACGTGTACAGTTGGGAGTCGCTTCTGAAGTTGCCAAGGTTTTTCCAAACTTTTATAAAGGCATCCTGGACAAGATCATCAGCATCATCATGATTTAAGACGAGCCTTCTGATATGCCAGTATATTTTCTGTTGATATTTTTTCAATAGGAGCGTAAATGCCTCTTCTTTCGTACGCTCGTTTGCGAACTTTTCGAGTATTACTGCGTCTTCGATTTGTTGCATTTTTGTTGCTTAGTGCTCTTGAACTGCGGTCGTCATACTTATTCGACTCTAATTACTGTCTTATGGTTTAATGCGGACTGCTAAATTGCGGAAATATCTCCGTTATTGTCTTATAAATGATATAGTGCTATCGCAAGCCTGTTTTAACGCCTCCGGCAGGGAATCTTCGGTCCAGGGGTGCCGTGCATTAAAAACATGATCCGCATTTTCCAATACCATCAGATAGCTGGTAGGATGCTGGCGTTTCAGCAATTGAGCTTGCTCTACGGTTACCGTGCTGTCAGCGTCCCCATGAACAATGAGCCAGGGCTGTTTCAGCGATCGTGCAGCCTCAAGAATATCCAGCTTTTCCGCATTCCTTTCCAAGTCTGTCAGTACGTCTAAATAAAGCGGCATCTGTTGATTTGTTCTGGAGTTCGACATATATATCACACCTTCCTTTCTCCAATATGATTCATAATCGACATTCCACAAGCCTCTAAAGTTGCTTATGGAAGCCCAGGTTACAAGTTTGTCTACCCTTGCATCAGTGTTTGCCTGTAAGATACTTATACCACCGCCCAAACTGTGTCCCACGAGAATGATTTTAGAAGGAGACGGAAAGGCTTCACCACTTTTAACATAGGTGATCACCTCGTTCAGATCATTTAACTCTTTGCTGAATGTATTGCGGGCGAACGTTTCCAGGTCATCAAAAACATCAATGCCGTCTTTACTCATTCCATTGTGAGAGAAGTTGAATTTCAGGAAGCTACAGCCATTATCAGCAAAGTATTGAGCCACCAGATGATGTGTTCCCCAATCTTTGAAACCTTTAAAACCGTGGACGAAAATGACCATGGGTGCATCAGTTCTGTCTGATACTATATAGTCTATAAGTACCGGTTTTTTTTCTGAACCAGGAATCTGAGTCTTTTGTAATATCATGTTAAAGGGTGTTTACACAGTTGTTAATCTATGTAAATCTATATAGTTTTTAAAATTTTAAATCAATGCCTTGTAAACTGCTGCATCACTGGTCTTTCTTACGCTTTTTTAGGATATATTTGTTTACAAATTAACACATTATACCTTATTTATATAAAATCTAAATAATCCTGTTTGACAAAGGAATGACAGCGGTGCTTATGGGTATTGGTACCTTTGTTGAGGTTTTTTTTAAACATACTCAGAGTTGAAACAATTAAAAGTTTTAGCATTTACGCATCAGCAGATTGATCTTAAGGATTTAGGGAAATTGGTAATCTGTAATCAATCGTTGGTTAGCAGATTAAGTGCTGTTAAGCAACAATTTGGCATTGCTGAAATTTTTTACGTCGGCACATGTAACAGAGTTGAATTCGTATTCTGTGCGTCTCAGCAAATTACTCCTGCTTTTATAAAAGATTTTGTCCGCTCTCTTGATTTCTGTATAGAAGAGAATAGATTAGATGACTTTGTTCACAAGGCCAAGTGGTATGAAGATGAAGAAGCACTCAATCACTTGCTTCGTATTTCATGTTCTCTTGAGAGTCTTGTGGTGGGAGAGAAGGAGATACTGGCACAGGTTCGTAAATCTTACGAAATATGCAGAGAGGCCGGCTTTACGGGCGACTATCTTAGAATGATTATGAATCAGGTCGTAAAGGCAGCGAAGCGTGTTTATACAGAAACGAGGATCTCTAAGAATCCGATATCTGTTGTTTCACTTGCTTATCGTAAGCTAAGGGAGCTGAACATGTGCTCAAATTCCCGCATCCTTATCGTGGGAGCAGGAGAAACCAATAAGACAATTTCTAAGTACCTTCAAAAGCATAAGTATTCAAATTTTGCTGTCTTTAATCGTACGCTATCAAAAGCGGAAGATCTTGCGAGAGACTTAAGAGGAGAAGCCTATCCGCTTGAAGAGCTTAAAAATTATAGAAAGGGGTTTGATGTAATCATAACTTGCACAAGTGCTACTGAACCTCTGATAACTAATGATATTTATCAATCACTTCTAAATGGCGAGACTGATAAGAAAGTGATTGTAGATCTTGCAATTCCGAACGATACAGACACAGATGTGCTTGAAAATAATCCGGTTCACTATATCGAGGTTAAAAGTCTTCAGGAAGTTGCAAACCGAAACATGCAGGAGCGATATCAGGAACATGTTCATGCAGAAGTGATCATTGAGCAGACAATTGACGAGTTCAGGCCTCTTTTAAAGCAGCGTCGTATTGAACTGGCGATGCGTGAGGTTCCCTTGAAAATCAAGGAAATTAAGAGCATGGCACTGAATTCTGTATTCGCTGAGGATATTGAGCAGCTAGACGACAACTCAAGAGAGGTTCTGGAGCGTGTTATTAACTACATGGAGAAGAAATATATCAGTGTTCCTATGGTTATGGCCAAGGAAATACTGGTCAACAATAGTTAATTTTCCCGTCTCTATGCATCAGATGCGATATTCGTTATTTTTGCAAAAAGGCTATATTTTATTTTGGATAGAAAACTTATCATTGGAACACGGGGGAGCGAGCTTGCTCTCTGGCAAGCGAATTTCGTAAAAGACAGACTTTCGGAACTTGGCGTTGATGCCGATCTCAAAATCATAAAAACTCAAGGAGATAAAATTCTTAATCTCCGTTTAGACAAGCTGGAAGGTAAAGGGTTTTTTACCAAGGAATTAGAGGAGGGTCTACTCGATGATTCGATTGATATAGCTGTCCACTCTCATAAAGACCTACCTACTCAGCATCCCGAAGGATTAGTTATTGCGGCAGTATCTGAGCGTGAAGATCCACATGAACTTTTATTAATATTAAAAGACTGCGTCGATGTCAAGCAAAAGCTTTCGGTGAAGTTTGGTGGTATGGTAGGAACTTCTTCTAACAGAAGAAGGTCTCAGCTGCTCGCTTTCCGCCCTGATTTTGAAATTGAAGATTTACGCGGTAACGTGCTTACGCGTATTCAGAAGCTGCGGGATGAGGATTACGATGCCATTATTCTGGCGAAGGCGGGTGTCGCGCGACTAGGTCTTGACCTTAGCGAGTTTCATGTAGAAGAGCTTGAACCGATAGAGCTGATACCGGCACCAGCACAAGGTGTTTTAGCCATACAGATCCGCGAAGGAAATCCGGATCTTTACAATTTGCTTCAGCGCATTCATAACAAGGACGTTGCTGAAGTGATTGCTGTTGAAAGAAAGGTACTTAACCTTTTCAACGGTGGTTGTCATATGCCTTTGGGTTGTTATTGCCGCAAGGAAAATGGAAAGTTTCATGTTTGGACCGCGAAGGCTGACGAGGGAGATATGTTTCCGAGCAGGCTATACTTGGAGGCAGACAGTACGGAAGGCCTGGCAGAACGTGTCGTGGCCAAGTTCTCTAAAGAGCGTAGTTTCCCTTCCAAGGTCTTTATTACCCGTGAAATACCCGAGTCTAGTTATTTCTACAAAGCAATGGCGGCAAATGGCATTGCTATAGACGGACGCTCTCTAATCCGCACATTTCCTATAATTAATAAGCTTGATTCTTATATACTCCGCGATATTGACTGGATCTTCTTTAGCAGTAAGAATGCAATTGAATACTTTTTCAGCCTTGATCCGCAGATTGCAAAGCGCACGAAATTCGGCGTTCTTGGTCGTGCATCAGAAGAGACATTAAGGCGCTTCGGCAGGGTGCCGGACTTTACGGGAGAGGATGAAGGAATTGATACAACGGAGATCGCAAAAGAGTTTGCAAGCATCGCAAGCGGGACGAAAGTTTTATTCCCGGGTGCAAAAGGCTCTCTGCGCACTGTGCAGCAAATGTTATCAGAACAGACTAAGATCATTGATCTTCCTATATACGAAACTGTGCTGGAAACCAATGTTGAGCAATCTCACGCAGAAGTGCTGATTTTTACAAGCCCATCAAATGTTGAAGCATATTTCGAAAGCAACTTGCTTGAACCCGGACAAAAGGTGATTTGCATTGGCAAGTCTACCGGTAAGAAGTTCGACGAAATGGGTGTTCATTATTCGCTGCCTTACTCGCCTGACGAAATCGGTTTAGCTGAGGCAGTATACGGACTTTAATCATTAAAAAATGTTACAAAGACCAAGAAGAAACAGAAAAAGTGAAGTGATCCGTCAGATGATTAAAGAAACTCATTTGACAGCAGCTAATCTTATTTTTCCGCTTTTTATAGTAGACGGACAAAATCAGAAAACAGAGGTAGGTTCCATGCCTGGAATTTATCGCTATTCTATCGATAACTTACTAAGGGAAGTTGAGAGCTGCATGAACCTGGGTCTTAAATCCTTTGACCTTTTCCCTTATGTTGAAGAGTCATTAAAAGATAAATACGCAACAGAGAGCTATCGTGAAGGCTCACTTTACCTTCGCGCCATTGCAGAAGTGAAGCGTAATTTTCCTGAAGCCTGCGTCGTTACCGATGTTGCGATGGATCCTTATAATTCTGACGGGCATGACGGTATTGTCGAGAACGGCGTTATCCTCAACGATGAAACCTTGGAAGTGTTGGGGAAAATGGCTCTGGCGCATGCCCAATCAGGTGCTGATATCATTGCTCCGTCAGACATGATGGATGGACGGATCGGATATATACGTCAGGTGCTTGACGACAATGGCTTTCAGCATGTATCGCTGATGTCTTACTGCGCGAAGTATGCAAGTGCGTTCTATGGACCTTTCCGTGATGCCCTTGGATCAGCTCCTAAGGCTGGCGATAAAAAGACCTACCAGATGGATCCTGCAAACCAACGTGAAGCATTAATTGAGGCGTCTCTGGATGAGCAGGAAGGTGCCGATTTTCTGATGGTTAAACCAGCCCTTGCTTACCTTGATGTTATCAAACTATTGAAAGACCACACCGATCTTCCAATAGCGGCGTATAATGTCAGTGGCGAATACTCCATGGTAAAAGCAGCTGCTCAGAAGGGCTGGCTTGATGAACAGCGTACTATTACAGAAGTTCTTACCAGTATCCGCCGTGCCGGCGCTACCGCAATTCTATCATATCATTCAAAGGAAGTTCTACTAAATAAGTGGATCTAATCCTTCTTACTTTGAAATCTATTTATGTCAGACACGACAAAGCCCAATATAGCACCAATCAATACCGTTAGTAAGCCAGATATCAGCAGAGAGAAATCTTCTGCTCTGTACGAAACCGCAAAGGGATATTTCCCTGGCGGGGTCAACTCTCCTGTGAGGGCATTTAAATCTGTTTTTGGCTCCCCGCTGTTTATAGAAAAGGGCGATGGTTGTTTTGTTTGGGATGCAGATGGAAACAAATTTATTGACTTCTGCTGTTCATGGGGACCGCTGATTCTTGGCCACAACAATCCCGTGGTTAAAGAACATGTATTGAAGGCGATTGATAACGGGATGAGCTTCGGTGCACCAACTGCACTCGAGAATGATCTCGCATCACTTATTCTTACCAATAACAAAAAGATTGAGAAGATCCGTTTTGTAAGCTCCGGTACCGAGGCTGTAATGTCGGCAATCCGCTTGGCGAGAGGGTATACCAAACGCGATAAGATTCTGAAGTTCGACGGTTGCTACCACGGACATGTCGACTCATTACTGGTTAAGGCTGGTTCAGGCCTTGTTACTTTTGGAGAAACTTCCTCAGCAGGAGTTCCTCAAAGCTTTGCAGAAGAGACGGTAGTTATACCACTGAACGACAAAGATGCGGTAAGAGCAGCTTTTGAGCAGTTTAAGGATAAGATAGCGGCTATTATAATAGAGGGTATTCCAGCGAATAACGGATTGTTAATCCAGGATAAGGACTTTGTTCAGTTCCTTCGGGATATTACAAAAGAGAATGGGTCACTTCTGATCTTCGACGAAGTCATCACCGGCTTCCGTCTTGGTTTTGAAGGAGCTGCGGCTTATTATGATATCAACCCCGACATCATAACCTACGGCAAGATCATAGGTGGTGGTATGCCGGTTGGTGCTTATGGCGCTTCGGCAGAGATAATGAGTAATATATCTCCTGAGGGTTCTGTATATCAGGCAGGGACATTATCCGGAAATCCGGTAGCCATGTCTGCAGGAATAGGTCAGCTATCTCAGCTGCTGAAGCCAGGTTTCTATGAAGAACTTCTGTCAAAAACGTCGAGCTTTGTTAGCGACATACAGGATTTCGCTGACCAGCGCGGATATGAATTTAAGATATTCACAATTGGCTCGTTGTTCTGGTTCGCTTTTACTGAACAGGATATAAAAACTGCTGCTGCTATCGACGCTTCAAGCATGCAATATTTTAAAGTTCTTCACCGTGAATTGCTTAATCGTGGAATATACATAGGCCCTTCTGGTTATGAGGTGGGCTTTGTGTCTGCAGCGCATTCACAGACAGAGCTTGAGACAGCAAAAAAGGCTATCTTTGATAGTCTGGACATAGTATTTATGAAAGATCATGCGTAAGTCTCTGGTTATATTTTATGCTTTGGTTATATATGCTTTCGCCGAGCTTATCTGGTGGGGCATATTGCTTATTGAGATTCAGCCTGAGCGTAGAACTATGATCCTTGGCGAAGGAGCTGTATTCATCCTTCTCTTTTTTACGGGGGCGTACCAACTGCAAAAGACGCTGCGAAAGGAACAAAAGCTACATGAGCAGCAAAAGAACTTCCTTTTGTCTGTAACGCATGAATTGAAGTCACCTCTGGCATCCATAAAGCTGTATCTGCAGACCATTCTTAAGAGAAATCTGGATAAAGAGCAGATGCATTCCTTCCTGAATAATTCACTTAAAGATATCGAGCGTCTGGATGACCTGGTCGAGAATATGCTTATTGCCACTCGTATCGATAATCATTCTTATAGCTTTCCTAAAGAGGAATTTAACCTGTCGGAGGTTGTTGCAAGGGTGGCAAGCCGACTGCAAATCCACACCTGCAGCTCACAGATCATTAAGCTTGACCTGGAATCTGAAATATGTGTTACCGGAGATAAATTCGCATTAACTCTTGTGGTCTCTAACCTGATCGAAAATGCCGTCAAGTATTCTCCGCCATGCGAAGAGATCAAAGTGGCTCTGAAAAAGACAAACAATGGAATAAGCTTCACGGTTGCCGATAAGGGGATTGGTATAAAAGACGAAGAGAAAGCTCGCATCTTTGAAAAGTTCTATCGTGTGGGCAGTGAAGATACACGAAAAACTAAAGGAACCGGACTGGGTTTATATATTGTCAAGCAGGTGCTTGACAAGCATCTTGCATTAATCAAAGTGAAAAACAACCGGCCTGCCGGTAGTATTTTCGAAGTAACATTTAACTCAAATGGCCACTAAACAACGCATTTTATTAGTTGAAGATGAAGAACATCTTCTGGAAGCGATCAAGCTTAACCTGGAGCTGGAAGGTTACAAAGTAACAACAGCAAATGATGGGAAGAAAGCGCTTAAGGTATTCAAAGAGGAGAGGTTTAATTTGATCATTCTCGATGTCATGCTCCCGGAAATTGATGGTTTTCAGGTTGCAGAAACAATACGTCTGGAAAATACCGAAGTTCCAATTATGTTCCTCACCGCCAAGAATACGAGCGAGGATAAGGTTACCGGACTTAAAAAAGGTGCAGATGACTATCTTGTAAAACCATTTAATCTTGAGGAGCTTATCCTGCGGGTAAACAATCTGGTTAAACGTGGTCTTTCGGGCGAAGAGAAGAAAGAGCTCAATACCTACAAAATAGGGGATAAGACAATCTATTTCAACTCTTTTGAACTGAGAAACGAAGACGGTTCTGTTACACCGCTAACCAAGAAGGAGACGATGCTTCTTAAGCTTCTCATCGAGAGAAGAAACGAAGCCGTATCAAGAGAGCAGATCCTCGAAACGGTATGGAATTACGATGTATATCCGTCAACCAGAACGATCGACAACTTCATCCTTACTTTTAGAAAATACTTCGAACCAGATCAGAAAAATCCGGTATACTTCCACTCAATCCGTGGGGTAGGATATAAGTTTACTGACAATCACTAATCATGATTACACGCAATGTCCGCTTTGCGCTTATAGCGTTAGCTACAATATTACTTGCCTGGACAATTTCCAGAGAAGAGTATGAGCTGACCTCATTAGTGGCACTGGGTATTGTACTGTTAGTTGTCAGTTACTTTCGCGATGGTACCGTTTTACTTGCGGCACGTTCATTCCAGAATAAAGATTACGAAAAAACCGAGCGCTTACTGAAAGAGATCAGGTATCCTGATCGTCTTCGTAAGAACAGGCGCGGGTATTACGAATTCATCTACGGTAATATTGAACTTCAGCGTAAGAATTACGAAGAGGCTGAAACGCATTTCCAGATAGCAAGCCGCTTTCCGCTGAAGAACGAGAACGATAAAGCGCTTGTGTTTGTCCATCTGGCAAATCTCAATTTGAGAAAGAAGATGATGGATAGAGCAGAGGCATATCTGGTGAAAGCACGCGAGTTGAAGACAAGTGCCAGAGTCCAGAATATCATATTAAAAATAGAAACAGAAATACAAAAAGCATAGTGAGCAACAACCAAAAAGATTCCTTATTTATTAGAGCAGCATTTTCGCAGCCGACCGAGCGCCCACCTGTATGGATGATGCGTCAGGCAGGACGTTTTATGAAAGAATATTGGGAAATCAAGAACAAGTACTCTTTTCTTGAAATGTGTAAAACTCCCGAAATTGCAGCTGATGTAACTATGTTACCCGTTGACTTGCTAGGTATAGACGCAGCGATCCTATTCTCCGACATCCTGGTTACGGGAGAGGCAATGGGTGGAGATCTAAGCTTCACACAAGGCGTCGGTCCGAAATATGCGAATCCTGTTCGCACTCAACAAGATGTGGATAATCTGACCACAGATGTGGAGGAAAAACTTCAATATGTTCCCGACGCTATCAAGGTCATCCAGCAAAGGCTAAATGGAAAAACACCTCTGATCGGTTTTGCAGGTGCACCTTTTACAGTGATGAGCTATCTGGTAGAAGGCGGTTCTTCAAAGGACTTCAAGCTTACCAAGCTGATGATCCATAACCAGCCGGAGCTTGCTCATCAGCTGTTGAACAAAATTGCTGATGTAACGATCACTTATCTCAATATGCAGATCGATGCAGGAGTTAATGCGCTGCAGTTGTTTGACAGCTGGGCATTAGCGCTTTCCTGGGATGACTATAGAGAGTTCTCACACCAGTACAACGCAAGAATTATCGCGGGACTGAAGCGACAAGACATACCAATCATCTCATTCTGTAAGGGAAGCTCTGTATTTGCACCCGTTATGGCAGAAGCAAAGCCTGATGTTATCTCCGTAGATTGGAACGCAGATCTACTTAATATCAAAAAAAGCATCCCTGCCGGTATCGCAGTTCAGGGAAACCTGGATCCTCATATCCTCTACGCAGATAAGAAAGTTATCAGAGAGCGGATTCTTAGGTTGCATGATCGCATGAAAGAAGAAAATGGTTTTATATTCAACCTGGGCCACGGTATAATGCCTGATATTCCATTTGATAATGTAAAATATGCGGTTCAGGTTATTCAGAATGAACTCGTTAACTCTTAATTGATAGACCGTTGTTATACCTCTACATAAAAGCAATTCATATCATTTTCGTCATTTGTTGGATGGCAGGCCTTTTCTATATAGTGAGGCTTTTTATCTATCATATTGAAGCGAATGATAAAACAGAGGTTGAACGGAATATTCTGCATCCACAGTATGAACTGATGGAAAGCCGGTTATGGAACGTTATTACGACTCCCGCAATGGTGCTCAGCGTACTGGCGGGAGCTTTTATGCTTTACCTGAACCCATATCTATTTGAGATGAACTGGATGTGGGTAAAGATAGGCTTCGTAATAGGTCTGCTTGTATACCATTTCATATGCCAGAGAATAATAAATCAATTGAAAAAAGGTATATTCAAGTGGACATCAATGCAATTGCGAGTATGGAATGAGGTAGCCACATTGCTGCTATTTGCTATTGTGTTCGTTGTGATCCTCAAGAGTGCTCTTAACTGGATCTACGGAATGGTCGGTTTGTTTCTGATCATGATACTGCTGATGATCGGCATAAAGGCTTATAAGCGTTATCGGCTAAAGAAGAGATAGAAGCTATCAAATTACAACAACCTTAAATGAAAAAAATTATTCTGCTTGCCCTGTTCATAAATCTATCATCTTTAGTCAGTGCCCAGATAGCGAATGATAGCTTGGAGTACAGGATCCGTCCGGATAGCACAAAAACAGGGGAACTTCATTTAAGCATACACAACTTCAACTATCTCCGGAACTACGAGTTCTTCAGTAAATTTCAAGATGGCTATACCCTGTATGGTGCTCAGCTTGAACCTCAACTTGTCTATTACGCTCATCCCCGACTAGCCATAACAGCCGGTATCCATCTACGAAAAGACTTTGGGGAAGAAGGCATCTATAAAACGTACCCATTATTCAGTATCAAATATCAGCATAAGGGACTGGCGCTGATCAATGGAGCGCTTGAAGGAAATATCCATCACCGTTTTATTGAGCCGGTATTTGATATGGAAAGAAAGATCACAAATCCGGTTGAGTATGGCACCCAGCTGCAGATTACTAAACCTGGTCTTTTCATCGACGCGTTCCTCAACTGGAATAAAATGATCTATAAGCCGTCCTCAGAACAAGAACAATTGTTCGCAGGAGGTTCTGCGGATATCACGCTTTATAAGTCAGACAGAACTACCCTGTCGTTACCTCTTCAAATACTGGCTTTCCATCAGGGAGGACAGATTGATATGCTTGATGCACCGCTAAAAACCATTATCAACGGTGCCGCGGGTTTTAAACTCAATTATGCACTTGGTGAAACGTTCAGGTCAGTCTTCACCGAGAATTATCTCGTGGGATATACTGACAACTCGACTACACAGCTGCAACCCTACAATAAAGGCAATGGCGTGTACCTGAATGCGGGAGTTAAAAGCAAATATGGCGATCTTATATTCTCTTATTGGAATGCCGACTCGTACATCTCTTCTGCCGGTATGCCCCTTTACCAATCTGTTTCCTATAAGATTGGTAATGAAGGATACACCGAGAAAAACAGAGAGCTCCTTATCGTCCGTTACGCTTATCAAAAAGCGCTTATCCCCAACTTCTACCTCGACTTCCGGGTAGAACCAGTGTTCGACCTGGGCAGTAATGCCTCAAAGTCTTTCGACTTCCATCACTCCCTTTTCCTCGTTTATAAGCAAGAATTCAGGTTATTTAAAAGAAAATAGATTTTAATGCAACCTATGTTGCTTAAATTTCATCTACCTTTTAATTAATATGAATTCAAGTCGTAAAGTGCTCGTTGCCGATTTGCTGGATGGATGCCGTCGGGGAGATCCCAAAACACAGGAACTCCTTTATAAGGTACTTGCGTCGAAGATGCTTGGTGTCTGTGCAAGATACGCCCGCAACAGCTACGAAGCAGAAGAAATGCTGCAACTCGGGTTCATCAAAGTATTCAGGAAAATAAATGATTTCAGAGAGGAAGGATCTTTCGAAGGATGGATACGGCGGGTGATGGTAAATACGGCAATAGAGGTTTATCGGAAAGAGCAGAAGTCGCTTAACGTGGTCGACCTCAGTGATGTCCATGATGCTCCGCAACAGATGTTCGACATGGATGGTCTCGAAGTGAGAGACCTGCTGGCCATGGTTCAGGAATTATCTCCAGGATATCGTCTTGTATTCAACCTGTATGCTATAGAAGGATATTCGCACAAGGAAATAGCACAGCAGCTGGGTATAACAGAGGGAGCATCGAAATCCCAGCTATCCAGAGCCCGTGTTGTACTGAAAGAAAAGTTAGCAAGAATGGAGGGTAAGAATTATGAAAGCAATGTCAGATAAAGAAATAGATGAAATGTTCCGCCAGAAGCTGCAGTCGTATGAAGATACACCCTCTGCTCTAGTGTGGAGGAACATCTCAAAGGAACTGCAGCCGGAAACGCAGGTTAAGAGCAACACCTCCCGCATTTGGATGGCAGCAGCAAGCCTTATTTTGCTTGCTTTTATCGGGCTGCTTCTTATGCCTGGAAAGCCTCCTGTAAGGCTGCAGGCGTCGCAGACCACAGAACCTAAGCCAGTGGAGCATAATGAGGTGCCAAAAGCAAAAAAGAAGAAGCTGCATGAATCCAAAAGCATACTATTTCTTGAACGTCTCGCGTCAATGAGAATCGAAAGGGACAAGCATGTGAAGGATTATAAAGAGATACGTAAGGCCATCTCTGAAAACATCGCTCATATTGCCCAGGTTCAGCAAGCAGATATCCAGGCACCAGGCGTCACGGCAGCTATCAACCATGCGGAAGAACCTCAGGTTCTTATCGCTGAAGAGTTAAGCGTTGAAAAGACGTCACCAGGACCGGTCGTAGCGCTAGCTGAACAGGAACATGAGGATCCTACCGTACATAAGGGAAAAATAAAGTCACTGGGAGATATCGTCAACTTTGTTGTTCGGCAGGTTGATCCCCGGAAGGAGAAGATAATTGAATTCACTAATCATGATGAGGGAAGCTCTGTTTCTTCCATAAATCTTGGACTTCTTAAGATAAGAACAAAACAAAACGAAGCTAAATTGAATTAAGGATACGACATTATGAAGCATTTAATTTTCTCTCTCATCCTGCTGACGGGGTTCCAGTTCACTACAGCTTCGGCCAACCCTGATCCGGCAGCTACATCTTCTCAAGCCGACTCCGTGGGCTCGGCTAAGAATAAAAAAACAAACGTCACGCTAACCTGGGGTAGGAGCGAAAGAGCCTCCAGCGATACAATTCGCACAAAGTCCAAAGCACCGGGCGTTTCATACGGACTAACCTTGTCACGGTTCGATCTTGGCTTTTCCAAGCTGGTCGACAACGGAAGCTTCACCCTATCTGATCAAAATAGTTTCCTCGACTATCATGGCTGGAAAACAAGCACTGTAGGCTTTGACATTTTGCAGTTCGGATACAGATTCAACAGCAACTTCAAGATCTACCTGTCAGGAGGCTTTGACTGGACACATATTCGTCTCAGGAGAGACATAACCATCCGTCAGGATGCTCCCACTCTTCAATATGATGAATCGGATATAGATTTCGACAAAAACAGATTCTCCTCAACTTATATACGCCTGCCTCTTTCCTTTGAATGGCGTTCGAAGGACAATGATCGCGGCAAGAAGTTCCGGATTATAGCAGGACCCGACTTTGGTTTCCTGCTCAACGGAAAAGTCAAGCAGAAGAGTGACGAGAATGGTAAGCAAAAATTTAACGATAATTACCACTTTACCAAGTTCCGCTACGGAGGTTTTGCCCGTCTGGGATACGGTTCTACAGGTATCTTTGCCAAGTACTATCTCAACGATATGTTTGAGAACAGTCCGGCGCAGGAAGGACTTCAGAATATGTCCTTCGGTGTAACCTTCGGGTTTTAATACCCTGCGCTCTTAATTTGTTATCTATTAATTACACACTAGATAAATTCCGGTTAACCTAACCCTGCTTTCCGCTATATGGAACTGCAGGGTTTTTTATTTAATATTGTGCATGAACAACCTGCCTGCTATAGAATTAGAGCAAGTAACGAAGATATACCAGACCCAACCGCGTTCTGGAGTCGAATCAGTAAGCTTAAGCATCGAGAAAGGAACCATAAATGTGATTGCCGGTGCAAGTGGAAGCGGTAAAAGCACACTGTTGAAGCTTATTGCCGGACTGCTTAGTCCTGATTCTGGCGAAGTCAGGTATTTAGGAAAACGAGTGCTCGGCCCTACCGAGAAGCTTATTCCCGGGCATGAGGCTATGAAGGTTGTGGCCCAGGATTTCAACCTGAACATCTATGCCAAGGTTTACGATAACATAGCAGGACTTCTCTCCAATACCGACCTAAAAGGAAAACAACGAAAGACCCTCGAAGTAATGGAGTTTCTCCGGATTGATCACCTCGCACAGAAACGTGCCGTGGATTTGAGTGGAGGCGAACAGCAGCGGGTAGCGATAGCCAGGGCGATCATAACCGGACCCGAAGTCCTATTGCTTGATGAGCCCTTCAGTCAGGTAGACGCTATGTTTAAAAACGAACTTAGGGCCGATATCCGCCGTATGGCGACCTATCTCGGAATAACAGTCGTTCTCGTGTCCCACGATCCTGTCGACGGTCTTTCCATGGCAGATAAGATGATGATTATTAAAGACGGTGCCCTTGTGGAAGAGGGGAGTCCCGATATGCTCTATCATAGTCCACAGGAACTGTATACGGCTACTTTGCTTACCAACTGCAACGTATTAAGCTCAGATGAAGCCCGGGCCATAGGCATCAATTCAAACAAGGATCAGGTAGTTATTTACCCTGAATGGATCGATGTTACAAAAGGTGAACAAGAGTGGCGTGTAAAAGAACGTCTGTTCAAAGGCTTTTATGAGGAAATTTTATTAGAGCATGAAGGAATTCAATTACGAGCACTTAACACAAAGCCAGGCTTGTACAAAAGTGATTCCGTCATAGAGGCAGAAATCCGCAAGTTCCGGGAATACTAGGTCCCGGCATCAACACCCCGTCTGAGACAGACCCAGGTTCATTCCCATAATAACAGGAAATACCCGGCTACACAAGGTATTCAAACAACGTCTTATCTCTGTTGATCTCCTTATAGTCAAACCGGTGCGCTTCCATCCGCTGTATCAGAGACGCATAATCATCGGCGGATTTTAATTCTATGCCCACCAGTGCCGGTCCATACTCCCGTTGAGTCTTTTTGATAAACTCAAATCGGGTGATATCATCTGTAGGCCCCAATACGTTGTTCACAAACATTTTCAAAGCCCCGGGACGCTGCGGAAAGCGCACTACAAAATAGTGTTTCAAATTCTCATACAACAGCGAGAGCTCTTTGATCTCCTGCATGCGTTCGATATCATTATTGCCACCACTGATCACGCAAACTACTTTCTTACCCTTTATTTGTTCCTGGCAGAAGTCCAGAGCCGCCACCGACAGCGCACCCGCCGGTTCGGCAACAATTGCTTCCTGGTTATACATCTGAAGGATGGTCGTACATACTTTCCCCTCGGGTACCAGCACAACCTTATCCACAATATCTTTGCAAATAGTAAATGTCAGCTCGCCCATACGCTTGACAGCCGCACCATCAATGAAAGAATTGACTGTTTCAAGGGTAACCGGACCGCCATTCTCAAGCGCCCTTGTCATAGAGGGTGCACCAAGAGGCTCGACGCCAATGATGCTCAACTCCGGCCGTGCCTGTTTCAGGTAACTACCTGCACCCGCAGCCAGTCCGCCGCCGCCCATTGGAAACAGAACAACCTCCACATCTTCGAGATCCTCAAGTATCTCCACACCAACAGTCCCCTGTCCCTCAATTACATTCTGATTATCGAAAGGAGGGATAAAAGTCATGTCATTTGCCTCAGTATACAAAAGCGCTTCCCGCAGACAGTCATCAAACGTGTCGCCTACCAAAATGATCTCCACCATCCCGTCACCAAACATCCTCGTCTGATCAATCTTTTGCTTAGGCGTAATTTCCGGCATGAAGATAACTCCGCGCGTATTCAGCCTGCGACATGAGAATGCAACACCCTGAGCATGATTCCCTGCACTTGCACAGACCACTCCGCGCGACAATTGAACGGAACTCAGCTGAACAATCATATTAAAAGCTCCACGGAGCTTATACGAGCGCACTACCTGCAGATCCTCTCGTTTCAGGTAGATTTCAGCATCATATTTTGCAGAAAGCCGGGCGTTGAACTGTAAAGGCGTTCGGTTGATAACTGACTTTAAACGTTCAGCAGCAGCCTTTGGATTGAGGATATATTCAGTATAAGACATGGATCATTAAATAAGAGGGTCATTACAAATCTAAGACTCTCGGCATGATAAAAAAAGGAAGGCTGCTATCATAAAATGATGCAGCCCCTCCTGATATTTCAAAATGTATCGAAAGATATACTAAACTATAAAGTAACCTCTAGATATTAGCAGCCAGCCAATCGCCTACTTCGCTGGTTTTGTATGCCTTTTTATCTTTTCCCGAAAGATCTTCAGTAACCACACCTTCGGCCAATGACTTATTGACAACAGATCTGATCAGCTCAGCCTCTTCCTTCAAACCAAAGCCATCCTCAAACATCATCGCTGCAGATAAAACAGTCGCTAAAGGATTAGCGATATCCTTGCCAGCAGCCTGTGGATAAGAACCATGGATAGGCTCAAACAAAGAAGTATGCAGACCAATAGAAGATGAAGGCATCAGACCCATAGAACCTGATATTACAGAAGCTTCATCGGTAAGAATATCACCAAATAAGTTCTCGGTGATAATTACATCATAAGAGCTTGGCCACTGTACCAAACGCATTGCCACGGCATCAACAAACTCATAACTTACCTGCACTTCCGGATAGTCTTTCTCCATATCCTGAACGGTTTCTCTCCATAGACGTGAAGACTCCAGTACGTTCGCTTTGTCTACACAGCAAAGTTTCTTACTACGGCTCATGGCCATCTCAAAACCAAGCTTCGCTAAACGCTGAATTTCAGCTCTGGTATAAGTACAAGTATCGAAAGCCGTGTTTCCATCGTCTTTCCGACCTCTTTCCCCAAAGTAGATGCCACCTGTCAGCTCACGAAGGATCACCAGGTCAGTTCCCTCAATACGCTCTCTTTTCAACGGAGAGTTATCAATCAAAGAAGGGAAGGTAAAGGTAGGCCTTACGTTGGCGAATAAGCCCAATTTCTGGCGCATCTTCAAAAGTCCCTGCTCAGGACGCACCTTAGCCTTAGGGTCATTATCAAAACGAGGATGCCCTATAGCACCGAACAGCACTGCATCAGCAGCCATACATACCTCGTGCGTCTCATCAGGATAAGGCTCACCTACTGCATCAATTGCTGCAGCACCGGTAAGAGCCGATGTCCAGCTTACCTCATGATTGAACTTATTTGCAACAGCGTTCACAACCTTAACAGCCTGGTCTATTACCTCCGGGCCTATTCCATCTCCTGCTAAAAGAGCGATATTTAATTTCATGCTTTTTGTACTATGTTTTATTTGAATTGATTATATGATCAGATAATATTTAACATCTTTTGTGTTGCCTTGATCGCGCAGACTGTTTGATCAGAGTCCAGACCTCTGGTGATGAAAGTCTTGTGAGAGGTCTCCCAGGTAATGATGGTTTCACACAAGGCGTCTGAGTTACTACCCGGAGCAATCCTTACCGCATAGTCAACCAGGGTAGGTAGAGTCAGATTTTTGATCTCATATACCTTCGCCAATGCGTTCATAAACGCATCAAATTGCCCGTCACCCTGAGCGTGCTCCTCAAAGCTTTCGCCCTCTATCCGCACCGAGATCGTCGCCGAAGGTCTCAACCCCTTTGAGTGGGTAAGCACATACGACTCAACCACCACCTTATCCTGATACGTGTTGCTATCCAGCACGTCAGATATGATATAAGGAAGATCTTCCGTAGTAACAGTTTCCTTTTTATCGCCCAGCTCAATAACACGTTGAGTTACCTTTTTCAGATCCTCATCGTTCAGCTTCAGTCCCAGTTCCTGCAAATTCTTGGCGATGTTAGCCTTGCCGGAAGTCTTCCCGAGCGCATACTTACGCTTTCTGCCAAAGCGCTCCGGTATCAGGTCGCTGCAATAAAGATTATTCTTGTTATCACCATCCGCATGTATTCCCGCTGTCTGTGTGAAAACGTTATCGCCAATGATCGGCTTATTAGCCGGAATTCTGATCCCGGAGAAGGTTTCTACCAGTTTGCTCACCTTATAGATAGAAGCTTCCTCAATCGACGTTTCAATTCCCGGAAGGAAATCTTTGATCACCGCCACGGCGCTCGCAATAGAAGCGTTCCCGGCCCTTTCGCCCATGCCGTTTACCGTTAGATGCAATCCATCCGCTCCGGCTTTCAGTGCTTCCAGAATATTTGCGTTTCCAAGGTCATAGTCATTATGAGCATGAAAGTCGAAATGAAACTGAGGATACCTTGTCCGCAATTCCGAAATGAAGCTGTATGACTCAGTAGGTGATAAGATACCAAGTGTATCAGGCAGCAACACTCTTTTGATGTTTTGAGTGGAGAGGAAGTCCAGATACTGAAGTACATACTCCCTGGAGTTGCGCATGCCGTTGCTCCAGTCCTCCAGATAAACGTTTGTTGTGATATTGTGCTCAAGCCCCAGCTCAATTACTTCAGAAATATCAGCAAAGTGCTGCTCAGGAGTTTTCTTCAGCTGATGAGTCAGGTGATTCAGAGATCCCTTAGTGAGCAGGTTTTGCACGCAAACGCCGGCTTCCAGCATCCATTTGATCGATGCTCCCTTGTCTACGAAGGTTAAAACCTCCACTTTATCGATATAATTATTTGCTTTAGCCCAGGCCGATATGGCCTTCACTGCATCCAGTTCGCCTGCAGATACGCGGGCTGATGCTACCTCCACCCGGTCAACAGCGAGTTCCTCCAGCAACAGCTGACAAATAGTAAGCTTTTCTGAAGTAGAAAAAGACACACCCGAGGTCTGCTCCCCATCCCGCAGGGTGGTGTCCATTATTTCTATTTTCCTTTTTTCCATGTGATAGCTCGTTCGGTTGTCTACACCTTTGAATGCATAAAAGCGTTTCAGCAAAGAATGCGAAACGCTTTTAAACTATGTATGATTTGTGCGTATCGTATTACAGAGGAAGCTGCAAAGCAAACTCCTGAATTTCTGATTTCATGTTCTGAAGATAGTCAATATCATCAAAACCGTTTATCATATTGTCCTTTTTATAGCTGCTGATGTCGAAGCTCTCTTTATCTCCGGTAGCAAGCAGGGTGATCGTCTGCTCCGGAAGGTTTACTTCCAGCTGCGCGTTAGGATCAGCGAAAACGGCCGCAAAGATCTTTTCCAGAAACTCGGGACTTACCTGAACCGGCAGCACGCCAATGTTCAGACAGTTGTTTCTGAAAATGTCAGCGAAGAAGCTGGAAACCACACATCTGAATCCATAATCATAAACTGCCCATGCAGCATGCTCTCTGGAAGATCCTGATCCAAAGTTTTTTCCACCAACTAATATTTTTCCGCTGTAAACGGGATTGTTTAATACAAAGTCTGCCTTAGGGGTATTGTCCGGATTGTATCTCCAGTCGCGGAACAAGTTATCTCCGAATCCAACACGCTCAGTGGCTTTCAAAAAGCGTGCGGGTATAAGCTGGTCTGTATCCACATTCTCAATAGGAAGAGGAACTGCGGTACTGGTTAATATGTTAAATTTATCGTATGCCATTTTTGTAAATCTGAATAATGAAGAAACCTGTTAAGTTTCCTTACTGTATTAAAGTTCTGGGATCGGTTACCACACCTGTAACTGCCGCTGCAGCCGCTACAAGAGGGCTGGCGAGCATTGTTCTGGCACCGGGACCCTGACGCCCTTCAAAGTTTCTGTTAGAGGTACTAACAGCGTATTTGCCGGCAGGGATCTTGTCATCATTCATCGCCAGACATGCAGAGCATCCAGGCTGACGCAGCGTAAAGCCCGCGTCGTTGAAGATATCCAATAAGCCTTCTTCCTTAATCTGCGCTTCAACTATATGTGATCCGGGAACCAGCCAAACAGTTACGTCATCTGCTTTTCTCTTGCCTTTCACTATGGATGCAAAAGCACGGAAGTCTTCTATACGGCCATTGGTACAGCTACCGACAAACACGTAGTCTACCTTCTTGCCTACCATTGTCTGACCTTCGGAGAAGCCCATGTATTTCAGAGACTTTTCATAAGTTGTCACACCGCCTTCTACGTCTTCAGCATCCGGAATCGGATTGGAAATACCCATACCCATTCCAGGGTTAGTTCCATAAGTGATCATCGGCTCAATGGACGAGCCATCAAAAGTCAGCTCTTTATCGAATACCGCGTCATCATCTGTTTTCAGGGTCTTCCAGTATTCCATAGCCCTATCCCAGGCTGCGTCTTTAGGACTGAACTCGCGACCTCTCACGTAATTGATAGTTGTCTCATCAGGAGCGATCATACCACCACGTGCACCCATCTCAATACTCAAGTTACAAACGGTCATACGTCCTTCCATGCTCATCTTCTCGAACACCTCGCCGGCGTATTCTACAAAATATCCCGTAGCACCTGAAGTGGTTAATTTAGAGATGATAAACAAGGCAACATCCTTCGGCGTAACACCTCTTCCTAAGCTGCCAGTCACGTTGATTCTCATACTCTTCGGCTTAGGTTGCATGATACACTGAGTAGAAAGAACCATCTCTACCTCAGAAGTACCGATACCGAAAGCGATAGCACCGAAAGCGCCATGTGTGGATGTATGTGAGTCGCCACATACGATCGTTGATCCTGGTTGGGTAATACCGTATTCCGGACCAACTACGTGTACTATACCATTCTTCTGGTGACCTAAGCCCCAGTGACTGATACCATATTCGTTTGAATTCGTTTCCAATGCCCTAAGCTGGTTAGCCGAAAGTGGATCGGCAACCGGAAGGTGCTGGTTTATTGTAGGAGTATTATGATCTGCCGTAGCGAACGTGCGCTCCGGATATAAAACTTTAATTCCCCGGCTTTTCAGTCCAAGGAAAGCTACCGGACTGGTAACTTCATGTATCAAATGGCGGTCTATAAACAATACATCCGGCCCGCCTTCTATCTTGCGCACTACGTGGGCGTCCCACACCTTGTCAAATAACGTCTTATTCATCTTTTTGATATTATTATACTCTTGTTAAACCTTCGAAAAGGTTGCTATACCGTTAGGGCCGGGCCCTCAATTATTATACAAATTTGTTTAAGGCATCCAGATAAGCATTCGCTGATGCTCTCACGATGTCAGTGCTGAAGCCATATCCCATGTAGGATTTGTCTTCATAGATCACCCTCATGTCTACCTTGCTTACATCATCGCTACCGCCATGTATTGAATGGATATTGAATTCCTTTATCTCAACAGGTTTCGTTATGATGCGTTGAATAGCATTGATGGTCGCACTCACCGGTCCGTTTCCATGTGCCGTAGCATGATGGTCTTCGCCCTTGTAATTCAGGTGAATTGATGCCGAGGGATCGTTCTGATCACCGCAAACCACTTCAAGCGCATTAATTGTCACTCCGTTAATAAAGTTTGTTTCCGCCTCGTTGCCCATAAGCAACAGGAGGTCATCATCCTTAATTTCTTTCTTAGAGTCAGCCAGCGTCAGAAAACGTTCGTAAACCTGATCAAGGTCCAGACGCTCGTCGGCATAACCTAAACGTGCCAGGTGATGCTTAAGGGCATGACGGCCGCTGCGTGCAGTCAGGATAATCTCCGACTGATCGATACCCACATCCTCCGGATTGATGATCTCGTAAGTCTCGCGATGCTTCAGCACACCGTCCTGGTGAATACCAGAACTGTGAGCAAAAGCATTTCTTCCTACAATGGCTTTATTTGGCTGAACTGGCATGCGCATCATGCGACTTACCATACCACTCAGTTCGTATATATGTTTAGTATTGATGTTATTATGAAAGCCAAGAGAATGGTGTGTTTTCAGGATCATTACCACTTCTTCCAAAGAAGTATTTCCTGCACGTTCACCTATACCATTAATGGTACATTCAACCTGACGTGCGCCGTTTTGAAGTCCGGCAATAGAGTTTGCTGTTGCCATTCCCAGGTCATTGTGGCAATGTACCGAAATAATGGCCTGGTCAATATTTTTTACGTTTTCTTTCAGATAAAGGATCTTAGCTCCGTACTGCTCGGGAAGGCAATATCCATTTGTATCAGGGATATTAACTACTGTCGCACCTGCCGCGATTACCGCTTCGATCATCTGAGCCAGAAACTGATTGTCAGCCCTGCCTGCATCTTCTGCATAGAATTCAATGTCTTCAACAGACTTTTTAGCATATTTCACCGCTTCAACCGCACGTTCGATGATTGCCTCACGCGTACTGTTAAATTTGTATTTGATATGCATATCTGATGCGCCAATACCGGTATGTATACGCGGGTGCTTGGCATATTTTAATGCGTCTACTGCACAATCGATATCCCCCTTATTCGCGCGGGTCAACGCGCAAATGATAGGTTCGCGAACCGCCTTAGAGAGTTCAACCACACTTTGAAAGTCACCAGGACTTGAAATAGGGAAGCCTGCTTCGATAACGTCAACACCCAGAGACTGTAGGGCCTCACCGATAATAATCTTTTCAGGAGTTGTCAACTGTGAACCGGGTACCTGTTCTCCATCACGAAGCGTGGTGTCAAAAATAAATATGCGGTTAGGATCGTGTAACATTTGTTTTGCTTTATTGCCGGGCTATTTATGCTGGCTTGAGTGCTTTGTACGTTTTATTGTTTGATTTGTTCACCCTCAAAGGGTGGGAATTGAAAAGGTTAGGAGCATTAGCCACTCCTACCGGAATGGCTAATGCTTTAATATAAATTATGCTTCTACTGATTGATTTTCAGGGCGTAGACTTCTAACAGTCTTACCTGCCTGCCATAATTCACTTTCGCGAAGTTCTGCAAGTTCCGCATCAAGTTTAACACGGTAGTCAGGCTGGCTGTTCAGGTCAATAGAACGCTGAGATTCTTTTCCTGTAGCAACGCTGTTATACAATTCTTCGAAAACTGGCTTAGTAGCATCTCTGAACTTCTTCCACCAGTCAAGCGCACCACGCTGAGCTGTTGTAGAGCAATTTGCATACATCCAGTCCATTCCGTTCTCTGCAACCAATGGCATAAGAGACTGAGTTAATTCTTCAACAGTTTCGTTGAATGCTTCAGAAGGGCTGTGACCATTGGTTCTCAATACTTCGTACTGAGCCGCGAAGATACCCTGGATACATCCCATTAAAGTACCACGCTCACCTGTAAGGTCACTGAATACTTCTTTTTTGAAATCTGTTTCAAACAGGTAACCGCTACCTACCGCGATACCTAATGCAACAACACGCTCAAATGCGTTTCCTGTTGCATCCTGGAAGATTGCATAGCTGGAATTCAAGCCACGACCTTCAAGGAACATTCTGCGTAATGATGTACCAGAACCTTTAGGAGCTACCAGGAACACGTCTACGTCAGCAGGAGGGATGATGCCGGTCTGCTCGTTGAAAGTGATACCGAAACCATGAGAGAAATATAAAGCCTTACCCGGAGTAAGATTCTTTTTAACAGTTGGCCAAAGCTCGATCTGAGCAGCATCACTTAACAGGTAGCAAATGATCGTACCTTTTTCAAGTGCTTCTTCAATTTCGAAAAGCGTTTCTCCCGGTACGAAACCGTCGCTTACCGCTTTATCCCACGATTTAGAGTTTTTACGTTGACCAACGATAACATTAATACCGTTATCTTTCTGGTTAAGTGCTTGTCCCGGACCTTGTACTCCGTAACCAATTACAGCTACTGTTTCATTTGCGAGTACTTCCTGTGCTTTAGATAATGGGAACTCTTCGCGGGTTACTACATTTTCTTCTACACCGCCGAAATTTAATTTTGCCATGATTTTGTTTTTTAGCTAAAAGCTTATTATTTGAAAAGTGATTGTTAATTAACGAGTGTTACATGCTGAAAACTTTGTCTCTGTCATTCAGAAACTCATTTTCTACAGGATCTTGTCCGGGTTCTATGCGTTCAAACTCTCTCAGTTTGCGGTTGAAGCCATCGCTGTCTTTGATGATAGCGATACGTGCGCTTCGAACGAATTCGATAAGTCCGAAAGGCTGAAGAGCTGCGATCAGGCTGTCCGTTTCTGAACGGTGACCCGTAGTTTCGAATACAGTATAGTCCTTACGGATCAACACTGCACGTGCTCCGTTTTCTCTAAGCAGCCTCTCAACAAGCGCTTTTTCAGCGATAGCATCGGTAGGCACCTTGTACAGGGCCATTTCCTGCCAAACCACATCCTCATTAGTATGATAGTATACCTTCAGTACCTCAACCTGTTTCTCAATCTGACGGGTAACTTTTCTTACCACATCTTCCGTTTCATTGATAACAATGTTGAAGCGATGGATGCTGTCAATCTCCGAAGGGGAGGTATTCAGGCTATCTATATTGATTTTTCTACGGGTAAATATAATCGCGATACGACCCAGGAGACCAATCTGGTTCTCCGTATAAACAGTAATGTTGTATTCCTGCTTTTCGGGCGTTGTTTCTTTTTGATTCTGATCACTCATGATGCAAGGTTCTACTATTTATTTAAGTCTGATTTCACTCACGCTACAACCCTGTGGTACCATTGGGAACACGTTGTTCTCCTTGGTAACCATTACTTCCAGGAAGTATGAGCCCCTGGTGTCAAGCATGGTTTGTATTGCAGTGCGGAGATCGTCTCTTTTGGAAACTGAACTTCCCGGGATGCCGTAAGCTTCTGCAACTTTTACAAAGTTCGGACTGGTGATATCCACGAAAGAATATCTTCTGTCATTGAAAAGCTCCTGCCATTGGCGAACCATTCCGAGGAATTGGTTGTTCAGAACGATGATCTTTACATCTACGTCGAACTGCATGATCGTTCCCAGTTCCTGTATCGTCATTTGCACGCCACCGTCACCGATAATGGCTACCACAGTTCTGTCAAGTGCTCCGTATTTTGCTCCTATAGCTGCAGGAAGTGCAAAGCCCATAGTTCCCAATCCGCCGCTCGTTACGTTGCTGCGTGTCTTGTTGAACTTCGCATAACGGCAGGTTACCATCTGGTGCTGACCGACGTCAGTCACCATCACCGCTTCGCCTTCAGTAATTTCGTTCAGAATCTGGATCACTTCACCCATTGTTAGCTCTTCGCTTGTTGGGAAGATCTCATTCTGAATAACCTGCAACTGCTCTTCCTTTTCGTAGCTTCTGAACTTCGCGAGCCATTCAGTGTGTTGCTTAGCATCACATAGCTCAGTCAGCAGCGGTAAAGTTTCTTTACAATCGCCCCAAACCGGAACGGTAGTCTGCACATTCTTGTCAATCTCAGCAGGGTCAATGTCCAGATGGACCACCTTAGCCTGCTTTGCATACTTATCCAAACGTCCGGTTACGCGGTCATCGAAACGCATACCGATAGCGATAAGCACATCACAATCATTTGTCAGTACATTCGGGCCATAATTACCGTGCATACCCAGCATACCTACGTTTAGCTCATGGTCGCTTTCAATGGCGCCCGCTCCTAAAATAGTCCATGCAGCCGGAATGCCGGTCTTCTCGATGAACGCCCTGAACTCTTGTTCAGCGCTACCCAGTAATACGCCCTGTCCCCAAAGAACAAACGGCTTCTTAGCAGCGTTGATCAATTCTGCAGCTTGTTCAATATATTCTTTCCTGACAATCGGCTTTGGCCTGTAACTTCTGATATGATTGCAGGCATTGTATCCTTTGAAGTCAAACTTCTGAATTTGTGCATTCTTGGTAATATCAATCAGAACAGGTCCTGGTCTGCCACTACGTGCAATATAGAAAGCCTTGGCCAGAATTTCAGGAATTTCAGTAGCGTCAGTAATCTGATAGTTCCACTTGGTAACCGGAGATGTAATGTTGATTACATCGATTTCCTGGAATGCATCAGTCCCCAATAAGTGCGCAAATACCTGTCCGGTAATACACACCAGCGGAGTACTGTCAATCTGCGCATCTGCCAGTCCTGTAACCAGATTAGTAGCACCCGGACCGCTCGTTGCAAATACAACACCGACCTTGCCCGAAGTACGGGCGTAGCCCTGACCAGCATGAATTCCACCCTGCTCATGACGGACCAGGATATGGTTCAACTTCTCTTTATAGTCATAAAGGGCATCATAAATAGGCATGATAGCACCTCCCGGATAACCAAAGATGGTATCTACTCCTTCTGCAAGAAGGCCTTCAAGTAAAGCAGCTGACCCCGTCATTTCAATTCCCGAACTCGCTTCCTGCTCGGTCAATACTTCCTGTTGTGCTGTTTCCATAGTTAAATCCTTTCAGGTCCTTAGGACATTTCAGTGTTGTTAATTATCTATTTTCTTTCTTGCTTATAAATCTGTTACACATCCCTCAGCAGCATTGCTAACTTGTTTTGCGTATTTATATAACAAGCCTTTTTTAACTCGTAGTTCCGGCTGCTTCCATGCAGCCTTTCTTTTGGCAATCTCTTCTTCAGATACCTTCAGGGTGATACTGTTCGTGATAGCACTCACCTCGATGGTATCATTATCCTGAACCAAACCTATAAGGCCCCCATCAAAGGCTTCCGGAGTGATATGGCCTACAACGAATCCATGAGTACCACCACTGAAACGACCGTCTGTTATCAGCGCGATAGACTTACCCAGACCTGCGCCGATCAGTGCCGAAGTTGGCTTCAGCATCTCCGGCATACCCGGAGCACCTTTCGGACCTACGTTGCGGATCACCACTACGTCGCCATGTTGTACACGGCCAGAGCTGATTCCGGCGATCAGTTCAAATTCGCCGTCGAATACACGTGCAGGCCCTTCGAAACGCTCACCTTCCTTACCGCTGATCTTGGCAACGCTTCCACCTTCTGCCAGATTTCCGTAAAGGATCTGTAAGTGACCGGTTGCTTTTATCGGGTTCTCTGCTGGAAAAATAACTTTCTGAGCGTCGAAATCGAGGGAAGGAACACTAGCCAGGTTTTCTGCAAGTGTGTTTCCTGTACAGGTCAGGCACTCGCCGTGCAGCCAGCCCTTTTCCAGCAAATATTTCATTACTCCAGGAACACCTCCGATATTGTGCAGGTCTTCCATCATGTAGCGGCCGCTTGGCTTCATGTCAGCCAATACAGGGATCCTGTTACTTACCGCCTGGAAGTCATCCTGTGTAAGTTCTACGTCTACACTCTTCGCCATGGCGATAAGGTGCAGTACCGCATTGGTAGATCCACCCAGAACCATCAGTGTGACGATCGCATTTTCAAATGCTTCTTTCGTCATGATGTCCTTAGGCTTGATATCTCTTTCCAGCAAAAGCTTGATCGCTTTACCAGCATCCATACATTCCTGGTTCTTCGCTTCGCTCAAGGCAGGGTTAGAAGAAGAGTAAGGCAAGCTCATTCCCAAAGCTTCAATAGCCGCCGCCATGGTGTTTGCTGTATATATACCGCCGCATGCTCCCGCAGAAGGGCAGGCGTTTTTAATGATTTCTTTAAAGTCGATTTCGTCAATCTGGCCGGCAATCTTCTTACCAAGAGCCTCGAATGCCGAAACGATGTTCAGGTCTTCACCTTTATAATGTCCGGGATGAATTGTTCCACCATATACCATTATAGCTGGTCTGTTCAAACGACCCATGGCCATAACTGAACCAGGCATGTTTTTGTCGCACCCCGGAAGAGCGATTAATCCATCATAGTACTGAGCGCCACATACAGCTTCGATAGAGTCCGCGATAACGTCACGGCTCACTAGCGAATAGCGCATCCCTTCTGTACCGTTGCTCATCCCGTCACTTACCCCAATAGTGTGGAAGATCAAACCTACAAGGTCTTCTTTCCATACACCTTCTTTTACAACGGCTGCGAGTCCGTTCAGGTGCATATTACATGTATTGCCATCGTAACCCATGCTGACAATGCCGACCTGCGCCTTGTTCATGTCTTCGTCAGTAAGTCCGATACCATATAGCATCGCCTGCGCAGCAGGTTGAGTAGGATCCTGTGTAAGAGTTTTACTGTAGCGGTTTAATTCTACAGTATCGGTTGCGTTCTCAGTTGTATTTGATAATGTCGTCATAATTTTTCTTCAATTCAGAGCAACGAGGATCTCGTTAAGACCCACCTGCAATTCCCTGAATAATAATATTTCTTAAGATATGAACAACTTGATTGATAGTCAATAGGGTAGAGTGTGATTTTGAAATAAGAATATAATAACGTTTAAATGTAAATAATGAAATTAAATATTGCTACATATTCAATGCTACTTACATTAATTTGGAAGCTATATACCAAAACTGTTTTCGGTATACGGTTTTGGGTTTTGAGCCCTCCTCCAAAATTGCCCGATTTCTTCCTGAAAACATGTTTTCGACCAAGAAAATTGTTAAAAAACGCGTCTGAGAAAACGTATTTCAGAGAGATCTTTTATGGTGTTATCGACGAATTTTCAAAGCGGTCAAAACCCTTTTTAATTTGACTCTTTTTTTACCAGAACTTCAGGTATCTGAGTTGACGGTTGCTTGGTTCGGGTACTCTCTTATGACATGTGTAGATTGGTAATTTAAGCAAATATACATTCCTTAGTCATAGCCAGGACAATTACTATATCCTACCCATAAAAGGCAGCCTTTATTCCGTGATAAGTCCGACGTTAACAGCCAAAAGTCGGACTTTTCACTGCCTTTCATCTGAACCTATACGCTGCTATATAAAGGATATCCAGCTTAAGCACCCAGTCTCTTATATCCATCAAATTTTCAAAAATCCATAAAATTTCGACGAAAAACGGATAAAAATCGACATGTGCCAGGAGCCGCTCTATCTTGTTTCCAGGAAAAGAAACAGAGAGATATAAAAGATATTCCAGCTGAGCATCGCATCCGTTTTTGTGCAAATTCTGCTTTATTCGGGAAGATTCGGGAAAAAAACGCTTACAATTCGACACCTGGATTCCTTCGCTCTATCTTGTTCCTAAAATAAAACAACGTTATGGCAAAAGTAGACAACAAAGGTATGGTACGCGGCACGGCCGGTCCCGTAGTATATCGCGGGTACCGCGATATGAA